>Ga0209002_10001838_pt1 | contig 17147 bp, 21 predicted proteins | sample Rifsed16ft2_FD_184010 | JGI IMG/M metagenome (GOLD analysis project Ga0209002, IMG submission 184010) | Soil microbial communities from Rifle, Colorado, USA - sediment 16ft 2 (version 2) | ecosystem: Environmental > Terrestrial > Deep subsurface > Rock core/Sediment | place: Rifle, Colorado... | reverse complement strand
GTCGCCTAATTTATGCAACGAAATTATTATTATGTTGCCACTTAAATTTTTCCTAGTACAGTTACGAATTAGTGATAATAATGTAGATGATAAAAATTCAAAGATTAAATCAAATATTTTATTTTTTTCTAATTTCTTAATTATTTCCAATATTTGACCATTCAATTTAGAGAGTTAAACTTAACTTAAGATTATTTCAAAAATAATTATATATAAATTTAGGCATTAATTTTTTACATTAAAAGATAATGAGATCAACTCACAAAAAATTTATTAGGATATAAATTGCTTAAAATTTTAACGATAATAGGAGCACGACCCCAGTTTATTAAAGCTGCAATAGTGAGTAAAATTTTTAAACAATCCGACTTTGTTCATGAGACGATTGTTCACACTGGGCAGCATTTTGATTTCAACATGGATCAACTATTCTTTAATGAACTATCAATTCCAACTCCGAAGTACAATTTGAATATAAATTCCGTATCTCATGGCGAAATGACCGGAAGGATGATTATAGATTTAGAAAAGATAATTATCCAGGAGAAACCAAACTTCATTTTAGTTTATGGCGATACAAATTCTACACTTGCAGGAGCTTTAGCAGCAAAAAAGCTCCATGTTAAAATAATCCATGTCGAAGCTGGTTTACGAAGTTATAACATGAGAATGCCTGAAGAAGTTAACAGAGTTTTAACTGATCGAATTTCAGATATCCTTTTTTGTCCAACGGAAAAAGCAATTATAAATCTGAAGAATGAAGGTTTTAATGGTTTTAATTGTAAAATTGTGAAAAATGGTGATGTAATGTTAGACTTAGCTTTGTATTGTCAAAAACTAAATGCCAATAAAGTACAACCTCTAATAAAGCTTAACGGTAGGGCTTTTATTCTTTGTACAATCCATCGTGAAGAGAACACAAATGATATTGAAAAACTAAAATCAATTATAAATGCACTTAATAGAATAACAAATGAAATTGAGGTTGTTTTGCCATTACATCCAAGAACAAAAAAGATTATAGATTCAAATCAGATAAAACTAAACTTTAAAGCGCTCAACCCTCTGGGTTATTTCGATATGTTAAAACTACTTGAACATTGCTCTTTGGTAATGACTGATAGCGGAGGTTTACAAAAAGAAGCTTTCTTTTTTAAAAAGAATTGTGTAACAATAAGGGAACAGACAGAATGGACAGAATTAGTTGAAAATGGATTTAATGTTATAGCAGGATCGGACGAAAATACGATTTATGACTCCTATAAAACAATGATTATTAAGAAGAATAATTTTGATATTGATCTTTATGGGAATGGCAACGCCAGCCAAATTATTTTAGATACTTTATCTGAGCTTCAATAAATTGACCAAATCTTCCGTATGAAAATTTTATTTCTTACACAATATTTTCCACCTGAAATCGGTGCTCCACAAAATCGTTTATTTGAGCTTGCAACAAGATTACAAAACAAAGGCGCTGAAGTTACAATCTTAACTGCAATGCCAAACTATCCGGGAATGGTTTTAGTGGATAAGTACAAAGGAAAATTTTATTGCGTTGAAAATTTGAATTCGCTTACAGTTCATCGTGCATATATTTTTGTTAAGAAATCGAGATCATTATTCGTACGATTACTAAATTATTTTTCATTTGTCATTACTTCGATAATTATTGGTGTTTCCAAAATTGATAAACAGGATTATATTTTTTGTGAGTCCCCTCCCCTATTTCTAGGTATATCAGCTTTGATCCTCACAAAAATTAAAAAAGCTAAATTAATTTTTAACGTGTCTGATCTTTGGCCAGAAAGCGCTGAAAAGCTTGGACTTATCAGAAATAAATTTTTACTTCGAATTTCTACAAAACTTGAAGAATATCTTTACGAAAATTCACAGCTAATAACAGGGCAGACTCAAGGCATCATAAAAGATATCTCTACAAGATTTCCTGGTAAAACAATTTATTGGTTAAAAAATGGTATTGACACTAAACTATTTGAAAATGTAAACAATCATCATTGGAGAATTGAAAATGGCTTCTCAAGAAATGATTTCTTAGTTCTGTATGCAGGAATTCTTGGATATGCACAAGGATTGGACGTAATATTATTTGCGGCGAATATCTTACAAAATTCTTCAGAGACTAAATTTATTATACTGGGAGATGGTCCGGAAAAGGAAAGACTTAAAAAATTGAGTGCCGAGTTGAAATTAAAAAACGTTTTATTCCTTGATCCTCAGCCAAAGGAAAATATGCCATTTATTACGACCTCAATTAATACGTCAGTAATCCCCCTAAAGAAAATTGACATATTTAAAGGCGCTATTCCTTCAAAAATTTTTGAAATCTTGGCATCAAAAAAACCGATTCTTCTTGGAGTTGATGGCGAGGCAAAAGATCTATTTATAACAGAAGGAAAATGTGGAATAAGTTTTACCCCTGAAAACGCAGAAGATCTTGTAAAACATATTTTGGAGCTATATAATTCTCCTTCACTTGCTAAGAATTTAGGATTGAATGGATTTAACTATGTTAGCAAGAATTTCAATCATGACATAATCGCTGAAGAATTCTGGGATTTATTAACTTCTCAAAAACTTAACCAAGGATAGATTGCTTATGAGTATTCTCTCTTTATTATATAAATTTACCCCAAAACCGTTTTGGCAGATTGGGAGCCTCTTTTATCATTCTTATTTGAAACAAAGATATTTGAAAGGGAAAAGACCATATGTCCCCGGAGAAACTTCCAAAGCAAGATCACGCAGAATAAGAGAAGGTTTCTACGAAAAATATTTAAGCGGTAATGGATTGGACATTGGCTTCGGCGGTGATTTAGTCGTTCCCAATGCCAGAGGTTGGGATTTTGAACATGGTGACGCACAATATTTAAATGGACTTGAAGATGAACAATTCGATTTTGTTTATTCATCTCATACTCTTGAACATATGCAAAACCCCGCAATAGCGCTGCGAAATTGGTACAGAGTTTTAAAGAAAGGGGGATATTTAATTATTTATATTCCTCATCGTGATTTTTATGAAAAGAAAAAAACACTGCCATCGCGTTTTAACCCAACGCACACTAGCTTTTTTTTAATTGATAAAGACGAAATACCTGACACAATTGGTATAATTCCGCTTATCAAAAGAAACTTAACCGGATATGAATTAGTCTATGCAAAAGAATGCAATGAAGGTAATACTATAACTGATCCTTTTATGCACAGTAATGGCGAGTACTCGATTGAAGTTGTATTGAAGAAGGTTAGTTAGAATTTTTTTATTAAACATATTTCGCAAGCGTATCTTTAAAAATTAGATATTCTTTGGGTTTCATAGTCACAATATTAAGCATATATACGCCAATGAATATTAAAAATTGCAATAGAAAATTTATTAAATAAGTAAAGTTTAAATACTCTCTAGCTATAATTAAAATTAAATAACTAAATAACCCGTTAAGTGAATAGAATAATATTCCGTGAATAAATTGTTTTGTAATCCTAAAATTTAATTTTTTCAATATTAGGATATAACAACTTAAACTTAAGATGATATAGCAGATTGAAGTGGAGAATGCCAGCCCATTTTGTTTTAATTTTTCAACTAATAAAAAATTCAAAATTATTTTAAAAAGAAAAACAAAAATCGAAATAGTTAAAAGATTCCTAATTAATCCTGCTCCATAAATTACTTTATTGATTATAGCATAAGAAGAATAAAAAATTAAGCTAAGAGAGTATAATTTTAGTAAATCAAAAGTCATTAAAGTATCATTCGAAGTGTAACTCCCCCTTTGATAAAAAATTCTGATAATTGAGTCTCCAAACAAAATGAAAATCCATGTTATCGGTATAAACATAAAAATATTTATTTGTAACCCGGTTAAATATTGTTTTTCAATCAGCGCATGGTTTTTAGAACCGAAAGATTGAGATAGCTTGGGAAATATTGCCGTAGAGAGAGCTAATGAAAAAATAGAAATTGGTAAAGAAAATAATACTACTGCATAGTTTAAAGCCGCTAAACCACCTGAATCCACACTTCCGAAGAAATACCTGTCAACGAAAATATAAAGTTGATTAATTACCTCTACACAAACAATTAATATTAAAGTCTTGTTGACAAGACCTAACTCACGCAAATTAAACGATACACCCGAAAAAATAAGCTTACCTCTATCTTTTAATATAAACAACAAGTAAAAAAATTGAGCTGTTGTGCCAAACAAATATCCAATGGGAATTGTTAATACGCCTAAAGAATTTGTAAAAACTAATACCAGAAAAATGATTATAAGATTTTGAAATAAAGTAGAAACTGCGGGAGCTTTGAAATTATATTCTGATTGAAAATAGGAAGAGAGTATTGAAAATCCGGTATTAAGAGGGATTGTTAATAAAAATATTTTGAAAATTTTTAAAACCTCTTCATAAACTTGAGAATCGTTACTAGTTAAGTACGATTTAATCAAAAATGGAGAGAGGATAAAAAGAATTAAGGATACAAGACTAGATAAAATTAAGAATAGCCAAAAGCTATTAGAAAAAAATCTTTCAGCGTGGTCTCTCCCGGCCGATAATTTGTTATGATAAGTCGGGATGAAAAAATTTTGCGCAAGATAAATTACCGAAGTATTGAGGGTGATTGGAAGAACTGCCCCAATCAAATAAATGTCAAAATTTGCTTGGAGACCGAAATTATTTGCATAAACAACTTCTCTTAAAAATCCGAATCCTTTCGATACTAATCCTACACCTGTAATTAATATTGCTGCGCCAGCAATTGTGGAGGTGAATTTTTTAGACATTTTTTGTCGTGGGAATCACCTTCCTAAAATATTCAATGGTAATTTTCAGTCCATCGCTCCTCGATACTTTCGGTTCCCAACCAAGAACTCTTTTAGCTTTTGAGATATCCGGCTGCCGTACTTTTGGATCATCTTCCGGTAATTCGTGAAATGATAATCTACTCTTTGATCCTGTCAGTTTGATTACTTCCTCAGCAAATTTTTTGATAGTTATTTCTTCAGGATTTCCAATGTTAACAGGATAGATTTCATTCGACATCAAAAGCTTATAAATCCCATCTACCAAGTCAGATACATATGTAAAACTTCTTGTTTGAGAACCGTCACCAAAAACCGACATGTCTTCATCTCGAATTGCTTGTCCGACAAAAGTTGGCAAAGCTCTTCCATCATCTAATCTCATTCGAGGACCAAAAGTATTAAATATTCTTGCTATGCGTGTATCAACACCATGATAACGATTATAAGCCATTGTAATGGCTTCTGCAAATCTTTTAGCTTCATCATAAACTCCGCGAGGACCAATGGGATTGACATTCCCCCAATAATCTTCGCTCTGCGGATGAATTGTCGGATCTCCATAAACCTCTGAAGTTGATGCAAGAAGAAATCTGGCTTTCTTCTCTTTAGCAAGTCCTAAAACTTTATGAGTGCCTAGTGAACCAACTTTTAATGTTTGAATGGGAAATTTTAGATAATCAATAGGACTTGCCGGTGAAGCAAAATGAAGAATGTAGTCTATTCTTTCTGGAACAAATATGTAGTTCGTTACATCATACTTTGCAAAATGAAAATCCTGATTACCAAAAAGATGAGATATATTTTCAACGTTTCCTGTGAGAAGATTATCAATGCATATTACTCGCAGCCCTTCCTTAAGCAAGCGATCGCAAATATGTGAACCTAAAAAACCCGCACCACCGGTAACCACTGCTGTATGTTTGTACAATTTATTTTTCCTCTGCTTTTTTCTTTTTGAAGTTAATAACTTTCATTTCGTTTGCCACGTACAACAATGACATCAAAAGAAAAACAAAAACTCCGCCCAAAACGGTTGAGAATATTAATCTTGGGCTTGATGCATTTAAAGGCGGAATAGCTTCATCCAATACTTCGATTGTAGGGAGATCTCTATTTTCTTGGATTCTTTCCTTAAAATATTGCTGCTGTAGAAGCATATAAACTTCATTTTGAACTTTAACTTCTCTTACAAGCTGTGCTAATTCTCTTCCAATTTCCGGTACATCTTTAAATGCAACAAGATAATCCTGATTACCCATTTCCATTTTATTGTACTGATTTCTAAGCTCTTGTAATTTGCTTTTTAAAGTCAAAAGAGTTTTGCTGTCCTCTCTTAAATTTGGCTGAACCAATCCTAGTTCAATTTCTGTTTTAATAATATCAGTCTTCAGCTCAGTGGCAGCATCAATCGCCGCTTTTACCTGTTCAGGCAAAGAAACAGTTTTATTTTTTTTCTGAAATAACATTAATGAGTTTTCTGCAGAGTCAAGCAAAACTTTTGTTTGCTGTAATTGTGCTTCGATATAAATCCGTGCACGTTTGGCTTTAGATGAAAGTTTTTCTCTGTTGATGTTGTCAAGCGCTTCTACAAATGAGTTCGAAAGTTCAGCAGAAAACTTTCTTACCGAATCATTTTGCGAAGTGAATATCGGAAACCATGAGCCTGAAGTATTTACACTTAATTTTATAATTCCCTCTTTACTTAAATCAAGATTCAATTTTTCGGATAGCTTAGCCGCAGCTTCAATTTCGTTTTTAGCATCATAAAATTTTATAAGATTGTGTTTCCTAACAACATATAACGAAGCCGATCTGCTCTTGAGCATTTCAATGAAGAGTTGAGCATTAGCATTTGACATTCCCGCTGTCATTAAATTTGAAAGATCTTCTCCTCCTAGCAAACCGCTAAGCCCACCCATCTGATTATTTTTTTCGGGAGGAAGAATTGTGACTGGTGCTTCATACGATTTAGGGTAAACAAAAAATAAAATAAGAAAAAGCAGAACAGAAGTTGAGATCGTAACCTTAAGAATTGGTATTCGATAAATAATTATTGTGTGAAGTATATCGTGATAGCTCATCAATTCACCTCGTTGCTATTATTACTGCCACAGTTGCAGCGATTACCGTAGCAACTTGTCCAAGTACTTGCAAAGTAGTCGAAAATACGTCCCAAAATTTTGGTCCAGGCGGATTCTCAGGAATCCAAATAGTGTCTCCCGGATCTAAAGATTCAACATCCTCATCGTCAATCCATTCACCGGTATTTGATTTAATAACTCTCACATCACTTTCTATGGCGCGCCACCCAAATCCACCGGCAAGCTGAATATAATCATCCACATTAAAATTTTTATTGTAAACAATATTTCCGGGGTTAATAACTTGCCCCAGTAACGTGATGTAATTTTTTGCCTCTGGTACACTAATCAAGTCACCGCGTTTTAGAATAACATCTTCATTTAAATTATATTTAATAAATAGCTCTTCAAAATCCACAACAACTCTTCCTGTACGCTGACGCGACTTCGCTTTTAAATAATCGTATTCATCGTCAGTCATGTCTGCTCGGAGCATTAGTTTCAATCTTTCGTACTCGGGATCCAAATCTACTTCACCTGTGGTTCGTGCTAAAGTTGCATCTTTTAGTGAAGCATCTTTACGGAATCCTCCTGCCTCTTGAATTATTTCCGATAGTCTAGTTTTATCTTCTTCAATTTTATAAACTCCCGGATACTGTACCCAACCCTCAATACGAACAAAGTTATCTATATAATATTCAGGAATAATACGAACAATCACATTATCCTTAAAATTTAACGGTATATTTTTTTCAACAATCTCACGGTAAGAATAATAATAGCTTTTTTGATTCTTACCTTCCCTATCGTATCGCACTATTTCGATGGAATCAGTTTTAGAATTGTATTGAAACCTGCCTGCAAGTTTAATCAGATCATTTACACTTTCCCCTTCAAGAAATTCATAAGTAGCAGGAAATTTTACCGCTCCTGAAATAGTGACAACCTTATCTACCTTATCTACAAAAACAACATCGCCGTCATTTAAGAGCGGGTTATGTTTCTCCTCTCCGTATCTCAAGAATTTTAGAAAATCATAATACTTTATTTCACCCTTAACATTTTTTACTTGAATATTTCTAAAGCTTGAAGTCTTATTGAAACTAATCGTATCCAGTAATAAATCAAAAAGCTTAGTATTACTTTCAGCTATGATTGATGCCGGTTTTTGAACATCACCGACAAGAAATACTTTGATCTTTTTTAGATTAGCAATCGAAATAAATATCTCAACATTCCTGTAATACTTTTCTAGTGTTGATTTGATTTTTTCTTTTGCTTGTGTAAGTGTTAAGCCCCATAAATTTATTCCACCAACTTTAGGAATGAATAAATAATTTTCGATATTGACAAAAAGATTGAAGTTCGTTTCTTCAATTCCGCTAATCGAAATAAAAATGTTTTCACCCGGTCCAACTTTGTATTCATCCGGATCAACGGCAGCTTCCCCGATACCTGGTTCAATTATTCTTTTAATCGAATCTCTTGAACTCTGAAAGTCTCTTTCTTTATAATCGGGAATGGTTTGTGCAATTTGGTACTCGGGAAGAACGACTAAAAATAATAATTGAACAATAAGTTTTACCACTAAGTTCTCTATTGTTAGGATATTATTTTTCTTAAACATTACCAGTATTTAGGATTTGAAAAAATTTGACGGATAAAATTATCAAATAATCACTCATCTTCAAATTTTGAGTGTGATTTTCCTTAGCACAAATACAGAGACAATAAAGCTGATTGCCGGTCCAATAAAGAAGATTATACCATACATTTCACCCGGCGGCTCATAGAACTTAGCAAGTGTACCAAATTTTGAATAATAAAAAAAACAAATTCTGATGATGATGTATGAAAACAAACTTGCGAGAAGTCCGGTAAATATTTCATTTAATATTATGGGCATTTTAATCGTTGACAGTTTAGCTCCAACTAATTTCATAGTTTCAAGTTCATCACGTTTTAGACTAATTACAAATCTTATGGTACTATAAGTAATGTAGATTGAAATTAAAACGAGTACTGCAGTGATAATGAAAATGTATTTTTGAAGTCCCTTAAGTGTATTCACAAGCTTCTCTAAAATTTCATGCTCGAATACGATTTCATCAACACCGGCATAATTGCTTAACTGTTTTTTGATAATCTCAATTGAATTCTTATCAACATAATCCGCTTTTAATTTAAGCAAAAAAGAAGCTGGTATTGGATTGTAGTCTAAAATTTTTCGAAAATCTTCGCCGGTATCTTTAATAAATATTTCCGCAGCTTTTTCTTTATCAATAAAAATTATGGAAGATGTAAAATCCTTATTTGTCAATTCAGTTTTAAGCTCTTTAAGACATTTTATAGAAAGACTATCATTTAGAAAAATGTTAAGTATGAACTGTTCCTTAATTTTTCTTTCAATTTCTTGTGAAAGGAAAATTGAATAAAATGAAGCGGCGATTAACATTATCGAAATACTTAGCGAAATTAGAGAAAGTATGAAAGAAGATTTTGCCCGGCTAAAAATTCTCAATGCTTCTTTAAACCAAAAGATTATCATCTTAAACCAAAATTTTAAAAATTCGATTCATCAATCCATCTCACAATTGCCCAGGTTTGTAATATCGGATCCTTTTTTAAGGATAAATTAACTCTGCCGTTTACGCGCACAATGTCCGTGGGATTGAATGTAATTGTTAAGTTAAAAGCACGGATGATTGTAGCGTTCGATGAATCTTGTGTATTTAGTACTTCACTATTCCAAATCAAATCTAATCGCTGCGAATTCTGAAATAAACCGTAAGTTGTTTTCATTTCCTCATCCCGCCCCCAGGAAACATCTATGTTTAGATCATAATCACGATATGTAAAGAGAAAATCTCCGGCAATTAACTTTCCATAAATTGAAGTGTCCTTAAAAACGTAAGCATACTGGAAATTCTTGAAAACACCATCAACATTTTTTAAATCTGAAATAGTGGAACCATCGTTACTTGTGCTTGTATCCAAAGCAGGAGCAAAAGGATTTTTACAGCCTGCTAATAACAAAAAGGATAAAAGACCGAGTTTAGAAAAAAAATTAATAAAATCGTCCTTTCAATTCACTCCAGCTTGGTGAATCGCTTCTTTTAATATCTCTCCAAAAATAAATACTCCAGACAAACCTTGAATCCCTTACGAGTTCGAATATCAGCTCACCTTGATAATTTGACGGTATTGTAGTTTCATTAAGAGGAACATTTAATGAATACGAAGCCACATATGTAATGCTGTCTCCATGAACACTTTGGGATGGATTTGACAAGGTCAATGTTATAGGCAATTCATCAGGAATTTTAATTTTAAGATTATTCAAGTATTGAGATTCATTTTTCTTACTCCAATTGTCGCCCAAAGCTGGAAATTGTGAAAGCGCTTCACTCGAAGGGGAAAAAGAAAATATTTTATCTGTAAAAGAGGAGTCAGATAAAGATGAAAGATAATTTTCGATATCCTTATCCTTAAGCGAATTAATAAAATTGGAAACTAATATTTCTGGAGTAAATGCAGTTTGGTAATCGGATCTTGGTTTTTGAGGAGATTCTGCATCGCGTGTTGTAAATAGATCGCAGCCGCTGATGAGAATAGAAGCAATTATGAAGATTATTTTTTTCATTTTTGTGCAATGATAATTATTCTTGGCGAAGATTCTTCTTCAAAATTATTTCCTAAATAATTCCCGTAAATACATTCAACCTTTAACCCGTTATTATTAAAAAAAGAGAGAAGTTCTTCCTTAGTGTAAGCTCTCACAGATTCGTAATAGCTTTTTTCAATTCCTTTCCTTGTGATTATAATCTTTTTAACAATCCTATCTTCTTTGATTACTCTTTCCTGTTTTATTATTCCCTCTTTAATTTTGTCATAAGAAATTGGAATTAGATTATTCTTTAAATAAGTGATATTGAAAAAATCCAATATAAAATAACCGTTATCAACTAAGTGTTGGGATGCAATTTTTATTACCTCACCGTTTTCATCATCATTTTCAAAATAACCGAAACTAGTGAACAAATTTATTATCAATTGAAATTTTTGGGTAAGGTGGAGTTTTCTTAAATCACTTTTAATAAAATTGATATTCAGCCCAAGTTCTTTGGCTCTTAAACTTGCAACGTTTAATAGGTTTTCACTGATATCAACAGCGGTGACATCAAAGCCATTTTTTGCAAATAAGATCGAATGCCTTCCGGCACCGCAAGCAAGATCGAGTACTTTGGAACTCTTTTCTATTAAAATATTTTTAGTAATAAGGTCGAAAAGATTTTTTGCATCTTCTTCGTTTCGATGGCTATACACATATAAATATTCCTCAGTATTAAACCAATCTTCAAACCACTCAGCCATCAGATAATTATTCTTCCCAGCACAGCACGACCGATAGTAGCTTCATCTGCAAACTCTAAATCACCGCCAATCGGTAAACCCCTGGCAATTCGCGAGACTTTTACACCAAGCGGTTTAATCAACTTCGCAAGATAAAGTGAAGTTGCTTCTCCTTCAGTGTCCGGATTAAGAGCCAAAATGATTTCCTGAATTTCCTCCGTCTCAAATCTTTTCAATAATTCTTTGATGTGCAGCGATTCGGGTCCAACGCCTGACAAGGGAGATAAAACTCCACCTAAAACATGATAACAACCGTGATACTCATTACTTTTTTCGATGGCGATTACATCACTTGCTTCTTCAACAACACAAATTAATGAGTGATCACGTTTGTGATTGCTGCAAATATCGCACAAATCTTCAGTCGAGATATTAAAACAGCGATTGCAAAAACGAAGCTTAGTTTTAAGATTGTGAATTGCTGAAAGAAGTTTTTCTACAGTATCTATGTCGCTTTTTAAAAGATGTATTGCTAACCGCTGTGCAGTTTTTCTGCCAATACTCGGCAGCTTACTTAATTCTTCAATAGCAATTTGTAATGGTTCAGCTATTTGCAATTTTACAACCCTGGAATGTTAAGTCCTGGCGGAATCATTCCCTTAGTAACTTTAGCTAATTCCTCCTCAGCCATTTTTGAGGCAGCGTGAATTGCTTTGTTTACCGCAGCGACAATCAAATCCTCCAGAATTTCTTTATCCTCACTTTTAATTACCTGAGGATCGATCACGAGCGAAATCAATTCCTTGTTTCCATTAGCTGTAACCTTAACCATACCGCCGCCGGAATCTTCGGTTACAGTCAAATTTCCAAGTTCACTTTGTACTTTTTGCATTTCAGCCTGCATTTTCTGCACTTGTTTTAGCATTCCTTGCATTCCACCTTTCAGCAAAATTCCTCCTATTAAAGTTAAATTTTAGTAAAGCTTATTATTTTTATATTTGTACAAATATAATATATTGAAGTAAATATCTTAAATCTAATTTAGAGCATGAATTAATTCTTAAGGATTTGAGAGAATGAATTTTCATAAAATAAATTGATTGTTTAAAAATGATTACTAAATACGGATATTCCACTCTTGTAGTAGTTGCCATCATAGCTTTTATTTTAATTGTGATAAGCTTTTTTGTTCAGAATAATTTTCTAAAAGCTATTCTGATTATTCTGCCAATCATATTTCTGATTCTTGCAATTAATTTTTTCCGCGATCCTGAAAGAGTGACTCCAGACAAAGATAATATTGTTGTTTCCCCTGCCGATGGGAAGGTTATTATCATAAAAGATTTTGAAGATATAAAATTCATAAATGGATCAGCAAAGCAAATCTCAATCTTCATGTCTCCGCTTAATGTCCATGTAAATAGAATTCCGATTGACGGTGTAGTAACCTATGTTAAATATCATCAAGGTGATTACATCATGGCGTTTGAGGAAAAAGCATCTGAAAGAAATGAGAGATCTGAATTTGGAATTGAAAGCAAATATGGGAAAGTTTTTTTCACACAAGTTGCGGGATTTATTGCAAGAAGAATTGTGTACGAAATCCAAGAAGGCGATTCCGTAAAAATTGGGAAAAGATTTGGAATGATTAAATTTGGAAGCCGTGTTGATGTAATTGTTTCAAGCGATTGGAAAATTAACGTCGCTATGAACCAAATGGTAAAAGCCGGCGAAACAATTTTATTCGAGCATCAAATCAAATAATGACTAAATATCGCTTCACACCTTCGGTTATTCCGAATTTATTTACAGCAATGAATTTATTCTGCGGCTTTTTATCCATTATAAATACAAGCCAGCAAAGATATTTTTATGCTGCCTGGCTTATAATTATCGCTGCGATTTTTGATATGCTCGATGGTTTAGTCGCTCGCTTGACAAATTCATCAAGCGAAATCGGGGTTGAATTAGATTCACTTTCTGATATAGTAAGTTTTGGAAGTGCCCCAGCGTTTTTGATTTACAGCGCTTACCTAATTCAATTTGATGTTTGGGGAGTGTTAATCAGTTCCCTCTTATTAATTGCCGGAGGTTTTCGCCTTGCAAGATTTAATGTCCAATTAGTTGGTTTTGATAAAAAATTCTTCAAGGGATTACCAATTCCCATGTCAGCAATTATCTTAACATCATTCATACTTACATTTTACAAAGAGGGCGAAGGATTTTCACAATTTTATACACAGTGGATCATACCGCTTGTAATTCTCTTATCAATTTTGATGGTGAGTAAAATTAAGTATGATACTCTTCCCGCTATAAGCATCCGCGGGTTCAAGGAAAAACCAGCAACATCAATCTTCTTGGTTCTCGCAATCATTGTTATGCTTATTACAAAGGGTAAGGCACTGTTCTACATTTTTGTTTTCATACTCGTATTTGGTATTTTTCGACACGTTTACAGCTTATCAAAGCAAAGAATAAAATAATTTTAAATAAATCACATTAGGTGAAATGATCAGAAAGAATGTAGTCGAGTTACAAAGTCATACTAATGGACTAAAGTCCACACGATTGCGAATTTTTTAAATAACCCCAGCTTTAAGAGGCTGTTTTAAAATGTCAACGGAAATTACAAAACTCACCCTAAATCCCTCTCTTGAAAAGAGAGGGACTTTGAAAGCAGAGCGAAATCACCCCTTCTCTTCGCAAGAGAAGGGGTCAGGGGATGAGTTCCATTGGTGCACAAATAATTTAACACAACCTCTTAAAGTTTGGGTTAGGATATCCCCGGATTTATTTGGGCTTTTCCAAAGGAATCCTATGGATAGCCCACAAAACGGAATTATTTAACTAAAACAAATAATTAATCTTAACAAAATGTTCAAAGCAAAAGTAATTATTAAACGACGACCTTCAATCCTTGATCCTCAAGGCAGAGCTGTTGAAAAAGGAGCCGAACTTTTAGGATTAACAAATATTAAAGACACCCGAATCGGAAAATTCATTGAGTTTAACATTGATACGGAAAATAAAACTGATGCTGAAAAAGAAGTAAACGACTATTGCAAAAAGCTTCTCGCAAATCCAATTATGGAAGATTTCGAATTCTCTCTCGAAGAAGTGGAATGAAACCTAAATTTGGAATAGTTGTATTTCCGGGTTCCAACTGCGATTATGATGCATACTATGTGATCAAGAAAGTGCTGAACTATGATGCGGTTTTTCTTTGGCATAAAGATAAAGACATTCAAAATTGTGATGTAATTATTCTCCCCGGCGGATTTTCTTACGGCGATTATTTAAGGACAGGTGCAATTGCAAGGTTTTCCCACATCATGGATTCGGTTTTTAACTTTGCGGAAAAAGGCGGTTATGTATTTGGAATTTGCAACGGTTTCCAGATTCTTTTAGAAGCGGGCTTATTACCGGGCTGTATGTTGAAAAATAAGTCGCTACAATTTATCTGTAAAGATGTATATCTTTCCATCAGAAATAGAGAGAGCGTTTTTACAAAAGGAATTGAAAAGGTAAAAACAATTAAAGTTCCGATTGCACATGGTGATGGAAATTATTTTGCTGATAAAAACACATTAAAATCTCTTGAAGAAAATAACCAGATAGTTTTTCAATATTCTTCAAAAGATGGTGAAAATTCTGAAGCGTATAATCACAACGGATCTGTTATGAATATAGCAGGAATCATAAATAAAAAAGGAAATGTGCTTGGTATGATGCCGCATCCAGAAAGATGCAGCAGCAATATATTAGGGAAAACAGACGGTTCATTAATTTTTAATTCATTAGCTAAAAATATTTTTAATTGAGGTGAAACATGTTTGGAAATCTTGGCGCCGGTGAAATAATCCTTATTGTTTTGATAGTTCTTCTTCTCTTTGGAGCAAAGAAAATACCTGAGCTTGCTCGCGGTATTGGTAAAGGAATGAGCGAATTTAAAAAGGGTTTGAAGGATGTTGAGGATGAAATAAAAACAACCGATAAACCTACTGACGAGAAGAAATAGAATTATCAATGGGCTTGGAGTAAAAAGCCCATTAGACTAAACACTTGGGGATTAATTATCCACCAGAGGCGGACAAGTATTCAGAGGATATTTTCAGATATTTTGAAATTGAACAAAATTTGTCAATAATGGGACATAGATACCTGCCCCGACTATTCGGATGCAACAGAGCGCATACCTGCCCGCCAATTGGAGGGTATATCTTCCAAATTAAAAACCACACGCAGCATCAGTATAAGTTAGCCCTCTTAATTGTGGAAATTTTATTCTGTTTCGTATTACTTATATTTAATTCAAAAATTATTACCAATCTGGAATTTCAATGAAACAATTGTGGACTAAAGAAAAAGAAATTGAATTTTTTACTGAATCGAGGAAATTTGCTACTCCAGAGCAGCTATTCTATGTATCAAGCGATAAGAAATATTTTGCTTATTGGCCCAAAACTTATAAAGATGAAAAGACAACTTTACAAAGTAGAAATTCGCTGATTGGAAGTTTTACCGAAAAATATTCTGTTGATTTACTTCAAGATTTTGCCTCAAAACATAAATGGTACTCAGTCCAAGGCATTGTTTGTGAGGAAATTGGATTGACACGCCAATCTTCTGCAGATGTTGCTATTTGTAAAACGAATGATATTGTTCAGAAACCAGAAAACATTTTAATACTTTTTGAAGTAAAGATGTCGATTGTTTGGAATTGGGAGTTAAAACAAACCAATAAAAAAGAAGAACTTATTTGTTTAGGTGATTATAAATCTCATCAAGGAAATCCTGGTCTCCTTCGCTCAGACTCTATGTTAAAAGCAATTGGCAAAAGCATAAACATTAGAGTATCCGACTATGCTGCTTCTCGTATTCCGATTATTATTTTAGGCAATACACCAATCACAGAATCCTATAATAAGAAAGTAGATTTTCTCAAGAATGCTGGAATCATTCAAGGATTTTGGTCCGTAAATTCTGTACCATTGGATGACAATGGAGAAAATATTAAAAGGACAACCAAAGACGGATTTATTAGGATGGATTCCTACTTAGAATTGGAAAATACTCTTGAAAAATTAATTACCGAAACCATTGAATTTTTCTCAAGTATGAAGTCAAAAAAAGAACTGGGAAAAATAATTGAAATTGCCAGTAGAGAATCAGATATTGAAAAGAAAGCAGAAAAGTTTTTATCATTAATACGATACTAAATGAAACGAAGAAATAAAACCAATGCGTTGATAGATGAAAATCTTGTCTTAAGTACTTACGTCTCTAAAGTTCAATCTGATCAAATGATTCCAGTATTACCATTTGTAGGAGTAAGTAAGGAGTTTTTCCCTTATTGGATTAAACAAAAGCTTGGAAAACATAAATGCCCTATATGTAAAAGACCTGATTACAAAGAACCAGGTCCATTCAATTATGGTATTACTTTAAATAAAAATGATAAAACGGTTTCTTTATGGGTACAGTCATTTGGTTGTTGTAAAACAACACAAAATTTTCCTTACCAGTTTATTAAGGAACAAAATCTGAATAGTGAAAATATAGTTCCAATTTTAAAAAAGGTATTCTCATTAAAATGAAAATAAACCAAAGAAAAAATGGAACTAGTACAAGTTCTTTCGGAACATCTGGAAGAATTAATCACGATTCATCACAGTTCTATAACTCAAGACTTTATGAAGGACTGATTTCTGATGAAAGAATAAAACATATTGAAAATAAAATTCCATCAGAAGTATTGAATAAACATTTTTGTCATTCAAGCGAAGATATGAATGAGTTACCAGATAATTCACTTCATTTAATGATTACTTCACCTCCTTATAATGTAACAAAGGAATATGATGATAATCTAAAT
>Ga0209002_10001835_pt1 | contig 17160 bp, 17 predicted proteins | sample Rifsed16ft2_FD_184010 | JGI IMG/M metagenome (GOLD analysis project Ga0209002, IMG submission 184010) | Soil microbial communities from Rifle, Colorado, USA - sediment 16ft 2 (version 2) | ecosystem: Environmental > Terrestrial > Deep subsurface > Rock core/Sediment | place: Rifle, Colorado... | reverse complement strand
CTCGCTGCCGGTTCCGCTCGACGCGATTTCTTCCTCGCTCCACAGGCCGCCTCGTCGACCCCCCCGCATCGCCTAGGGTCCCCGGTTGCCGGCGCAGCAGCCGCAGGAGGAGGGGCGCAGTGAGGCCGGCCTCCAGGGGTCCGTTGCCGAAGAGGCCGTGCACCGAGAGGGTCGATGCGCCGCTTCCGGCGAGGCGCCCGACCGAGGCGTACCCGCTGCGGTACGGTGAGGGAGGGCAACGAAGCCGGAGCGGATGCAGCGGCCCTCGAATGCCGGGATCTGAGGGAATGGACTCCTGGAGACCGGAGCGCAGCCGTGCAGGTTCACCGCACGGCGAGCCACGAACGGAGCCCCCCTCCGAGGCTGCGGAGCCCTCACGGGGGACATACCTATATCGAGTTGCACGTTACGGCCTTCACCGGTACCCTTCCATGATCGTGGCGGCCCGGCGAAGCTCCGCCATCCGGCGGGCGCCGACCCGCTTGTCGAGGAACTCCTCGTGATCGGCCACGCTGTAAATATTTTCCTGGAGGTACTCCTGCATCTGCAGGTCGTTGCGGATCCCGTTGAGCATGTCCACGTGCGGGAGGTCGATTTCGTATCTCGCCGGCATCGCCCCGGGATAGGCGCCGAAGGGCGCGTGGACCACCGCGTCGACGAGAAAGTACGGGATGGTGGTCCGCATCGGGTCTTTCCGGAACTCGTCGTGATCGATGATCTCCTCCGCCGATACGATCACGCGGTGGGAGGCCATCGCCGCCTCGAGGGCGAACAGGTTCGTCCCGAATATGCGCGCGTCGCCGTGGATGTCGGCCTGGTGGACGTGGAGAAAGGCCACGTCGGGGTTCAGAGCGGGCACGACGGCCACGGGGAGCCCCGTGTACGGGTCCTCGACCACCTTTGCCGCGGAGACGGACATGTTGTCCGACCCGAGGAGGTCCCTCGTCGGAAGGAAGGGGACGCCGCGGGCCCCGGCGAGCATCCGCAAAGCGAGACCACCGTTGGTCCATTCGTACACCCGGACCCGGCCTTCGCAGACCGCCTGCCCGATGTAGCTGCCGTATCCGAGAAAGCCGACGTCGATCCGTGTGGCGCATCCGGCCCCCACCAGCAGCGCGGATTCGTGGAGGGTGAACTCGGCGCAGACCCAGAGGTCCTTCTTGCGCTGGCGGATGACCTCCCGGATGAGCGCCTGGGGTCCTCTCGTCAGGCTGGAGAAATCGTAGACGATGTAATCGCCGTCCGCGACGAAGGCCGACACGGCCTCCTTCGAGGAGAAGAGTTTCGGCTCGGCTTTCCGGCTTTTCTTGTCCCTGACGAACCTCCGGAAATCGTCCGGGTGTTCGAACCGGTATTCGATGTCTCCCTCTTTTCGGATCTTCATGGTCGGTTTTTCCGGTTCGCCTTCCCTTTCCCCGACTCCTTCCTCAGGTGGAATGCGAACTTGTGATCCACCACCTTGTCCGCCACGGAGTACGGGTCAAGGTGTTTCCGGGCGATGTCCCGGAGAAGGAGATCGAGAACCCCGCTTCGGGAAAGGTCGTCCACCGCTTTCTCGATGAGCTTTTTCTTGAGGATCTCCATGAGTTCCACCTTTGCCTTTTCCGTACGATACCGCTTAAGGTTCTCCTCGCGGGAGACGAATTTCCAGTGCCTCGCGACCTCGGCCAGGAGCTCGTGGACCCCCGTGCCCGTCTGGGCGACGGTGGCCATGACGGGGGGCACCCACTCCCCCTCTCCGTAGGTGTTCATCGACACCATCGTCTCGAGCTCCTGCTTCGTCCTGTCGGCCCCTTCCCGGTCGTACTTGTTCACCACGAAGATGTCGGCGATCTCGAGGATCCCCGCCTTCAGGGCCTGGATGTCGTCTCCCAGGCCCGGCACCACGAGCACAAGGTTCGTGTGGACGACCTTGACGATCTCCACCTCGTCCTGCCCCACCCCGACGGTCTCGATGATGACGACGTCCTTCCCCATGGCGTCCATCACGTTGACGATGTCGAGGGTGGACTTGGAGAGGCCGCCCAAATGCCCCCGGGTGGCCAGGCTCCGGATGAACACCCCGTCGTCGAGGGTGTGTTTCTGCATGCGGATGCGGTCGCCGAGGATCGCCCCGCCGGAGAACGGGCTGGTGGGGTCGATGGCGACGATCCCGACGGTTTTTCCTTCCTGCCGGAGATGACCGGTGAGACAGTCGACGAGGGTGGACTTCCCGGATCCCGGGGCCCCCGTGATCCCCAGGAGGTAGGCGCGGCCGGTATGCCGGTAGAGGGTCTTGAGCGTTCGGTGGGCGGAGGGAATCTCGTCGTCCAGGTCCCGCATCAGGCGGGCGGCGGCCTGGATGTCGCCGGAAAGGATGTCTTTCGCCGAAACCCCCATGCGGGTCAGTGTCCCCGGATCAGGCGCCGGGCGATGATCATGCGCTGCACCTCCGAGGTCCCTTCGCCGATCTCGCAGAGCTTTGCGTCCCGCATGGTCCGCTCCACGGGGTACTCGCGGGTGTATCCGTAGCCCCCGAAGATCTGGACGGCCTTGATCGTGCAGCGCATGGCAGCCTCGGAGGCGAACAGCTTCGCGATCGCCGCCTCCTGGACGAACGGCTTCCCTGCGTCTTTCAGGCAGGCGGCGCGGAACGTGAGCAGCGAGGCGGCGTCGAGCTCCGTTCCCGCGTCCGCGATCATCCACTGGATGGACTGGAAGGACGAAATCGCCTGTCCGAACTGGTGCCTCTCCTTCGCGTAGGCGATGGCCTCCTCCATGGCTCCCCGCCCGATGCCGACCGCCAGGGCCGCGATGGAGATGCGCCCCCCTGCGAGGTTGCGCATCGTGTCGCGAAAACCCGAGTTGACCTCCCCGATCACGCTTCCCGGCTTCACCTCGAGGTCCTCGAACACCAGCTCCGCCGTGTCGGAGGAACGCATCCCGAGCTTGTGGAGGTTTTTCCCCGAGGAAAGGCCGGGCGTCCCGGCCTCGACCAAAAAAGCCGTTACGCCGTCCCTTCCCTTCTCCTTGTCGGTCACGGCGAGGATGACAACCACCCCCGCGACGCTTCCCTGCGTGATGAACATCTTGCTCCCGTTGATGACCCAGCGGTCTTTCTTCCACTCCGCCCGGGTCCTCATGTTGAGCGAGTCCGACCCCGACCCGGGCTCGGTAAGGGCCCACGCTCCGAGCATCCGCCCCGAGGCGAGTTCCGGGAGGTATTTCCGCCGGATCGCCTCGGAACCGAACGCGAGGATGTGCGCGGTGCACAAGGAGTTGTGGGAGGCGACGGTAAGGCCGAGTGAGCCGTCACCTTTCCCTATTTCCTCCACCGCGATCGAGTAGCTGATCGTGTCCATCCCGGACCCGCCGTACTCCTCCGGGACCATCACGCCCATGAGCCCGAGCTCCCCCATCCTCGCCACGGTATCCGCGGGGAAGGCGCTCTCCTCGTCCCACCTCCGGGCGTGCGGGCGCACCTCCTTGGCGACGAAGGACCGTACCATGTCCCGCAGTGCGACATGCTCGGGAGAGAGCTCGAAATTCATTCCGTATCCCTCCCTTACGCAGGGACGAAGTACACGTCCGTCGGCTTGAGCTGGGAGTTCCTCCGGAATTTCGCCTTCACCTTCATCCCGATCCGGATGTCCTGGGGGGCGGAAACGCCGATCAGCCGGGCGAGGAGCAGGGTATCCGCACCGTCGAACTCGACGAGGATCAGGTGGAAGGGGGTTTCCTTCAGGAACTCCTCGCTGCCGAAGTAGCACGTGGTGAACGTGTGGACGCGGCCCTCCTGGGGAAGCTCGACCCAGTCCGTTTCCTTGCCGCAGTTGGCGCAGTGAAGTCTCGGGGTCGCGTAGGTGTACCGGCAGTGGCCACAGCGGGTCCCGAGGAGTTTCTTGTTGGCAAGGCCGGCGAAAAACGGGGAGTCCTGCCCGTAGGAGTGGAGGTACTCGATGGAATAGGGGTGCTTGATCACGAGGGGGGACATCTCTTTGAGCGAGGAAAGGTCCTTCGGAAAGGGGACGTTGAATGCCGTGGTTCCCGTCATGACCTCTTCGAGCTTCGCATTCCGGTCGACCACCGGCGTTTTTGTCGCACGGGATCTCTTCTTCGCCATGGGTTACCACCCCCGTTCCAGGATCGACACGGTGACGTAGGTGCCCGTGCCGGCGTGACTGTGGATGAGACCGCGGTCCGCTTTGTCAAGCTGCAGCTCCCCCGACCCGAAATGTTTCCTGATGCTTCGCTGGATCTGCCAGAAGGCGAACACCGCCTGCATCAGGCCGGTCGCGCCGACGGGGTGCCCGCAGGCGATCAGCCCCCCCGAAGGGTTGACCGGGATCGTCCCTTTCTTCTTCAGCTTCAGTCCGTAGTCGATCTGCGGCAGGAAGGGATGACCCTCCTCGACGAACTTTCCGCCCTCCCCGTATTTGCAAAGGGCCAAATCCTCGTAGGTCTGGATCTCCGACGAGGTGTAGGCGTCGTGCAGTTCGACGAAGTCGAGTTCCTTGATCGGATCCTTGATCCCCGCCATCCGGTAGGCCTGCAGCCCGGCGGACCTTCCCGCCCGGAAGGAGTGTACGCCGGGGTACCGGAGGTTCCGGTAGTCGCTCTCCTTCTCGCCCGGCGCCAGGATCACCTTGCCGTGAGGCCGGTCGGCGAAACGCATGAAGTCCGTCCCGGTCCCCACCCCGGAGATCCTGACGGGCTTGTCCGTGAGTCGGAAGGCGGTATCCTCGTCCGCCAGGATGCAGACCGCCGCGCCGTCCGACATGACGCAGATGTCGAGGAGGGTCAAGGGGTAGGCCACCATTTCAGCGTTGCGCACGTCCTCGATCGTGAGCTTCCGCCGCTTCTGGGCATACGGGTTGTAACAGGCGTTCATGTGGTTCTTCACCGACACCATCGCCATCTGCTCGACCGTGGTCCCGAACTCGTGGATGTGCCGGTTCACCATCATGGCGTAGTACCCGGAGTAGAACCCCCCGACGGGGTAGTCGAAGTTCGTGTCCGAGGCGTGGGCGATGAACTCGTTTCCCTTCCATGTCTGGACGCGCGACATCGTCTCGAACCCGAAGACCACGCAGCAGTTCATCCTGCCGGAGGCCACGGCTTCCCAGCCCGCCTGGAAGGACAGCCCCCCCGTGGCTCCCCCGCCCTCCACGCGCTTGTTCGGTTTGGGACAGAGGCCGAGATAATCGGCGGCCATGATCCCCGCCATCAGCTGGCGGGTGAAGTGGTCCGAGAAATAGGACGCCACCGAACCGTCGATCATCTCCCGCTTTAGTTTCGGAATATCGTGGAACGCGTAGTCGAACGCCTCCTTGACCATCTTCTGGAACGTCGCGTCCGGTCGCGCCTTGACGAACTTGCTGACCCCTCCCGACACCATGTAGACCGGTCTCACGTCCTCCCTCCTGCGTTGGAGTGGTATTCGTTCCGGCAGACCGCCCGCTACGCTCTGGCCCGGATGCGCTTGTTGACGTATTCGACGATTTCCGACAAGGAGGTGCCCGGCGTGAAGATCCGGTCCACTCCCTTTTTCCGGAGGCCGGGGATGTCGCCGTCCGGGATGATCCCGCCGCCGAACACCACGACGTTCCCCATCTTCTTCCCTTTCAGAAGCTCCACGACCTTCGGAAAAAGATAATTGTGCGCGCCCGACAGGATCGACAGGCCGATCGCGTCCACGTCCTCCTGCACGGCGGCGTTCACGATCATCTCCGGTGTCTGGTGGAGCCCCGTGTAGATGACCTCGAAACCCGCGTCCCGCAATGCCCGCGCGATGATCTTCGCCCCCCGGTCGTGGCCATCGAGCCCCGGCTTTCCGACCAGGACCCGGACCTTCCGGTCCCCCTTCCTCCTTCTTCCCTCCGATCTCTCTTTGGCCCGTGCCCTTGCCATGTCCTGTCCCCCCTGTTGCGTTTTAATACATCGCCGGGTCGGTATACGTTCCCATCGTTTCCCGGAAGGCGTCGCAGATTTCGCCGAGCGTGACATAGTCCTTCACCGCGTCGAGGATGACGGGCATCAGGTTGGTCCGGGAGAGGGACGCGTCCTTCAGCGCGTCGATGCGGGAAATCACCCGTTTCGCGTTTCGTTTCCGGCGGACTTCCCGGGTGCGGGCGACCTGCTTCCGTTCGACCTCCTTGTCGATCTTCAGGAGCGGTATGGGGAGTTCCTCGTTGCCCTGGTAGCAGTTGACCCCCACGATCCTCTTCTCCCCTTTTTCCAGGAGCCGCTGGTAGTGGTAGGAGGCGTCGATGACCTCCCGCTGCGGATACCCGCGCTTTACGGCCTCGACCATTCCCCCCATCTCGTCGATCTTCCGGATGTAGGCCATCGCCTTCCCTTCCATCTCGTTCGTCAGTTTCTCGAGGAGGAAGGAACCGCCGAGCGGGTCGATGGAGTTCGCCACGCCGGATTCTTCGGCGAGGATCTGCTGCGTCCGCAGGGCGATGGTCACGGCCTGCTCGGTGGGAAGGGCGAGCGATTCGTCCATGGAATTCGTATGGAGGGACTGGGTTCCCCCGAGGACCGCCATCAACCCCTGGAGGGCCACCCGCACCACATTGTTGGTCGGCTGCTGGGCGGTGAGCGTCACCCCGGCGGTCTGGGTGTGGAAGCGCAGCTTCCAGGAGTTCTCGTCCTGCGCCTTGAACCGTTCCCTCATGATGCGCGCCCACATCCGCCGCGCGGCCCGGTACTTGGCGATCTCCTCGAAGAAGTCCATGTGGGCGTTGAAGAAAAAGGAGAGGCGCGGGGCGAACTTGTCCACCGGGATGCCCGCCTCCATCCCTGCCCGGACGTAGGCGATGCCGTCGGCGATGGTGAACGCGAGTTCCTGCACCGCCGTCGAGCCCGCCTCCCGGATGTGGTAGCCGCTGATGCTGATGGTGTTCCACTTCGGCACGTGGTCCGAGCAGTAGGCCAGGATGTCGGTGATGATCCGCATGGAAGGATCGGGGGGAAAGATCCAGGAGTGCTGCGCGATGTACTCCTTGAGGATGTCGTTCTGGATCGTCCCGCCGATCCGTTTCGCAGACACCCCCTGCTGCTCGGCCACCGCGATATACATCGCCAGAAGGATCGCCGCGGGGGCGTTGATCGTCATGGAGGTGGTGATCCTGTCCAGCGGGATCTTGTGAAAGAGAATCTCCATGTCCTTGAGGGAGTCGACGGCCACGCCGCACATCCCGACCTCGCCCCTGGCTCTTTGGTGATCCGAGTCGTATCCCATGAGCGTGGGAAAGTGGAACGCCACCGAGAGGCCGGTCTGCCCCTGGCTGAGCAGGTAATGGTACCGGGCGTTTGTGTCCTCCGCCGACCCGAACCCGGAGAACTGGCGCATGGTCCAGAGGCGCCCCCGGTACATCGAGGGCTGGACTCCGCGGGTGTACGGGTATTCACCGGGGAACCCCACGTCGTTCAGGAATTCGAGGTCCTCGACGTCCGACGGCGTGTAGAGGGCCGAGATCTCCTCGTCGGAGACCGTGGAAAAACGCGTAAGCCTCTCGGGCGACCGGGAAAGGAGAGGCCGCAGCCGTTGCTGTTCCCATCGCTTCCCGTGTTCCCGTATTCTCTTCGCCTTCTCTTCGTCATACACGATGCAATCCCCCTTGTCCTTCATCGCTCGACGCCGACGCGGGCGTCGATTCCCCTGGCGTAGTAATGCTTGATCTCCCTCATTTCCGTCACCAGGTCGGCGACCGCAACGATCTCTTCATGGGCGCCGCGACCGGTCAGCACGATCTCCATCCCGTCCGGTTTTTTGCGTAGCAGGTCGAGGACCTCCGCGACGGGGAGCAACCCGAAGTCGACGGCGCAGTTGATCTCGTCGAGCACGACGATGTCCGCCTTCCCGCCAAGGATCGTCTCCTTCGCCAACTCCCATCCGCCGCGGGCGAGGCGAAGGTCCTCGGGGTCGGGATTCTTCCGGTTCACGAAGGTGTCCCTCCCCGCCTGGTGGATCGTAACGAAGGGGGAGAGCATTGCCGCACCGGCAAGCTCTCCGTAGTCGATCCACCCCTTCATGAACTGGATGATCACGGTTCTCAGGCCGTGCCCCGCCGCCCGCACGGCCAGCCCCAGGGAGGCCGTGGTCTTCCCCTTCCCGTTTCCGGTGTACACCTGGATGTATCCCTTGCCTATGGTTCCCCCGGTCATCGGCGTCCCTGCCCCAATAGGTTCCGTGCGATGATGATCCGCTGGATCTCGGAGGTCCCCTCGTAGATCGAGGTCACCTTGATATCCCGCAGATGCCGCTCCACCGGATATTCCCGGATGTACCCGTACCCGCCGAAGATCTGGACAGACCTGTGGCAGGCCCGGTACGCCGCCTCGGAGGCGAAGACCTTCGCGACAGACGCCTCCCGGGTGAAGGGAGCGCCCGCGTCCTTGCGATAGGCGGCCCGCAGGGCGAGGAGTTCGGCAGCGTCCAGTTCCGTCGCGGAATCGGCAAGCATCCCCTGGATCGCCTGGAACGAGGCAATGGGCTCGCCGAACTGCCTCCTCTCCCTGGCATAGGAAGTCGCCGCATCGAGCGCCGCCCGGGCGATCCCGACCGACTGCGAGGCGATCCCGATCCGTCCCCCGTCCAGGATGGTCATGGCGATGGGAAACCCCTCCCCCTCTGCGCCCAGCAGGTTCCGCTTCGGGACCCGGCAGTCGCCGAAGGAAAGGGAGACGGTGTCGGACCCCTTCAAACCCATCTTGTGCTCCGGCTTCCCGACGGAAAACCCCGGCATCCCGGGCAAGACGAGAAAGGCGCTGATCCGTTTCTTCGGTTCCTTCTCCGTAACGGCCATGACGATGGTGACGCCGGCGCGGGAACCGTTGGTAATGAACACCTTGCTGCCGTTCAGAACGTACGCATCCCCGTCCCGTAGTGCGACGGTCGAGATCCCGAAGGCGTCCGACCCCGCCGAAGGTTCGGTGAGCGCGAACGCTCCGGTCACGGTGCCGGAGGCAAGGGCCGGGAGGAACCGGCTTCTCTGCTCCTCGCTCCCGAAGCGGTGGATCCCTTCCCCCACCATGTTGGTGACCGCCATCCCCACGGCGGTGGAAGCGCATCCCCCCGCAACCTCCGCGAGAGCGATCGCGTAGGCGACCGTTCCGGTTTCCGATCCCCCGTGCGACGCCGGGACCAGCATCCCGAGGAGGCCGAGTTCCGCCAGTCGTTTCAGGTTTTCTTCCGGGTAGCGCCCCTCCTCATCGATCTGTGCGGCCTTCGGCGCGAATTCCTTCCGCGCCAGGGACCGGACCATGTCCCGGATCTGCGCCTGCTCCTCGCTTGCCTCGAACCGCAATGGCTTTAGTCCTTCAAGAGAGCCGAGGCGATCACCAGCCGCTGGATTTCCGATGTCCCCTCGTAGATCTCGGTGATTTTCGCGTCGCGGAAATGCCGCTCCGCCGGATATTCCTTGATGTAGCCGTACCCGCCGTGGATCTGGATCCCCTTCACGCTCGCCCGCATCGCCGCTTCGGAGGCGTACAGCTTCGCCATGGACGATTCCTTGGAGTGCCGGGCGTTCCGGTCTTTGAGCCAGGCCGCCCGGTAGGTGAGAAGCCTCGCGGCGTCGATCTCCGTGGCCATGTCGGCAAGCATCCACTGGATCGCCTGGAAATTCGCGATCGGCTGCCCGAACTGCTTCCGTTCCTTGGCGTACGCGAGGGCGTCCTCGAGCGATGCCCGGGCGATCCCGATCGCCTGGGACGCGATCCCGATCCTGCCCCCGTCCAGGGTGTGCATGGCGACCTTGAACCCGTCCCCCTCGTTGGCCAGACGGTTCTCCACGGGGATCCTCACGTCCTCCAGGATGATGGACGCTGTGGCCGACGCTGTGATACCCATTTTTTTTTCATTTTTTCCAACTGTTACCCCATCAGTTTTCATGTCTAGGATGAAGGAGGTGATTCCTTTGTGCTTTTTCTCCTTGTCGGTCATGGTGAACAGGATGCAGGTGTCCGCCTGGGGTGCGTTCGTGATGAAGTTCTTGGTTCCGTTGACCACGTAATGGTCCCCGTTCCGGACGGCCGTCGTCTTCTGGGAGCCCGCGTCCGAACCCGCCCCCGGTTCCGTGAGTCCGAAGCATCCGAGGTGGCGGCCGGATGCGAGGGGGACGAGAACCTTCTTTTTCTGCTCCTCGCTCCCGAACTTCAGGATGGGGTCGCATGCGAGGGAATTGTTCACCGACAGGATGACGGCGGTGGACGCGCACGCTCGAGAGATCTCCTCCATCGCGATCGCGTAACAGATGTTGTCCATTCCCGCGCCCCCGTACCCCTCGGGGACGGCGACTCCCATCAGCCCAAGTTCGGCCATCTGACGGACCAGTTCTTCCGGGAAACGCCCGGTCTCGTCGAGCTCCGCGGCCTTCGGGAGCACTTCCTTCTGGGCGAAGTTCCGCGTCATCTCCTGGATCATTCGCTGCTCTTCGGTAAGGTCGAAAACCATATCCCTCTCTCCTGGGACTATCGATCGTCGGCGTAGGGATCTATCTCCCCCGGAACGAAGCCTTCCTCTTTTCGAGAAAGGCGGCCATCCCCTCCCCCCTGTCCTCGGTCGAGAATACCACCGCGAACGCGTTCGCCTCGAGCGCGCAGGCATTTCCGAGGTCGAGGTCCAGGCCGCGGTTCATCGCCATCTTCGCCATCTTCACGGCGACCGGCCCCTTGGAAAGGATCTTCGAGGCGATCTCCCGCGCCGCGGCCATGAGGTCCGCCGGGGGGACGACCCGGTTGACGATCCCGATCTCATACGCTCGTTGGGCCGAAATCATCTCCCCGGTCAGGACAAGTTCCTTCGCGAGGTTCCGCCCGACCAGCCGGGCAAGGCGCTGGGTCCCTCCGTACCCCGGGATGATCCCCAGGTTCACCTCGGGCTGGCCGAGCCGCGCGTTGTCGGCGGCGACGAGGATGTCGCATGCCATCGCGAGTTCGCATCCCCCTCCCAGGGCGTACCCGTTGATGACCCCGATGACCGGCTGGGGCATCCGCTCCATGAATTCGAGGACCCCCTGCCCGAAGAGGGCGAAGGAAAGCGCCTGGACGGGGGAAAAATCGCGCATCTCGGTGATGTCCGCCCCGGCCACGAACGCCTTTTCCCCGGCGCCGGTGAGCAGCACCACCCCCACGTCGTCACGAAGCGCGATCTCGTGGAGGACGGCGGAAAGCTCCGTAACCGTCGCCCGGTTCAGGGCGTTCAGCGATTTCGGCCGGTTGATGGTGACGGTGGCGATCATATCGGAAACGTCAAGAAGCAGGTTCTCGTAGGCCATCTCCCCTCCTCTCATCCCTTCTCGTACGTGTAGAAGCCCCGCCCCGTCTTCTTCCCGAGAAAGCCGGCCTCCACATACTTCCGGAGGAGCGGGCACGGGCGGTATTTCGGGTCACCGAATCCCTCCTGCATCACCTTCATGACTTCCAGGCAGGTGTCCAGCCCGATGAGGTCGGCCAGGGCGAGCGGACCCATCGGGTGGTTCGCCCCCATCCGCATGATGGCGTCGATGTCCTCGGCTTTCCCTACCCCCTCCATCAGGGCGTAGACGGCTTCATTGATCATCGGCATGAGAACCCGGTTGGCAATGAACCCGGGGTAGTCGTTGGCCGGGACGGGCTCCTTTCCGAGCCGTCGGGCCAGATCCATGGTCAGGTCGAAGGTGCCGGGGGAGGTCTGGAGCCCCTTTATGATCTCGACCAGCCTCATGAGAGGGACCGGGTTCATGAAGTGCATCCCGATGACCCTGCCGGGTCGCGACGTCGCGGAGGCGATCCGGGTGATGGAAAGGGAGGAGGTGTTCGTGGAGAGGACCTTTTCCGCGGGAACGATTTCGTCGAGCTTCCGGAAGAGGGATAGCTTCAGCTCCTCCCGTTCCGTGGCCGCCTCCACGACGAATTCACACGCGGAAAAGTCGGAAAGGTTCGTGGTCATGCGAAGGCGTCCCGCCATCCTCTCCTTGTCCCCGGCGGTGATCTTCTCCTTCCGGACGAGGGTGTCGAGCCCCTTCTCGATTGCTGTCCGGGACTTCCGGAGGATCTCGTCGGACACGTCATTCAGCAGAACCTGAAACCCGCTCATCAGGGAGACCTGGGCGATTCCGCTTCCCATTTGTCCCCCGCCGACCACGCCGATGTTCCGGATTTCCATGTCGTCACTCCTTCGGAAGGTACCCGGTTTCCCGGTCACAGCCGTTCGACCAGCATCGCGACGGCCTCCCCGCCGCCGATGCAGAGGGACGCGATGCCGTACCGTTCTCCCCGGTCCACCATGGCGTAGAGGAGGGTGGTCAGGATCTTGGCCCCGGACGCGCCGACCGGGTGTCCGAGGGCGACGGCCCCTCCGTGGACGTTGACCCGTTCCGGGTCGAGTTGGAGGCCCCGTATCGCCGCGATCGCAACCGACGAGAAGGCCTCGTTGATCTCGTAGAGCCCCACCTGGTCCTTTTCCACCCCCGTCTTCCGGAGAAGTTTCCGGATTGCGTCGATCGGGGCCACCGTGAACCATACCGGCTCCAGGGAGGCCGTCGTGTACCCCAGGATCCTCGCGATCGGCTTGATGCCCCTCCTGCCGGCGGCTTCCGCCGACATCACGACGACGGCGGCAGCCCCGTCGTTGATGGTCGATGCGTTTCCCGCGGTGACCGTCCCTTCCTTCTCGAACACGGGTTTCAGCGAGGGGAACTTGTCGATATTCCCCCGGCCCGGCTCCTCGTCGACGCGAAAGACGACGGGGGGACCTTTCTTCTGGGGAATTTCCACCCCCACGACTTCCTTCTCGAACTTCCCGTCCCGGATCGCCGCAAGCGCCCGCCGGTAGGAGTTGGCGGCAAACTCGTCCTGGTCTTCCCTGGTGATGCGGTGCTCCCGGGAAAGCATCTCCGCGCAGTTGCCCATGTGGATTCCGTTGTACGCGTCGATCAGCCCGTCGATCATCATGTGGTCGTAGATGGTGTCGTTGCCGAGCCGGTAGCCGGTTCGCCCCCTCATCAAAATATACGGGGCCTGACTCATCGATTCCATCCCGCCCGCCACGACCACTTCGAATTCGTCCGTGGCGACGGCCTGGGCGGCGAGCATCACCGCCTTGAGGCCCGAGCCGCACATCTTGTTGATGGTCATCGCCCCCGCGGAAACGGGGATCCCCGCAAAGATGCCCGCCTGCCGGGCAGGAGCCTGCCCGACCCCGGCCGGGAGAACGTTTCCCATGATGACCTGGTCCACCTCTTCCTTCTTGATTCCGCCCCGGGACACCGCCTCCGCAATGGCGACCGCCCCGAGCTTCGGCGCCGGGATGTCGGCAAGGCTCCCCAGGAAGCTCCCGGCGGCCGTCCTCGCCGCTCCCGTGATGACGACCTCTTTCATCGTTCTCTCCTTTGCTTTTGGTCCCGTTGCATTCACGTTTCCTGCATCATCATCTTCCCGCGCAGGCGGGCCTGGTATTCGCGGATCTCGTTTTTCAGGGCGACCAATTGGCCGATCCGGTCGTCGATCTGGATCGCCCGCTCATCCAGGATCGCAAGCAGCTTCGGAATGACCTCCCGGTTGTTCCTCTGGGTGCGGTAGATTTTCTCGAGCTTGACCATCTCCGCGAGGGAAAGCCCGAGGACCTTGAGACGGTTGATGAATTTGAGCCGGCGGACGTCGTCGTCGGTGTAGACGCGTTTCCCGTTCTCGATCCTGCGGACGCTGTGCAGGAGTCCGATCTCTTCGTAATACCGGATCGTCCTCTGGGAAAGGTTGACCATCCGGGCCAGCTCGCCGATGGAATAGTGGTCGTGCGTTTCCACGGAAGAGGTCATCTTGCCACCTTACGTTAACTGGCAGAAGCCTATCGGAACAGCTCCCCTCTGTCAAGATATTTAGGGACTGCGGGAGTTATTTCCCGATCCGTTTCAACAGTTCCGCGGCGCGCTTCTTTTCCATCCGCTGCTCCGGGACGGCGTCAGACAGCGCGCTGTCGGAAAGGGCCGCCGAGGCCTCGAGCTCCTTCGTGGCCAGATCGTTCCGGCCGTCTTTCACGTACGCCTCCGCGAGGAAAAACCGGTTCCCGGCGTAATTCGGGAAGGCCTCCACGGCGCGCTTCCCGAACTCAATCGCCCTCCTGGTGCTTCCCCCGAGCAGCCCCGGCAGTTTCGTGTAGTACGCGCAGAAGAACCGGTCCGGACCGCGGTAAAAATATCCGGGGTCGATCGAGGCTGTCTTCTCGTTCAGCTTTTGTACCGCGCTGATTCCCCACAAATTGGAAACCGTCCCCCGGAGGTTGTTCTCCCGGGCGAGGTTCGCCGCCTCGAAGAAATATCCTCCCGGTTTTTCCGGGGCGACCTCAGACGCCCTTTTTCCATACTCTTTCCCCTTTCCGTAGTGGGAGAGGGCTTTCTCCTTGTCCGTCGCTTCGAGATTCTGCCCGACCCAGTAATGCAGGCGTGACAGACGCAGAAGGACTTCGTATTCGTGCGGCTTATCCTTCCGGAGCGCCTCGTACGCCTCGATCGCTTCGGCCGCTTTCCCGAGGTCTTCCCGGTCATTCCACAGTTGATCGGCCTTCTGCTCCATGTCGGTGCCCCGGGATACGGTCGGCATGGCTACGGCCACAAGGAACGTCATCAACAGCATGGAGCCCGACCATGCTTTTCTCATCCCCTCATCCCCCGATGGTGTTCGTTGTCCAGTCGTTCGACGAATGCCTCGAGGCGGGTTCGCCAGCCACCCTCGGCGAAATCCCGCTCGTCCGCCATGTCCCCGTCCATCAAGATGCACGGGATCCCCTCGGATTTCAAGCGCGCCGCAATCTCCTCCTGCCCGAACGAGTAGGGCTTGCAGCGGTGGCCAAGCCCCATGTTGAGCCAGACTCGCGCATACGCATCCGCCAATCCTTCGCTGACATCGGGAGATTCCCCGGCCCGCTCCGTCCAGGCATTCGTGTAGGTAGCGCCGACGAGCGCCGTCCCGTGGTCCGCAAGAAAATCGGAGACGGGTCGGAGCTGGTGCCACACAGGGAGGTTATCCCACAACAGACGGGTCTTTTCCCCTTCGACGGCCCCCTCCCCCCGTCTCACCCGTTCCCGGATCTCGTGCGTGAGCCCCCGATAGAACTCCACGGCCTCCCGTGTTCCCCGCATCGTCACGATCGGCCCCATCAGGAGAAACTGGTCCACGGCAGTGGTCGGTGCCGGCCGGGTCGAGTTCGCTTCGATGCACTCCTGCCACAGAACGGACGCCTCCCGGGACAGGTCAACCGATTCCCGGAAGCGCTCCTCGCTCCACATCCTCCCCGTCAACCGGGCGAGTTCCCCGGGAAGGTTTCGGAACTGGTCGCGCACATACTCCCGGGCGGCGGGCTCCTCCTCCGCATGCCGGAAAGGCAAGTCCAGAAGCAACAGGGGGACCCGGTAGAATCGGGAAAGGCCCTCGTACCACTTGACGACGGTCCGGCAGATGTTGTTCGCGCACAAGAGAAAATCCGGGTTCGGAAGCCCTCCGATGGGACTCTCCGAGGGCCGCGTCCTCGCTCCCCAGTCGATTTTCCAGTAGGAGCACAGATCCCGGGAGTACCCTCTCTCCTCGGCGGCCTGGCACAGGCGCCCGCCCGCCCGGGCCACTCCGCAGACGGCCCCGTGGTTTTCGGGGTAGACGGGAACAACGTCCATGGCGTGCAGAAACTCCACGGGTGCGCCGCTCGTGACAAATGCGACCTTTCGCCCCTCCTCGCGGGCGAGCCACCCGGCCTGGAAATGACGCAGCATCAGTTCCTTCATCCCCGCGGCCGCTTCGAGGCGTTTCGGCCTGGTCAACCCTACTCTCCCATCTCGACGAATGCTTCGATGCGCACCCTGGCCGATGCCCTCTCTTCCGCATGGAGGTCGATGTCCAGGCAGAGAAACGGTATCCCCCTCCCCCGGCATTCGTCGGCCATGTCGGGGACGTCCCCGGATTCGGGTTCGCACTGGCGAACGCGGAGCATCAGGAGCCTGTCGGCGCCGGACCAAGCGAACCTCTCGATGAGTCGTTCGATGCGTGTCCGCCCGGACTCGTGCAGGGTCGAGCACGGATCCCTCCGAAGGTGCCTGCGGACGAGAGACAACGACATGTCTCCCGACTCGTCCGCCGAACCGGAATAGTGCCTGTTTCCGAGGGCCAGGTCGTTCCCCACGATCGCGGCCCCTGCCGCGTCCAGCGCCTCCATTACCGGACCGGTCGCCAACATGCCGGTAAGAAAAACCTTCGCCCGCGTTGGTCCGGGGACCTCGCGCGACCGGGAAAGCGCTTTTTTTAGGATTTCCGTGTGTCCCTCCCTGGGGAGCACCATTCCCGCCCTTGCGTACGCCCATAATTCCGTCCCGGTGAAAGATCCCGGGGTTTCCGCCATCCTTTCCTCGAGAAGGGCGAAGACCTTCCGGTTCTCGTTGTACACCCGGACCGACCGTTCCAGCGCTCCCTCCGACACCTCCCTTCCGGAAACCGTTCCCGCCCACTCGCGGAAGGCCTCGACCCGGTCGAGCATGTACTCCGGCGCGCCGGGAGCGTCCGCGGAAGCGGGAAAGACGAAGGGAAACCTGGGCCGGTCGTCGTTCGGAGGAAAAAGCACCTCGAAGGCGTTCTGGATGGTGTCACATGTCGACGGGAAGACCCATGCATCGATTTCCTCCCACTTGCCGGACCGGATGGCGGAGACGATGCCGCCCGCAACGGAACACACGAAGGGGGGGACGCCCCCCGAGGACGCGGGGGAGAACTCGTTTCCCCAGATCGTGACCGGAAGCATCCCCGCGGCGTGGAGAATCTCTTCGGGAACGTAGATCGGGATGCACCCCGCCGCCTTGCGGCCCGAAACCGATTTCCAGCGGGATACCGCGCCTGCCGGGTTCCGGCAGACCTCCAGGGCGAACCGGAAGGGCCGCTCCTCCCCGGAAGGCATCCGTTATGCCCGAGAGGAAAGCATTTCCCGGGAAACGTCCACCTCGTGCAGCGTCTCGCAAATAGGCTGACGCACCGATCCGCCACCGGGATAGCCCGGGACATGCGGCCATTCCGCGCACGGGCTCGCGGGGGGCTTCCTCTCCGCTACGCTCGCGACCTTGCGCCCGCTCGCTGCCGGTTCCGCTCGCCGGGGACATTCCTGATTCATCTCCGGGATGCGGGAGAGGAGTGTCCCCGCCCATTCGCTCCACAGGCCGC
>Ga0209002_10001833_pt1 | contig 17166 bp, 16 predicted proteins | sample Rifsed16ft2_FD_184010 | JGI IMG/M metagenome (GOLD analysis project Ga0209002, IMG submission 184010) | Soil microbial communities from Rifle, Colorado, USA - sediment 16ft 2 (version 2) | ecosystem: Environmental > Terrestrial > Deep subsurface > Rock core/Sediment | place: Rifle, Colorado... | reverse complement strand
CGGGCTCCTGCAGGCGTGAGGCCAACACGCATGCCTGGTACCGCTGCGCTAACGGACCTTTTGCTGTCTTCGGCCGAAGGCGTCAAAGGCGTCCGGCCCCATGCGCGAATCCCTGCCCATTGCATGGACGTTTGCGTTACTCGGCGGCAGCCGAGTAGCAAACTCCAACGCGTGCGCCTCATTTGCGCACGCAACACAACCTACACAATCGACACTATCGCAGGGATCGACGACATCTGCACAACCGACACACGCTGGAGGCGCCAACCGTGGCCGACCAACAATGAAATGCATCGCATTTCATTGTCATTTCGACGAGGCAAAAGCCGAGAGCCTGTCCCGAGCGAGCCGCTTGGAGCCTGCCCTGACCCTGAGCGCAGCGAAGGGGAATGGGGCGACGAGGGAAGAAATCCCTTTGGAAACTGGAATCGGGTGCGGATTCCCGAATCCGATTGCAAAGGGATTTCTCCTCGCCTTAGTTGCCTGCGGCAACACGGCTCACTCGCAATGACAATAGAGGCGCAATTGCGCCTCTATTTTTGGTGTCCCTTCGTTTTATCTTTGGGACTTGACTAATCGCCTGAAGACAATCGATTATTCGCCTAAATGTTCATGCAAAAAAGCGATCGTCCGCTCCCAAGCCAGCTTCGCTGCTTCCGCGTTATACGCGTCCGGCCGATCAGTCTCCATGAACCAGTGGCCAGTCCCGGGATAAGTATGGAAGGTGACCGGGCGGCCGAGTGCGTTCAAACTCTCCTCCAATCCTTTCTTGTCTTCCTCGCTGACATAGGGATCCGTTTCGGCAAAGTGATACTGGTACGCCGCATTGGACTGCTGCACGTTCCAGCCATTGCCATAGAAGACGTTAACCGCCCGGACCCAGTCTGCTTTCTCTTGGGCCAACCAGCGCGCCCAATAGGCGCCGAACGAAAAGCCAATCGTCGCCAAAGCCCCCGTGCGCCCGGGCTGCTTGCTCAATTCCTCGAACGCTGCGAGCACCAGCGGAGGCATATCATCCTGTTCGTTCACCTGGGAGGTGAGCTTTTCTGCCTCTTCAATCGTCTTGGCGACCTTGCCGGAAAACAGGTCCGGTGCCAGGACCACAAAGCCTTCGTCCGCCAGCCGGTCGCAGAAACCGCGGATGAAATCATTCAGTCCCCACCAGGCATGCAATACCAAAACTCCCGACCCATTGCCGGATTTGGGAACAGCAAGATGATATTTCGGTGTTTCGGTCATTGTCATCTCCTTGGGCGAAAATCATATTAAACCACTGCGAGCGAGCGCAGCGAGCGTGGCAGTCCCCGACATCGATCTAGGGGATTGCCACGCCCTCTTCGAGGGCTCGCAATGGTTAAGCGTATGTTTATTTCGCAAGTTCATAACGCTGAAACACGACACCGGTTGGCAGCGCCGTGGATTCGTTCAGTTTCAAGTTGATGCGCTTTCCATCTGGGAACAAACGCTTGCCGCTGCCCAGCACCAGGGGATAAACATGTAGATCGTATTGATCGATCAGATCATTTTCAGCGAGCGCATGGATCAGCACGCTGCTGCCATCGATGAGAATGTTCTTGCCAGATTGTTCTTTCAGTTTGCGCACTTCGTCAATCACGTTACTGCTGATGATTGTCGAATTTCTCCAGATCTCGCTGGATTTCAAGGTAGTGGACACCACGAACTTGCGCATGGCGTTCATGGCATCACCAAAGGGATCGTTGACCATGGGCTCGAAGGCGGTACCGTGTTCGACCCACGTCCTGCGTCCCAGCAAAAGCGTATCGGCTTCACCAAATGCTTTAGAGAAATGCGCGCCAATGTCGTCGTGCCAGTACGGCAAGGTCCAGCCGCCGTGCTTAAACCCGCCGTCGGTATCTTCGTCTGGGGCGCCGGGCGCCTGGATCACGCCATCCAGCGTAATGAATTCATGAACGATGATTTTTCTCATGTTTCCCTTTCTTATAGTGGCGAGCCCTTTTTTGATTCCTAATTGTAGTTGGATTCGAAAGGCACCCCTCTCTCGCGTTAGCGGGAGAGGGGCAGGGGGTGAGGGGTTAACAAAAAAGCCGCCCGATTTCCCGAGCGGCTTAATCCGGCTAAAGCCCCGACACCTAAAGAGTTACGGCCTTGCCCCTAGTACAAGATCGATTTGCACCTCTTCACCATCGCGGATCACAGTCAGCGTCACCGTTTCCCCAGGACTCTTATGGGTGAACAGATAGGAGATCAGCTCATCGAAATTTTTGATGGGGTTACCGTCGATGGCGGTGACGAAATCTCCGGGCTGCATGCCGGCTTCGTCAGCCGGTCCGCCATCGACCACAGAATCGATCAAGGCGCCGTCGGTGCGATCGAGCCCAAGCTGCTGTGCTTCGGCGAGACTTAATTGGCCAACGCTGGAGATGCCGAGATAGGGATAGTTGTAATCCCCTTCGGCGATCAAGCTAGGCGCCACCCGCGCCACAATGTTGCTGGAGACGGCGAAGCCGATGCCGGAGTTCAAGGCATCGCCGCCTTCTGTGGAAGTGAAGGAACGGATGGCGCGGTTCACGCCAACGACTTCACCATTGAGATTCAGCAGCGGGCCGCCGGAATTCCCAGGGTTGATGGCTGCGTCCGTTTGGATTAAGTCTCCGGCGCTAAAGAAAAGGCCATTCTCAGTGGGGTTCAACGACTCGAGGCTTCGCCCCAGGCTGGAAACGATGCCGGTGCTCATGCTGCTATTGAGGCCGAAGGGGTTGCCAATGGCCACCACGTATTGCCCAACTTGCAGCGCGGAAGAATCGCCAAGTTTGAGCGGATGCAGTTCAGATGCCGGTGCCTCCACCTTGATCACGGCCAGATCGGAATCGGTGTCCTCGCCGACTACTTCACCTACCGCTTTGAATCCGGAGGTGAAACCAACCTCGATATAGGTGGCGCCTTGGACGACGTGGTAGTTAGTGACGATGTGGCCTTCAGCATCGTACACAAACCCGGAGGCCTGGCCGCCGCCGAAATCCGTGGCTACAGAAATTGAAACCACTCCGGGGCTGACTGCCTGGTAGAGCGAAACCAGGGCTGCCTGCTGGGAGATTAAGTCGTCGGATATCTGGATTGTTTGGCTGGCCGGCTCCACAACGTTGGTGAGATCGCTAAGCGGGCCGACGGCGAACTGGCAGGCGGCCGCGCTCAGCACCAGCACACTGAGTATCAGCGCAATGGGGCGAATGGTTTTGCGGGTCATAGCGAATTCCTTCTTTCTCATTGAATGTCCATTGATTAGGTCAGGCCATCGGCCTACGAGCCGCCAGCAAGCTCTTCGAAAAGTTTCCGCTGTTTGTCAGTCAGGTTCTTGGGCAGGCGCACTTTGATTTTAGCAAACAGGTCACCGCGTACCTTACTATTTTTCAGCTGGGGCATGCCGCGCCCTTTCAGGCGGATGGACTGCCCCGGCTGAGTCCCGGCCGGGATCTTGAGTACGACTTGTCCATCGAGTGTGGGCACTCGCGTTTCGCCTCCTAATACGGCTGTGTACAGATCGACTTCGACTTCAGTGGTCAGATCGTCGCCTTGGCGGGCAAAGCGCGGGTCGTCTGCCACGTCAACGACTAGGTAAATGTCGCTGGGCTGCCCGCCGCGGCCAGCGGGTCCTACGCCCGCCATGCGCACCTTGGTTCCGCTGCGCGCGCCTGCGGGGATCTTGACTTCCAGGCGTCGCCCGTCCAATTGCATCAGGCGCGTGCCACCATGGAAGGCTTCTTCCAGGCTCACGGTCACCGGTTGCTCGTAGGCAGGCTGAACGGCCGGGCCGCGGCGACCTCTGCTTTCAAAGCCGCCTAGCCCCCCGAATATTTGTTGGAAGAAATCTGAAAAACCACCCTCGCCGAAGAGTTCATCCATGTCGCCACTGTACTCGACATGGACGCCACCGGGGCGGCCGGTGGACCATTGGCCCCAGTCGAAGCCGCCGCGCCCGCCGGTTTGCTGCCAGCGCGAGTAATCCGCGCCCAGGCGGTCATAGTGGGTGCGCTTTTCCGGATCGCTGAGCACCTGGTAAGCCTCGTTGGCTTCCTTGAACTTGTCCTCAGCGCCTTTATTGTTGGGGTTGCGGTCGGGGTGATATTGGAGCGCCAGCTTGCGATAGGCTTTCTTGATCTCGTCCTGGCTGGCTTGCCGTCCCACCCCTAGAATCTTGTAATAATCCTTATATTCCATTGGGGCCCTGTTGGATGCTGAAGATATTGTATGACGCCCCAAAGGCTAGTCAATGAGCCGCGTTTCGAATTAATAGAACTCTAACAGCCAAGGGAAGCTTTGCCATCGCGTCGGCGTTTTCCCGACGCAACCGCTGTTGCGAGAGCCTGTCCTGGGCGAGCTGTCTTTTGACCGCGACGGGGGAAGGACGCTTGCGTCCGACGAAGCAATCCATGCTGTCTAGTATCTTGCTGAAGGAGGTGAGATTGCAATCCCCCTGCCATGCAGTGAACGTGAACAGCTCAATCGTGCGAGCTCGATTGTGCCAGCTTGTATGCGATAAGCACAATCGTGCGAGCTCGATTGTGCCAGCTTGCATGCGATAAGCTCAATCGTGCGAGCTCGATTGTGCCAGCTTGCATGCGATAAGCACAATCGTGCTATTATTCAACACGCCTTGACCAAGCGATTGCTGCTCGCCGTGGCCGACTCCGCGTTGGCAACGCAGGCGGCCGATAAAATTTTCACTCCTGCGGGTTACAGGGTTACCCGGGTCCATAGTGCGCCTGCCCTGCGGGCAGCGCTGCGCGACGACAAAGTTCCCGACCTCATTCTCATAGGCAACCCGTTATCGGGGGGTAATGCGTTCCAAATGGCTGCAAACCTGAAGGCAAAGTATCCATCTTTGCCCCTCATCATGCTGGGCAGGAAAGTAAGCGCTTCCGACTTGGAGCGTGCCAAGGAACTCGGGGTTATTGATTATCTCCGGCTGCCACTTAACGGAAAGATAGCCTTGGCCGCGGTTCGCCGCGGCTTGGAGCAGAAGAGGTTGTGGGAAAAGTGGCTGAAGCGGGAGGCTGGGCGGATCTCCGCCGCTTTGAACCGGCGCCTCGGCGAAATGGAGAATATCCTGCGTCAGGTGAACGAGGGGGTCTTGGTTGTCGATAAGGACCAACGCATCGTTTCGATGAATCAAGCTTTGCGCGAGACCTTTGAATTAGGGGAAGCGGACTTCACTGGCGAAACGGTCGAAAGCGTTATCTCCAATCAGGGCTTCCTCAATGCACTCAAGGAAGGCGGCGACCGCCATGAAATGCAAACTCAGGTTGGGCGGTCGTTCCATGTGCGTGTATCGCGCATCCCCAAAGTGGGGATTGTGGCCAGTCTGCACGACATCAGTTACCTCAAGGAGCTGGATCGACTGAAGGGGGATTTTGTCAACACCGTCGCCCACGATTTGCGCTCGCCTTTGACTGCCATCCTCGGGTATGTCGAATTGATCGAACGCATCGGGCCGGTGAATTCCCAACAAGAGGAATTCATCAAACGCGTAAGGAGCAGCGTGCACAACACGACGTCGTTGATCGATGATCTGTTGAAATTGGGAAGAGTGGAAGCCGGCGGTCTGGACGAGGTGACGCCGGTGGATATGAAACTGCTGGTGGCCAATTCGCTGGCTGGCTTCCAGCCACAGCTGCAGAAAAAAGGGCAGACTTTACGACTGCGTAAAGTTGAGGATTTACCTCCGGTGCGCGGCAGCCGTACGCAATTAAGCCAATTGGTGGACAATCTGATCGCTAACGCTGTGAAATACACCCCGCCCGCAGGCGAGATCAGAGTGCGCTTGCGCCGGGAAGAGAACCAGCTTATTTTGCGTGTTGCTGATTCCGGCCCCGGCATCCCCCTGGAAGAGCAAAGCCGCATCTTCGAAAAGTTCTATCGCGCCAGCAACGCGCCCGCTGGAGTTCACGGCTCAGGTCTGGGCCTTGCCATCGTCAAGAACATCGTAGACAATCATCAAGGTCGCATCTGGGTGGATTCGAAACCGGGGGAGGGTGCCGTATTTACTGTGGTATTGCCTGTGGAAAAGGAGAAATAATGCTCGGGAAAAACCGACTTGATTGACGATGCGTGATCGTTAATCCCTGATTGGGTGGATTGGCTGTGTTATCAAATCTGGAGAATATTTTTCCGTAAGTTATCTCATCAATGATTTCCCCCATCTAAGTATTAATCTTCCACTCCTCTGGACAAATTCCTTTTTGGTAGAATCTTGCACAACTGAGTGAGCAAAACCGGGTTGCCAGTTCGCTCTATCAGTAGGAGATGTCGCCTTGGCTGGAATGGAACGATTAACCCAACGAGCACGCCGCGTACTCAGTCTTGCCCATCACGAAGCGGAGCGCCTGCGCCACAATTACATCGGCACTGAGCACCTGTTGCTCGGTTTGATTCGTGAGGAGGGCGGCGTGGCCGCACGGGTCTTGCGGGAGCTGGGACTGGAAGCCTTGCGCGTGGAAGAGATCGTTGAGCGCCTCACTGGCGCCGGTCAGCACGAAGGCGGCAAGATCGACCTTTCCCCTGGCACGCAGCAGGTCCTCGAATTTGCTTTCGAAGAAGCCCGCCGGCTGGGCAACCATTACGTCAGCACTGAACATTTGCTGCTGGGCCTCGTCCGCTATGGCGAAGGGATTGCTCTTAACGTATTGCGCAAACTGGGCGTTTCCCCTGAGCAGATCCGCCGCCAAACTCGCCGCGTGCTGCAAGAAAGCAGCGCGCCGCGCCGTGGCGCTGCCGCCTCCGAGCGGCGCAGCACCCGCCGCGAGTCGCGTTCCGCTAAGACGCCCATGATCGACCAGCTGGCCGTGGATCTCACTTCCCTGGCCGAAGAAGAAAAGCTGGATCCCGTGATCGGCCGCGAAACCGAGATCGAGCGCGTCATTCAGATCTTGGCCCGGCGCAATAAGAATAACCCCGCCCTCATTGGTGAACCCGGCGTGGGCAAAACCGCCATCGTGGAAGGTCTTGCCCAGCGCATTGTCAACGGCGATGTCCCCGCGCCACTGCTTGGGAAACGCGTGTTGCAGCTGGACGTCGGCTCGCTGGTCGCAGGCACGATGTACCGCGGCCAGTTCGAAGAGAGGCTCAAGAAAGTCATCGATGAACTGAAAGCATCCGATGCTATTTTGTTTATCGATGAAGCCCACATGCTGGTGGGTGCTGGCGCTGCAGGTTCTTCAGTGGATGCGGCCAACATCCTCAAACCTGCGCTGTCACGTGGTGAGCTGCAGGTGATTGGCGCCACCACCCTGGACGAGTATCGTAAGCACATTGAATCCGATTCTGCGCTCGAGCGTCGCTTCCAGCCTGTGCTCGTCGACGAGCCTTCCGTGGAAGAAACAATCGATATTTTGCGCGGCGTGCGCCCCGCCTATGAAGAGCACCACCGCCTGCGCATCTCCGATGAAGCCCTGGATGCAGCCGCTCGCCTTTCCGCCCGTTACGTAACGGAGCGGTTCCTGCCCGACAAGGCCATTGACCTGATCGACGAATCGGCTTCCCGGGTGCGCATGTACAAATCGCCGGCAGCGAAGGAAGCCAAAGCCGTCACCGAGGAATTGAAAGGCCTGCGCCGCCAGCGCCTCGAAGCCGAAGACGATGGCCGCGAGGAAGAAAGTGAAACCATCCAGGCGCAGGAAGGCGAATTGGAAGCCAAACTGGAAGCCCTGCGCACCACCTGGGACCGCGACAACAGCCCCATCGTTTCCGTGGATGACATCGCCGAGTTGATCGCTATGTGGACCGGCGTGCCGGTGATGCAGATTGCCCAGGAAGAATCCGAGCGCCTTCTTCACATGGAAGAAGAAATGCAAAAGGCCATCGTGGGGCAGAGCGAAGCCATCGAGGCCATTTCGAAGGCCGTGCGCCGTGCCCGCGCCGGCCTCAAGGATCCCAAGCGTCCCATTGGCTCCTTCATTTTCCTGGGACCCACCGGCGTGGGTAAGACAGAACTGACCAAGGCGCTGGCCAGCTTCCTCTTCGGCAGCGAAGAGGCGCTGATCCAGCTCGATATGTCCGAGTTTATGGAGCGCCACTCCGTGAGCCGCCTGGTCGGCGCACCGCCCGGTTATGTGGGCTACGAAGATGCCGGCCAGCTCACCGAAGCCATTCGTCGCCGGCCTTACTCCATCGTCGTTTTCGACGAAGTGGAGAAGGCGCACCCCGAAGCGCACAATATGCTGCTGCAGATCATGGAAGAGGGCCATCTCTCCGATGCCCGCGGTCGCAAAGTCGATTTCCGCAACGCGCTGATCGTGATGACTTCCAATGTTGGCGCCGACATGATCATGCGTAAAGGCGACATAGGTTTCAGCCTGAAGACAGATGAAGACCTCGAAGAGCAAATCGCGTATAAAGACATGCGCAAGAAGCTCACCGATGCCCTCAAGCGCGTCTTCCGCCCTGAATTTATCAACCGCGTGGATTCGGTGATCATCTTCCGGTCGCTGAACAAAGAAAACCTGAGACAGATCGTTTCCTTGGAGCTTGAAAAAGTGGCCAAGCGCCTTGAAGAGCACCAGCTGGTGATCAAACCCACGGATGCGGCATTGAACCTGCTTTCCGAGCTTGGCTACGATCGCGAATACGGCGCCCGCCCGCTAAAGCGAGTGATCCAGAACAAGATCGAAGATCCGCTCTCCGACGCTCTGCTCAACGGCCAGTTCGCCGACGGCGATACCGTGGTCATTGATGTTGAAGTGGGCGAAGAACAGCCGGATCTCGTGTTGCGCAAAGCCAAAGCTAAGGGCCGCAAGAAGAAGGCGGCGCCGCCTGCATCGCCTGCTGCGGCGGTGGCAGCTACCTGACAAAAAGAAGAGCGCCTGGGAAGGCGCTCTTTTTGTAGCCAGCGGGACTATAGTTTTTTGCGAATGTCTGCTCCTCCAAGAGGATTCCCAAATAGAGGTGCAAATACACAAAAATCAAACAGTCCGGCCAGCAACGGAACTACCCCAACCACCATCACGACAATGCCCAGTGGTCCGTTAAGCCCGAACCAACCCCAGGCAATGAGGGCAATTCCGGCTAACAGGCGGGTCACACGGCCTGCAGGTGCAACCATAAATCTTATGAATGGGTTCATGACATTTCTCCTTTTTTGTCGAAGTCTTGAGAAACGATACTCATTTTTTGTCCCCCTGTCTGTGACAAAGTCACAGAGCCCTAAAGACTTCCAATTTTTCTGGATCGAGCACTTCGATCTCCCCGCGAGCTAGGCGGATCAGGCCTTTTTCGGCGAGATCCTCCAGGAGGCGGCTGATGACCTCTCTGGAACTACCCAACTCGTTGGCAATTTCTTGATGAGTAATGAGGAAGGGATTCTGCGCACGGGAACGCCTTAGTAAAAGCGCGGCAATTCGCTCGTCCATCCGATGGAAAGCGACCTGGTCTACGGTCTCCATCATCATCACGATCCGTTGTGAAAGCAAGTCGAACACGAAATCACGCCAGGCCGGGAAACGATGAACCCAGGCGTTGAATTTCTCTGAGGGGATCATCACCGCCTGGGCCTCTTGTTCCACAGTGGCGATTGCGGGGAACGCACCGTGGTTGAGAATCGCATTGGCAGTCAGGATGCACGACTCGCCTTGACCAAAGCGATAAAGAGTAATTTCCCGCCCGCTTTCTCCAATTCGATAAACGCGAACGACTCCAGAAACAAGCAGCGCCAGCGCATCTACCCGATCGCCTTCGATGAAAATGTCCTTTCCGGCCGGAATGCGCGCGGGATAACCATTCTCGCGGAACTCGCGAGTGAGGTTGGGATCCGCCTCTTGTAGGAGCGGAAATACGTTGCTGACCTGTTCGAAATCGGCTTTATCCAGCATTGGGATGCATAGCTGTTTCTGCTCAGGAGTTCAATTTAACCGTTGAGTACACAGAGGGGATCGCCAAGGTTCTTGTCTACGGCTTCAAACTCTCTTCGAATGTGGCCAGGAAGATCTGCGTATTCGACAACGATCCCACTTCCATATAGTAATAATAAGCCCCGTCGTGATACAGGAGGTTGGTATCCCAGGTGTTTTCTCCCCAGTCTTGAAAATCTTGCTTAGCGATGATAGGGTTTCCCGTAAACGGCTCCCAATGCATCCCATCGCTGCTGAATGCCAATCCCCGCGAGTTTAATTCCGCTCCGGTATAGATCATGACCCAGCCGTCCGGTGTATATTCCGCTCGGGGGCGGTCGGCCATCGATCCCTCCCATCCTTCGCTGCCCACGATCACTGGGTCGCTTTCGGCATAAACTTCCTCGGAGGTCTGCGGGTTATCGTACTTCGTCCAGACAAAACCATCCTCAGATGTGGCCACCCCTATGGCAAGCCCCCCGCTTGCATTAGCGCCTGTATAAAACATCAAATAGCCATCTTCGGCTTCAACTACGTTGGGCCAGCGAAGTTGATTGTTATCCCACTCGTTCCCCTGACCGGGGGAAAGGATTTCTTCTTCGCTGAAAACCCAGGGACCTTCAGGCGCTGGAGCCGTAGCCATGCCTATTCCAGCCCTGCCGCTCCTTGAGACGGTGTGGATATAGAGTGCCCAGTTGCCATCGGGCAGCACCACCGCCGAAGAAACGTCGGCGCCCTGGGTAGATGTGAGGTAGCCAATGTCCCTGCTGGTGAACAAGGGTTCATCCTGTGCCGGCTCCCAGACCACGCCATCGCTGGATACAAAGTGTCCAATGCTGATCTCCCCAGGCCAGGAATGGAAAGCATTGATAAACATGTGGAATAGGCCTTCATGCCAGACCACACCGCCTGGATTCATCCACCGGCCGGTCCAATGCTGACTTTCGCCATTGGCTATCACTGGATCGACCCGATGAAAATCGAATTGAAGCCTGCGCGCATCACCTGATGTTGGGCTCGGCAGCGGATCTGTGGGTGCCACAGTCGGTTCTGTCACGGGTGAACTGCAGGCTGCCAGTGTAAAACAAAAGAGGATGGCGCCAGCCAGAGTTTTTTGCATCGGTATTATCTCCACTCAAGGATGAGGCGATGCTTTACTTACTCTTTAGCAACCCTTTTGGTTTAATACCCGTTATCCAAAGCTGAAGGAACAAATGAAACCTTGGTATCGTCTTTTACCCTAGAGGTGATCAATGAAAAATGCACGCTTATTACCCTTAATGGTTGCTTTCCTGCTCTTGTCTGCCTGTGCTCCGGCTCCAGCTCAAAACGCCTGCGACTCCGTCGACGGTTTTGCCGGCGCATTACGCGCGGATGGGGCCGAGGTCGAGGTCGCCGAGCAGATCGAACAAGGTTTCTTCTCGGTGCCGGCTCAACGCCTGGTCGTGAACGGCGAAGATATCCAGGTACTGGCCTTTGCATCCAAGGATGCTGCCAGTCAGGATGCCTCCCAGGTTTCAGCTGATGGCTATGAGATAGGCACCGCCATGGTTACTTGGATCGCCACCCCGCATTTCTTCCAATGCGGCAACTTGATCGTCCTGTATGTGGGGGATAATGCCGGGATGCTCGAATTGTTGGAAGGACAGTTGGGGGCGCAGTTCGCTGGCGGTTAACTTCACAGTACGCTAGATGGCGCATTGTGATCGGGGAGGCGAAAGATAAAATAATGGGATGCAAAAGTCCTGGTTGAGCCGCAACTGGCTGTGGGTGTTCGTGCTCCCCTGGAGCGTATTCATTACGCTCCCTTTGCTCGCTCCGCTATTTATGCGGCTGGGTTGGCAAGCTCCAGCTCAGTTGATTTACACGATTTATTCCTTTGTATGTCACCAGCTCCCCGAGCGATCTTTCTTTCTTTTCGGGCCCAAGCTGATGTACTCGCTGCCTGAGATCCAGGCGGCTTTCCAACAAACCAATGACCCCAATCTCCTGCGGCAATTCGTAGGGTCGCCTGAACTCGGTTGGAAAGTAGCCTGGTCCGATCGCATGTTTTCCATGTACAGTTTTATGTTGCCTGCCGCGCTGATCTGGTATCCGCTGCGGCGCAAGGTTGGTATTCTGCCCGTCTGGGGCTTTTTGTTTATGCTGTTGCCGATGGCCATCGATGGCACCGCACACCTCATCAGTGATTTCGCTGGACTTGGAGAGGGTTTCCGTGACACCAACGCCTGGCTGGGCGCGCTGACCAATAATGTATTTTCGCCGTCATTCTATGCGGGCGATGCGGTTGGGTCTTTCAATTCTTGGATGCGATTGATCACCGGGGTGTTCTTTGCCATAGGCATTATCTGGCTTAGTTTTCCATACCTTGCCGAGGGCTTTGAAGGCCCATTGTCTCGATCTCATTTGCGGCCGGTGGAGCTTCCGCGACTATAATCCCTTCGCCTAAGGAGACAGAATGAGCAATCTCAGTTCACAACGCGAACGCATCGAAGCGCGCCGCCGCGGGGCGCAATCCCGCTCGACGCTGACTTGGACGCTGGTAATCATTGCGGCTGTAGCCATTGCCGGTTACCTGCTGTGGGTTTCTCTTCGCCCCGCCGAGGGAACTGCAGTACCACTGGAGGGTGAAACGCATGTCCAAGAGGGGACCGATCCGCAATATGTCAGCAACCCGCCGACCTCCGGTAAGCATTATGCAAGCGAATTAGCACCCCCGGGTTTTTACGAAGAAGCTGACCTTGAACCTTATTTGCCTTATCCGGAAGGGTATGCGGTTCACAACCTGGAGCATGGCTACATTATTTTTTGGTACAACTGCGACGTGATCGACGAAGCTGCGTGTGAGCAATTGAAAACTGACATTCGCAATTTCATTGATCAGTCACTGACCAAAAAACTCCTGGCTTTGCCTTGGAATAAGACCGACATTCCTCTGGTGCTCACCTCCTGGGGCTACATGCTGGAGATGCCGGTCTTCGACGCCGGCCGCGCCAGCGCCTTCATTGCCGCCAACGCCCCCAAAGCGCCAGAACCCAACGCCCCATAACTTTCTCAGAGACAAAGAAAGGCGCCATCCGGCGCCTTTCTTTTTGCATGGCGATATTGCCGCTGTTTACTGCCGGTAAACAGCAAAGTTGTCGAACAGGATCTCCGTGCCGCCTGGGTCAAAGGTGCCTGAGTACAAACCGACCTCTCCACTGGGTAACGTTTCGTCTGTCACCTGCACCAGTTGAGTATCATTGGCGTACAGCGTGAGCGTGTTGCCCACGCAATCGAAGCGGATGTGGTTGTTTTCCCCGCCCTGTTTCACGGCCTGCGAGAAACCCAGGGCGGCCATGTCGATGAGTTCCAGTCCGCTTTCCTCGATGTTCTTGTAAATAGCGAACTCTCCCTGGCTGGTGACCGCCCCGGCGTAGAAACTGCCCGCATCAAAGTCGACCCGGCATACAGCGCCGTATTCGTTTGCGTCGAGGCCGCCGATTTTTTGTGCATCGACCTCCACGCGTACATCGCTGTATACGACTGCGGTTGGGTTTACTACCCAGCTAAACCAATCGGCAGCACTTAAGTACATGCGGTAGCCGCCATCTTCATAGGAATTTTCACCCGTTTCGAAGGCTTCAACTGACCAGCCACTGTCAGGGTTGTTGAAATCATCTTGATAGGCCGGGCCCGGTGCGCAGGCGGTTAGAAACGCAAACAACAGAATAAAAGATGAAACCTTTTTCATGTTCTTCTCCTCAGTTGTGATAGGTTTGCAAATTCTACAATAGCCTGCTGACTAACTCAATAGCCCAGTAATCTAGCCCACATGTTCTAACCGTAGTAGAATGGCTTTGTGGCAAAAGTCATCACCCGCTTCGTTTGCCAATCCTGCGGCCGGGCGGCTGCCAAGCCGCTGGGCCGCTGCCCCTCTTGCGGCGAGTGGAACACATTCATCGAGGAGATCGTCGACAGCGCTCCCAGTCGCCGCACGTCGCCTAATGGAGCAAAGAGCACCCCCAGACCGCTCTCCCAGATCGATGGTGGCGCAGACGAAGATCGCCTGCCTCTATCCATCAACGAGTTCGCACGCGTGCTGGGTGGCGGCATTGTTCCCGGCTCGCTGGTGCTCATTGGCGGCGACCCCGGCATCGGCAAATCCACTTTGCTCTTACAGACCGCGGTCGAGCTGGCTCAAATCGGTCCCGTTCTCTATGTATCTGGCGAAGAGTCTCCGTCCCAAATCAAGATGCGCGCTGATCGCCTCGCAACTACGGGACTGTCAAACTATCAAACTACCCAACTATTTTTAGTCACCGAAACCGATGTCGAGTCCATTCTCCAGCATGTTGAAGCCATCAAGCCGCGCGTACTGATCATCGACTCCATCCAAACTGTTTACGACCCCGCCATCGATAATTCCGCCGGATCGGTGACCCAGCTGCGCGAGTGCGCCGATCGTTTCCGCAATCTCGCCAAGTCATCTGACCTCGCTGTTTTCCTCATCGGACACGTCACCAAAGAGGGCATCATCGCCGGCCCGCGCCTGTTGGAGCACATGGTCGACACGGTGCTCTACCTCGAAGGGGATCGCTTCCAGTCATTTCGTTTACTACGCGCGGTGAAGAACCGCTTCGGCGCTACCGACGAAGTCGGCGTCTTCGAAATGCGCGGCCGCGGCCTGGTGGAGGTGCCGAATCCCTCCGAGGCTTTCCTCGCCGAACGCGTGGTGAACGCGCCCGGCTCCGCCATAGCCGTCACCATGGAAGGCACCCGCCCGCTGCTGGTGGAGGTGCAGGGGCTTACCAGCCCCACTGCTTTCGGCAACCCCCGCCGCGCGGGCAACGGTGTCGATCTCAACCGCTTGCTGCTCATCACCGCCGTGCTCACTCGCCGCCTGGGCCTCAAGCTCGGCGAGCAAGACGTGTTCGTGAACGTGGTTGGCGGCTTGCGCATCGGCGAACCGGCTGCCGACCTCGCCGTGGCGGCAGCTATCGCCTCTTCTGTCTGGGATCGCCCGCTGCGCGCCGATTGCGTGCTGATCGGCGAAGTCGGCCTCAGCGGAGAACTGCGCGCCGTGCCGCACACCGCGGCGCGACTGAAAGAAGCGGCTGCGCTCGGATTCAAGTCCGCAGTGCTACCCAAGCGACTGCGCGGCGGCGACCCTTTGCCTGCAGGGATCACTGCTCACGAAGCACGCACCTTGCGTGAAGCGCTGGACATGGGGATGGTGAAGTAGTTGAACGAACACACTACTTGGGATGGAAAACCAGTTGCCGACGAAGCGCCGTTTGGCGCAACAATTGTTGTTTACCGCGAGCACGCGGGAAAACTGGAATTTTTAGTGTTGCACAGAAGTCGCGAAGGTTCCGCCTCTGAAGGAAACTGGGCCTGGACGCCGCCATCTGGCGCCCGCTATCCGGTGAGTCCATAGAACACTGGGCTCAACGTGAGCTGAAGGAAGAAGTAGGATTGGATTTGGAATTGCTTGCTGTGCCTGACAGTCCCATCGAATGGCCGATCTTTACGGCAAGGTGTAATGATGACTCGAATCTGGCACTTTCTGCGGAACACGACCGTTACGAGTGGTCGGAAATTAGTCGAGCAATCGCAATCTGCAAGCCGCAAGCGGTAGCCGATGGAATTCGGTTGGCGGCAAAAACAATCCTGAGGTCAAATCAAGACCTCGGCGGCCGCCACCTTTAGCGTGCTTCTACATACAAACCATGAGCAAACAAAAATCCCGCTTGGTTCACTGGATCCGCATCCTTTTTGTCCTGGCTGCGATCTGGGGAGTAGTTGCCGGACTCCTCATCGCATTCATGCCATTCGGGATGAGTGCCACCGTTGAGGTGACACCAGCAGGCAGTGGTGAGGTCATAACGACCCCGGTTTCTTTCTACGAATCCCAAGGCTGGTGGGGAATTTTCATCTTATTTGTTTTTGCCGCGCTGTACTACGGGCCGTTGCATTTCTACCGTCGCGGCTCCCGAGGGATGGCTGCCTTGTTTGCCGTAGCAGCCATCCTGCTCACCTTCCTGGCAGGTTTTTCTATCGGCCCCTTTTATCTTGCTGGGGCGCTGGCGCTGCTAATCGCGTTGGTGTTGCTAACGTTTACCAGGGAAAAGCGATAAGAAAAGCGCCTGGTTCCAAACCAGGCGCTTTTTGGTTAGATGTGCGTGTGAAGCCCGAACTTAGAGCGTCATAGTGACCGAATGGGTCCCCGTGGCCCCGCTGGGCTGCGTGGGCCGCCGTTCGGTTTCCTGCAGTTGGCCGCTGCCATCATAAGCGCGCACCGCGACCTTGTGCCGTCCCTCCTCATATGGCCAGCTGAATCGCCACAACACCCAGTTGAGCGGGCTGAGCGGCGGCGCGATGAGCTCCGCTTCTTGCCAGTCGCCTTCATCTACCTGCACTTCGACTTTGCCGATGCCGCGCGCAGACGCCCAGGCGATGCCGCCGGTCAGCGCCATGCCCTGGCCTTCATCTACCGCCACTGTGTCGACTACGGACACGGTGTTCACGCGTGCCTCCCGATCCCAGCCGCGGTCGACCCAGTAGCCATCGATGCGCTCTGCCACCAGTTCGATGTTTTCGATCCATTTGGGCTGCTTCATGCCATAGCGGTTGGGAATGTACACGCGCAGGGGGAAGCCGTGCTCCGGCGGCAGCGGTTCGCTGTTCATTGCGTAGACCAGCAGGCAGCGCTCGTCCAGGATGTCTTCCATAGTGACGAATTCATAGAAGCCATCGGTGGACGTGATGTACGCGCCGGCCGAACTCGACTGTACGCCGGCTTGCGCCAGCAGATCCTGGAAGCGCACCCCAGTCCAGCGGCTGGATGAGGTGAGGTCGCCGCCGATGGGGTTGGAGATGCATTGCATAGTGAGGATCTGGGTTTGCGACGGCATGGCGTGGATTTCATCCAGAGTCAATTCGAGCGGCCGATCCACCAGGCCTGTAATGCGTAGCCGCCACTCCCCAGCCTCCACCACGGGGGCGCGCGTGTTGATGTCGATGCGATAGAACTCCTCGTTGGAGGTCAGCTCAGGCCGAGTGCCCTGCACCACGCTTGGGCGCGCAGCCAGTTCCTCTTGCGACGGAGACGCCGCCGGCCCCGAGGTGAGCGCAGCGCCAAAAGGATCGTCGCCGCTGATCGGCTGCGGCGTCGCTTGTGCGACCGCCGGCAGCGCATCTTCGCCGAAGATGGCGCCGACGCCCCAGGCGCCCAAAGCGGCTGCCGCCAGCCCTGCGCCGCTCACGCTGATGAATTGACGGCGCGTGAGTTGGGTTGCGGTGGGCTCGGCTTGTACCTGGATGT
>Ga0209002_10001832_pt1 | contig 17167 bp, 15 predicted proteins | sample Rifsed16ft2_FD_184010 | JGI IMG/M metagenome (GOLD analysis project Ga0209002, IMG submission 184010) | Soil microbial communities from Rifle, Colorado, USA - sediment 16ft 2 (version 2) | ecosystem: Environmental > Terrestrial > Deep subsurface > Rock core/Sediment | place: Rifle, Colorado... | reverse complement strand
CGAGGTCGAGTCCGGTGAGTCGAGGCATGAGCATGTCGGTCACGACCAGCGAGAACTCCGAAGCCAGAAACGACTTCAGAGCTTCTTCCGCGTCGCCGAACGCGGCGGTCTCGTATCCTTCCTCCCGCAGGGTGAATTCCACGACCCGGCGAAAGCTCGCATCGTCGTCCACGATCAAGATTCGGTCACTCATGGTGGTCACTCCCTGAGGGCAGCTCGATGACGAACACCGCTCCCGGTCCCTCGGGCTCCTCTCCCAATCGGATATCTCCCCCTTGGGCCCGGATGAGCTTTTGCGCGATAGGCAGACCGAGCCCCGTTCCCCGTGCCTTGCTGGTGAAGAAGGGATCGAAGATTCGCGTCCGCTGATCGGGTGGGACACCGGGGCCCTGGTCGCGGATCTCGATGCGGACCCCTCCGTTCGACCGCATCAGCATGACATCCAGCCGCCCGCCGCCGGGCATCGCCTGGATTCCGTTGAGGACGACATTCAGCAACGCTTGTTGCATCTGGGACGCGTCGAGATTCAGCTCCGGGAGTGTCTCGGGAGAGGAGACCGCGAGCTCCACGGAGTTTTGTGCCGCCTCTTTGGAGCAAAGAACCTTCAGCGAACCGATTATCTCGCGGACGTCGCAGGGCATTCGAACCGGACGGGGGACCCGGGCGAAATCGAGGAACTCGGTCACGATGGCGTTCAGTTGTTGGAGCTCCTTTTCCATGATTTCGACGAATTCTCGTTTGGCGTGTCCGGGGGGGAACTCAGCGGCCACGATCTCGAGCGAGCCCTGGATCGAGGCCAGGGGATTCTTGATTTCGTGCGCGACGCCGGCAGAGAGCTCTCCCAGCGAGGAAAGCCGGTCGGCGCGGCTCAGGTGCTGGAAGCTTTCTCGAAGCTCCCGATAGGCGTCGGCGAGCTCGCGGGAGGTCCTCTCCTGCCGCTGCCGGAGACGATGTTCCGATTGCGCCAGGAGCCCGACCACGAAAGCCACCACCTGGAACATGATGATCTCGGCATACTGGGCGGCCAGATACTCGTCGTGAATCCCCCTCATACGTCGCCAATCGATCAAGATGTGAGGAAGGTAGCTGACTGCCGAAACCATGGAAGCGGTGATCGCTCCTCCGAACCCGAACCAATACGCCCCGGCGAAGATGGGAAGGTAATACAGCCGCTGGTAGACGTTGTGCAGGTTGATGAGCTCGATGGGCGTCAGGTGATGCGCCATTCCCGTGGCCGCGATGGCTCCGCCGAGCACGAGAACACGCCACACGTTTTGACTCGCCGAGCGAGTAGGGTATCGGACGAAGCTCAGGGTCTCACGCACGGGCTTCGGGAGGCGCTCCCAAAGGGCTCGCGAGTTTACCAGGGCTTGCGAGAAATTCATGCTCGTCCCGCCTTGGGCGGCTGATGCAGTGGAAAGTATGTGCAACGAGCGCGCCACCCGAGAAATCCGATCGGCGAGATCGAGTAATCCTTCGTCCTGCGCATCTTCTTGGCCTGATTCGATGGCCGTCTCATGATAACTCGAACCTCGCCACTGCTGGATTTCAAACAGCTGCTGCGGCTTTTGCCGCGATCGTGGAATGGAGGCGTGAGGGGGGAATCCTCTTCAACCTACGCACGGTAAGCGACTTAGCCGAGGCTGGGTTCTATGGTCGCTGCCTGGCCTGCTTTTTGCCCTTTAACTGATTGTGGCCATCCCAATACTGCCCATGTTGATTCTCGCGATCGCGATTCCGGAGCGGGCTCACCGAACCGAGGACGAACGGAACACCATCGATGTTTTCTCGAAAGCGAAGCTCGGTGTCGTTCATATCAAAGCTCTCCAGGTGGAGTCGACGGAGTTCGGAGCCCATCAGCACTCCGAAAGCACGGGAAGCGGGTTTCTCGTCGATGACGGCGGGCACGTTCTCACCAACTACCACGTGATTGAGTCCGCCAACCGGATCGAGGTCTATCTGCCCGATGGCGTTATGGCCGTGGCTCGGTTGGTCGGCACGGCCCCCACGCTCGATGTGGCGGTATTGCGGGTAGACTCGTACGAGCCTTCCGCCCACGAACCTCTTCGGCTCGGGGATTCCGAAACCGTAGTCATCGGCCAGAAAGTCATCGTCGTCGGCCATCCGCTCTCACTCCACAACACGGTGACCGTGGGTGTGGTGAGCGCCGTTCGCCGCTCTCTCTCGGGAGTACCAGCCGAGCTCCAGGGGGCCCTCCTTCAAACGGACGCCGCCATCAATCCAGGCAACAGCGGCGGGCCCTTGTTGAGTTCCTCCGGCGAGGTCATCGGCATCGCCACCGCTCTCGTACCCGAGGCACAGAATCTGGGCTTCGCGGTCCCCATCCATCTTGTGAAACGCGTCTTGCCCGACCTCATCTCCATGGGACATCCGTATCGGCCTTCCCTCGGGATCGATGGCATTGAGATCACGCCCGAAATCGCCGATCTGTTCGGCCTTCCCGAGCGAAAGGGATTCCTGGTGGAACGACTGGAGCCCTGGGGCCTTGCCGAACGCGCCGGGATCCGAGCCGGAAGCCGTATGGTTCTTCTGAACGAGACCGTCTACGTCTTGGGCGGGGACATCGTGACGGCCATCAACGGCGAGGACGTCTCGTCGGAATCGCAGATCGCAAAGATTCTGTTGCTTTCGCGGCCAGGAGAAACACTGACGGTCCGCTTCTTGCGCGAGCGCGAGTTGCACGAGGTCGCGCTTCCTCTCGAAGCCATGCACTCGCGATAGAGTTGCGACGAAAGACCCAAAGGAGCGCATTGATGAAATCGACACGCTACTTGGCATTTGCGAGCCCGATTCTCGCGATCTCCCTCGCCTGCACGGCTCCGGAACCGAAGCCTGCCGTCGAGGCGGAAGAAGCTCAGGAAGCGAGCGCGCCGCCGCCGCCGCTATCTCCAGAGGCCGAGCTCGAGCAGATCGAGACCAGGCTCGAGGCTGTCAAGACCCATCTCTTCGACCAGGGGAAGTACAACTGTTGCGTCCAGCCCTCGTGCGACTGGTGCGCGCTTCACGAGGGAGCCTGCGACTGCTTCACGAACCTCCAGGCAGGCGAGGCCGTTTGCCCTGGATGCGGTTTGGGATGGCACAACGGCCAGGGTGTCGTGGAGGGAATCGACGCCGGCGACGTGAAGTGGAACATCACCCACGAGCACGCGACCGGCGGGCATCAGCACTGAGCGGGCCGGTTTCCTGAAGCGCAGGTCGCCCCGGTAATCGTCGATGTGGAAACGGCAAGTCTGGGCATTCCACGCGGCCGTTGGCGGCGCCGTCATGACCGTAGTCAGCTTGGCCCTGGTCGAACTTGCCTGGGCTCTCGGTTCAGGACTCTTTACCGTTGCCGCGGCAGCGGCGGCACGGACTTGGGCCCGGCACGATCCCACGCCCATGCCCTACGCGATGCGCTGGATCCTGTTTGCTCCACGGCCCTATCAGTCTCCGAGACGGCTGAAGGCCATCCTTGCCCTTCGAGGCGGAGAGCGCTTGCTCGAAATCGGCCCCGGCACCGGCGCGCACGCTCTTCCCATCGCCGCGCTAGGGCCCGACGGCATCCTCCATGTCTTGGACATCCAGAAAGAGATGCTCGACCACCTCATGCGCCTGGCCGCCAGGTCTGGGATCGCGAACATCGTGGCCACCCTGGGGGACGCGAGGAAGCTTCCGTATCCAGACGCTGCCTTTGACGGAGCCTACCTGATATCGGTGCTGGGCGAGATCCCCGACTCGGATGCAGCCCTTCGGGAGCTGAGGAGGGTCCTCAAGCCGAGCGGAGGTCTTGTCATCGGCGAAGTCTTCGTCGATCCGGATTTCATCCCCTTGGCCGAGCTCCTGCGGCGTGCAGGCAAGGCTGGGTTCTCGTTCGAGCGAAGGACCGGGCTCCCGTTGGCGTATCTAGCCCGTTTCGGGCAGGTGAACCGTTGACTCGCCCAACCGGCATTCTCGTCGTCGGCGGCTACGGAGTGGTCGGCAGACGCATCGCGGCTCATTTGGCCGCGGAGTTTCCGGGTCGCGTTCTCATCGCCGGGCGCGACGAGCAACGCGCCGCGGCGGTTTCGGTCGAGATCGGGCAGGGGACGAAACCGCGAGTGGTGGATGTGAACGACCCGCCCACGATCGAGCGGGCGCTCGACGGTGTAGGGACCATCATAAGCTGCGTCGCGCAGCGGGAGATGCATCTCCTTCAGGCGTCGATCGACCACGGCCTGGCCTACACGGACGTAGCACCTCGCCTCGCGTTCTGGGAGGGCGCCGAGAAGCTGAGCCACGAGGCCCGGAGGTCGGGCGCGCGGATTCTCCTCGGCGCGGGGCTCTCTCCCGGCATCTCGAACATGATGGCGCGGCAGCTTGCCGAGGCTCTCGGGGGAATCGAACGGATCGAGACGGCGATCCTTCTGAGCGTCGGAGACGAGTATGGCCCCGACTCGCTGAATCACGTTCTCGAAGCGTTGACCCAACAATACGCCGTGCTCGAGGACGGGAAGCGTCGCGAGGCGCTTCCATTCAGCGAAGGCAGGCGCATCCCGTTCCCCGGGCAGCTCGGCAACCGCATCGCCTACCTCTTCCCCTGGTCGGACGTGGTCTATTACCCGAAGACCCTCGGCGCGCGAACGGCGCTGGGCCGCCTCGCGCTCGATCCGCCGTGGTCGGGACGACTCGCTTCGCTTCTCGTCCGCGCCGGTGCCCGAAGGTGGCTGCGGCGCCCGGGTTTGTTCGAAGGCCACCGCCGGTTCCTCGACGGCCTTAAGCGGCTCTACGCAGGTAACGATGCGTTCGGACTCGTAGTGACGGCCGAAAGCGAGGGACGCGTCCTCCGGATGAGCCTCGCCGGACGGCACCAGGCCGACGTCACCGCCGCTGGCGCCGCGGAGCTGGTGCGAGCACTCGCAACCGGAGAAGTCGGGGAGGCCGGCGTCTGGCTGCCGGAGCAGGTCATTTCTCACCGACGTTTCTTCGATGCGATCGGTTCGCTGGGATGGAAGCCCACAGTGGAGGAGGTGTTGCCTGTCGCAAAGCACGGAGAGCTCCAACGAACTGCACGCGCCGACAGAGACCCGTGATGCCCGCGCTTGGGCCAACTGCTCCAGCGCGAACCGGAGCGCACGCTACTCGGGCAGCGCCCTGCTGAGGCGCGCCGCGAACCACACCGCCGCCGTTGGCAAGACGAGCCACTGCGCGAGCGGTGCCAGCCCTACCGGCGTGCCGAGGACGAGGGGCATGAGCTCCGAGTATGCCCAGGTACCGCGACTGAGGTTCACGAGCTCGCTGAAAGACGTATACGCGAGGCCGAGCGCCGTCATGAGGGAGAAATCCAGAATCCGCGGCCTGGCAAGCCAGCTCGTGGACCGACGAAGGCCGGTCACCGCCACGGCACAGGCGAGGAGGATCAGAACGTCGCCCACGGTGCAATGAAGCCGGAACCAGACGATATCGTTCACGGATTTCGTCGCATCCTGATAAAGAGGAGTTTGGAGCCACTCCCAGTTGCCATTCAGGAGAAAACCTGTCAGCCCGAGCCAAGCCAGTCGCCGAAGGGCTGACGGAAATCCTTGCCGATCCTGGAGCCCGCTCACTCTGCCGGAGTCCGCCATTTTGACAAACTGCTCCTGAGTCGTCGTTCCCCTCACCTTGTTCCTCATCTTCTTCCTCCTCTACTTGAACACCCGCTCGTTCGCCAAGACTTCAATCGTGCTCCTCGCGGTCCCGTTCTCTCTCGTGGGGGCGATCTGGCTCCTGCATCTTCTGGAATACAACCTCTCCATCGCCACCTGGGTGGGGACGATCGCCCTCATGGGTCTCGACGCCGAGACCGGTGTCTTCATGCTCCTCTTCCTGGATCTCTCCCACGACGAGGCGAAGTCCGCCGGCCGGCTGCGCAATCTCGAAGACCTCCACGAGGCGATCGTTCACGGAGCGGGTGAAAGGGTCCGGACGAAGGCTATGACCGTGGCGGCGGCGTTCATCGGCCTCATGCCCATCATGTGGTCCATGGAAACCGGCGCCGACCTGATGAAGCGGGTGGCGGCGCCCATGGTCGGAGGCCTGGTGACGTCGTTCCTTCTAGAGCTCCTCGTTTATCCCCCGGTCTATCTCTTGTGGCGCCGGCGGGAGTTGAACGTGGAGGGCTGAGGGCGTGCTGAAAACATATGGCGAGCTCTCCCCTTGTGCCTACGAGACGATACGTGAGCTCATGAACGCTGCCGCCTTCGAACAAGAGGGCTTTCACCCTGGCAAGGGCTCCACGTTCACGGTGGTGCTGCCCATGAACTTGAACGTCATCCTGGGAGTCTCCTAGCGAACCTTTGACTTGGAAACCCGTACCGAACTATCTTGTGCGCCATGCCCTTGACCTCCGGTACCCGGCTCGGCCCCTACGAGATTCTGTCCCCCCTCGGTGCGGGAGGCATGGGTGAAGTCTACAAGGCTCAGGACACCCGGCTGGAGCGGACGGTGGCCATCAAGGTGTTACCCGCGCACTTGTCCCACGATGACGATCTGCGCCAGCGTTTCGAGCGGGAAGCGCGAGCGGTTTCGAGCTTGAACCACCCTCATATTTGCACGCTCCACGACATTGGCCGGGAAGGAGGCGTGGTCTTCCTGGTGATGGAGCACATCGAAGGGGAGACAATGGCCGAGCGGCTGAAGAAGGGGCCGGTGCCATTGACCGAAGCGCTCCGCTACGCCATTCAGATCGCGGAGGCTCTGGACAAGGCGCACCGTCACGGCGTCGTGCATCGGGATCTGAAACCGGGGAACGTCATGTTGACGAAGTCGGGAGCCAAGCTCCTGGACTTCGGGTTGGCGAAACTGGCCAGCACCATTTCCGGCGCCCCGGGTATGTCGCCCCTGTCCTCGCTCCCCACCGAGCAGAAGTCGTTGACCGCGGCGGGAACCATTCTGGGAACGTTTCAGTACATGGCTCCCGAGCAGCTCGAGGGCGGAGATGCCGACGCTCGGACAGATATTTTCGCGCTCGGTGCTTTGATTTACGAGATGGTCACGGGGAAAAAGGCATTCGAGGGCAAGAGCCAGGCGAGCTTGATCTCGTCGATAATGTCGGCGGAACCGGCTTCGGTCTCGACGGTTCAGTCGTTTTCACCCGTCGCGCTGGATCGCGTCATCCGAACCTGTCTGGCCAAGGATCCCGACAAGAGGTGGCAGAGCGCCGGGGACGTTGCCCGGGAGCTGGAGTGGATTGCGGAGGCGGGCCCCGAGGCAGCGGCCCGTCCCTCTGTGGGTGGTCGTCTCCGAGAGCGTTTGGCCTGGGGCGCCGTTTCGGTGACAGCGCTGGCCGCCGTCGCCTTTGCGGTTCTTTGGGCCATGCGCGCCCCCGCCCCGCCACAAGTTGTTCGCTTCGATGTGCCGCCGCCGGAAAGCCTGCCCGTTGTGGGTTCGCCCAAGCTCTCTCCGGACGGCCGCTATCTCGCCTTCAATGGCATCGACGAGCAGGGAAAGGCTCAGATCTGGCTGCGGCCGCTCAACGCCTTGGAAGCCCAACCTCTGCCCGGAACCGAAGGTGCCGGTCGCCCCTTCTGGTCCCCCGACAGCCGCCAGTTGGGCTTTTTTTCCGGCGGTAAGCTGAAGAAGATCGCGGTCAGCGGAGGTCCACCGCAGACGATCTGTGACGCGCCGACGGGTGCCGACGGTGCCTGGAACGAAGACGGCGTGATTCTCTATGACGGCCAGGGAGCCGACCCTATCATGCGGGTCTCTGCCGCAGGGGGGATCGCGTCTCCTCAGGTTACTCCTGATGGCGAGAAGGCGGCGCAAGTGGGTTGGCCCCAGTTTCTCCTCGGCGGCGGCAAGTTTCTCTACGTGGTGTTTGGAGCGAACCAGGCGGAGGAGGTTCGCATCGGCTCTTTGGACGGAGGCGAGTCCAAGACGGTCCTGGCCGGTCTGTCCCGTGTCGAGTACGCTCCACCCGGCCACCTCCTCTATGTCCGCGAGAACACTCTGGTGGCTCAGCCCTTCGACGCCGCTTCCGGCGAGACGAGGGGTGAGCCAGTGCCGCTCGCCGAGGATCTCGGCATCGACGCCGTCGGACTCGCCCACTTCTCCGCTTCCCGGACGGGTGTCCTCGCCTTCCGGGGCGGCGAGGCAGGCGGCGGCCAGCTCGTCTGGACGAATCCAGATGGGAAGATCGATCGTTCCGAGGGGGATCCTGCTGACATTTTTGACACGAGTCTGTCTCCCGACGGGCGATGGCTGGCTATGAACATGGACGCGGGCTCGGGCCAAGACATTTGGGTGCGCGATCTGGTCCGAGGAGTGACTTCGAGATTCACATTTGGCGAAGAGCGGGAGCAGACTCCTATCTGGTCCCCCGACGGACAACGCATCGCCTTTGCGATGGAGCGAGAAGGCGACTTCGATCTGGCGGTCAAGACGGTTGCCGGCGGGAACGAGGAGATTCTTCTCGATAGGGAGAATCGTCAACATCCAAGCTCTTGGTCGGGGGACGGCCGCTTCCTCCTCTACTATGAGCAGCACCCGGAAAGCTCTTGGGACGTCTGGGTTCTTCCGCTCGAAGGAGAGGATCGGGAGCCGAAGCCCTTCCTGAACACTCCCTTCCTGGAGATACGAGCGCGTTTCTCTCCCGACGGCCGTTGGGTGGCCTACGAGTCCGAGGAATCCGGGCGCGGGGAGATCTACGTAGGTTCCTTTTCAGGAACGGGCGGCAAGTGGCAGATCTCCACAAGCGGCGGTACCGAGCCGCAATGGAGTCGCGATGGGCGCGAGCTCTACTACATAGCGCCCGATTTGAAGATGATGCAGGTGAAAGTGCAGACCGGTGAAACGTTCGAGGCAGGGATTCCAGAGCCTCTCTTCACGGTCAGCCTGCGACCCGTACAGACCGCCAACCGCTTCCTGGTGGCCCAGGACGGGCGCTTCTTGCTCTTGAGCTCGCTGGGGGAGGGATCCACACCTCCCACCACCATCGTCCTCAATTGGATCGCCGAGCTGGGCCGCTAACTGGCCCAGCTTCGTCTGGGAGTGTGTTGAATCAGTCCAGACGCCGGAGCTCGTCTTCGATGAACTGGGCCACCGTCTCGTAGGGTAGCGCCCCGCTCGGGGCGGGAATGCCGTTCACGAAGAGGGCCGGCGTTCCGGTGACACCGGCCTGCGTTCCGGCTTGCAGGTCTTTTTGGATTTGTTCTGCGTATTTTCCCGAGTCCAAGCATTCGGCGAAGGCCTTCTCATCGAGTCCCAATCGGCTGGCCTTCTCTTTGAGATTCGGTACCCCGAGCTGGCGTTGATCTCCAAACATGGAGTCGTGCATCTGCCAGAACCGGTCCTGCTCGTTGGCGCACATGGACGCCTCTGCCGCCTTGGGAGCGCTGGGATGCATGCTGAGCGGGAAGTGCCGGAAGACCAGACGCACCCGGTCGCCGTACTTGGCTTGGACCTCTTCGAGCGTGGTGACGAACTGGCTGCAGTAAGGGCACTCGAAGTCGGAGAACTCGACCAAGGTGATCGGGGCATCGGCGGGGCCCATAGTGGGAGCGTCTTCGGCCTCTACGTTCGCCCGGTAGGGCCCCACGAAATAGGCGATCTCCTTCCCCTTCTCGAGCTCCTTCCCGAAATCGTAGCGCGCCTTCTGGCGTTGGGATTCCACCAAAAACTGTTGGATCTGAACAGAGATCGTCTCCAGGGGTCTCCCGCCGACGCGATCCTTGTTCCCTTCGTACCAGGCGTTCACGTCAGCCGGGGTCACTTCAATCGCGCTGTCGATCTCGGCAATGAGCTTCTCTTTGTCCATCCCGCGCTTTGCCGCTTCCCCCTCCACCAAACGGTCGAAAACGATTTGCTCGGTGGTGGTGTGGAGAAGCTGCTGGCGCTGCCGGAGATATTGAGATTCCATGCTGGCCAGCTGGTCTCCCACCCGCTCCTCCAGATCCGCCAAGGTGATGGGGGCGCCGTCGATGGTGGCCAGGACCTCCGGGGTCTCGGGGGTAGCGGGCCGCGGAGTCGGTACCGGGGCGGCGGCTCTCGAGACCGGCTCGGTCTGCGACGAGCAACCGGCGAAGAACGAGCCGATGAGGAGGAGCGTCAGTGTTTCGGCGAGCCTTGCAGGAATTTTCTTCATGTTTCTCCTTTGATCAGGATGGTGCCATCCGGACGAATCTCCACTTGCTGGCCGCTCTTCAAGGCCTCGAAATCCTCAGGCGTCGTCAGAACGATGGGAATCCGTACGCCATACATCTCATCCGCCACGATCGCGGCTAGCGAGAGGAAGGCATCGGTGCGGTTGCAGACAACCGCCGCCGGCGCCGTCCCTGCCTTCACCGATTCTACTAGAACCCCGGTGGTGGTGCTGGAGCCGCGTGTATAAGGGATCCCTAATATCCTACCGCAAGCGCTCTCGCCGTTCAACGGATGGCGGCGATCGATGATGAAACCGTTTCGGTGGTCGTAGCCGCCCCAAAAGCTTAACGGCTGGTCACTTATGAGGGCCTCCCCAGTGGCTGCCCCGGCTACCAAGGCCTTACCGCGGATCAGCCTGTCCATAAAGACTCGTCCCTTATTACGCGGCCGGTGACGGCCGACTGAACGCAGTCCGCCAGGCTCCCGAAGATCACCCGCGTGCCCAGCATTCCGGGCGCGTAGTAGGCGTACTTCGCGGAGTTGGTCATGAGGATCTTGACGGAAGGGGGAAGCATGGGGGTAGCGAGGATGCAGGTATCCACCGTTACCTGGCCGCCGAACCTCTCGAGCGGCTCCAGCAGACCGCCGCGTTCCGCCAGCCCCTTCATGGTCCGGCTGGAAGTCACCAGGAACTTTACGTCAGGGTGGCGGTGCCGGCCTTCCAGGAGAGGCGCCAGTCGCGCGAACTCGGCGAAAGAGAAATGGGGGCTCCCCAATACCACCATGTCGAGTCTTTCTTCCCGTGCGGTGGTCAGCGTCTGCCACGCCCCCCGAAGCCGGCTGAGGGTAATGTCCACGGTGGACTGCGGGCCGCGTCCCTGAAAGGCAGCCTCGAGCGTTGGTGCCTCGGGCGTCGTGCCCACGATGTGAAAGAGGGCGACGGTTCCGGAAGAGGAGGCGGCGGCGCCCAGCGCCTTGAGCCGATCCTCGCTCGGTGTGACCTTCAGTCCTTCCAGGACAGGAATGCGATCTTCAGCGATCTGACCCATGAGGTGCCCCAACGTGGCATAGAAAGAGTCGTCTTCCTGCAAGCGACGCGGAACGTCCACCAAACGCATCAACACCTGACCGGCACGGTTCTTGGTCAGGTGCAGGCCCACCGCCGGGACACGCCCGGTAATCGCCGCGCAAATGTCCATGAAATCGGGATAACGCTCGGTGCGCGCTCCGATGACCGAGTTGGCGAAGACGATCGCATTCGACTCGCCCCAGGCGATTTGCTGTCCAAACCGGGGCGCCGTCTCCGTCTGGTAGGGAGCACAGGTCCAGGTGGGCTGACAGCCCATCGTTTGGTAGGCGATCATCTGGCGGTGGGCCTTTTCCGCCCAATCGGCGGGCACGTTCCAATCTCGCCAATGATGCTCGTCCAGGCCGCTCACGTTGAGCGTGGTGGGAACGCTGACCTTGGCTCCCAGGCCGGCCAGACGTTCGGCGAACTCGAGACCCGCCTCGCCGATGTAGATGGCGCTGTCGACGTGCGCTTGGGTGATGTCCATCATTTCCTCGGCTTCCTGGATCTCCGCCATGCGCACCAGGATGGTCATCGCCATCCGGGCCCCCGGCCCGCACCGACCGTCCAGCAAATCGCGATCACGATCGCTCAGACGCAATCGAGCTCTTGTTTCCTTCAAGGCATCCCTCACGCTCGCCAGAGAATACCCACAAAGCGCTTGCTTTGCGACAGTCCGATCGGTCGGACTAGAATCAGACGTCTTCGGAGCATCCTGGAGAATCGTGAGCCGTCATCGGGACAGGAAAAAGCACCGGCCCGCCGAGCCTCCGTCGAGCGCGAGCTCGAGTCCTTCTCGCCGGCGGTGGCTCGCCCCGTTCGTCTTGGCGGCGACCCTGGGAATCCTGCTGCTCTGGCAATGGCCTTCGGTGCGTGACTTCGGGGCCGGGGAGAAGACTCCCCTGAACGTCGTGCTGGTCACGGCGGACACCCTGCGAGCGGACAAGCTAGGCTGCTACGGCAACCCACGTATCCAGACGCCGCACATCGACCGCCTGGCGGAGCAGGGCGTTCTCTTCGAGAATGCGACGACTGTCGTTCCCCTGACGCTTCCCGCCCATTCGTCGATTCTTACCGGGACGTTCCCCATGTATCACGGCGTGCGCGACAACGGCGGCTATTATCTCGATGCCGAGCAGATGACGCTCGCCGAGACTCTGCAAGCGAAAGGATACGCGACGGGAGCCTTCGTGGCGGCATTCGTCCTCGATTCTCGCTGGGGGTTGGATCAGGGGTTCGATCGCTACTTCGATGATTTCGATCTGGCGGATTACGAAAAGGTGAGCCTCGACTCGGTACAGCGGAGCGGCGACGAGGTGCTCGCCGAGGCAGAGGCCTGGATGGAATCGGTCGGGGAGGGTCCGTTCTTTTCTTGGATTCATCTCTATGACGCGCACACTCCTTACGAGCCTCCCGAGCCCTATCTGAGCCAATATGGCAGAGGCCCCTTCGAACGTTACGATGGCGAAGTCGCCTATGTGGACAGTCTGATGGGTCGGCTACTGAAGTGGCTGGACGAGAGAGAGCTCGCCGATTCCACCGTGGTCGCTTTCCTCGGCGATCACGGTGAGAGTCTGGGGGAGCACCGCGAGACCACTCACGGCTATTTCATCTACGACTCCACCACGCACGTGCCCTTCATCTTGAAGTCCCCTTCACTCGGACGTGGGAGCCGACGGGTGGCGGCGCAGGTTCGGGTCGTCGACATGATGCCGACGCTTCTCGATCTGGTGGAGGTGGAGATCCCGGCGCTCGTCCAGGGCGAGAGTCTTGTCGATCTCGCCACCGGTGAAGTCGAGGACCTGGGTCTGGTCGCCTACAGCGAGTCGTACTATCCCCGCAATCACTACGGCTGGAGCGATTTGAAATCGGTCCGGGACGGGGTGCTCCATTTCATCGCTGCCCCCCGGCCGGAGCTCTTCGATCTCGCGCAGGACCCGAGACAGCAGAACAATCTCGCACCCCAACGTGCGAGGACCATAAGCGAGTTTCAGGAGACGCTGGATGCCATGCTGGATCGCTACAGCGCCGAGGACATCGAGGAGCGAGCTCCCGTCACTCTCGATGCGGAGACACACGCCCAGCTCGCCGCACTCGGCTACCTGGGCGGGCCCTCCAAGATCAAGATCGATCCGGACAAGCCGCTCGCCGATCCGAAGGACAAGATCCAGCTATTCAACCTCATCAAAAGGGCAGGGTCGGACTCCAGCGAAGGACGGGTCGACGAAGCCTTGGCCAAGATTCGAGAGGTCCTCGCCGAGGATCCGGATATATTGGAAGCCCACAGCATTCTCGGTAACCTTTATGTAAAGAAAGAGGAACAGGAGAAAGCGCTCCGAGCCTACCAAGATGCCCTCGCCCGGGAGCCGGAGTTCAAGCCGGCGCTCTTCGGGCTTGCTTCTGTTTACGAGCAGATGGGGCGTCTGGACGATGCCGCGGCTGGGTTTCGCCGTCTCATCGAGATTGATCCCCGAGACAACGGCGCCTTCTTTCGCTTAGCGGCCATCCATGCGCAGCAGAAAGAGTTCGAGGAGGCTCTCGAGCTTTTGCAGGAAGCGGAAAAGCTCGGAAGTGAACGGCCTCCCGTCCACAATCTCATGGCGGAGTGCTACATCGGTCTCGAGCGGTTCGAGGAGGCGGAAGAGCAGGTGCGGATCGCCTTGGAGATGAAACCGGATCTGCCGAGCGCCCACTACAATCTGGCGCTCATTCTGGAGGCAAGGGAGGACGTACCGGGTGCCATCGCCGCCTACCAGAGGGATCTGGAAGTCGCGCCAAGAAACTTCCGGACTCATTTCAACCTGGCCAAGCTCTATGGCCAGGTGGGACGCTCCGACGAGATGGTCGAGCATTTCGAGCGATCCATCGAGCTCAATGAGAAGTTCGCCATCGGCCATTTGTACCTTTCCAAGCACTACCTGGACGTCGGCGATCTAGATCGCTCCCTGGAGCTTGCTCAACGAGGCATCGAGCTGGGGCCGGAGCCCTCCATGGCGCCCCTCGGCCATTTCATTCTCGCCGACGTCTACAATCGCATGGGACGACTGCAGGACGCCGAGCGGGAGCTCGCGCAAGCGAAAAGGCTGGAAGGCTCCTGATGATGAAGCACATTGGACAAACACTCGTACTCACCGTTGTGCTCTGCGCGCCCGCCCAGGGCCAGGAGGCGTCTCGAGACCACCTTTCCCAAAGGGCAGTGGTGGCAAGAGCTAATTGCGATCTAAAATGACTCGCTGCTCGGACATCATGTCCCGCCGGGGAACGGGGTTGTAACCCCGCCCGGCTTCGTTCTTGACATTCGAGGAGGAAAATCACAATGCAGTCTCATTTGAAGAAATGCCTGGGCCTCGTTTCTTGGGGTCTGTCTTTTGCGACGATGGTGGTGGTAGCACAAGCTTCGGTGCAGGCTCAATCTGCCAGCAACATGGACATCCTGCGGGAGAAGCTTAAGGCGGACAAGAAGCTCCTTATTGCGGAAAACCTCGGGCTCACCGATGCTGAATCGAGCGCATTCTGGCCTATTTATGACGAGTACCAGAAGGAGCTCGAGGGCATCAACCAGCGGCTGGGCCGCACCGTCCAGAGTTATGCCAACGAGTACAATGCCAGCACGCTCACCGACGACAAGGCCAAAGCGTTGATGAACGAGGCGCTCGCCATCGAAGAGGCAGAGGTTGCTCTCAAGAAAAAGTATCTGGCGAGACTAGAAGGCGTCGTCCCGGCGATGAAGGCGGTGCGCTACCTCCAGATGGAGAACAAGATTCGAGCGCTGGTCCGTTATGATCTGTCGACGCAGATCCCGCTGGTGGAGTAGCTCGGATTTCCGCGCGGGCTCTCCGATGTCAGCCAGGCAGGGTAGGGTGGATCCCTGAGATTTCCACTCTGAAGACCCCGAAGTGATTCTGGATCTTCTCGGGGACTATTCTTCCTGCCAACACGCAGAGAAGGACTCGCGCACCCTGCGCTCTCAAGAACGCTGCGCAGGCCTGTGCTCGGGCGGCATCGGCCAGATAATCGACCAGAACGACCGGTCTATCCCACGCGATTCTTCCCAAGACGGCCAAGTTCTCGCAAAGCCGTGCCGGGTCTTTTGCCTCGATGCCGAGGGACGACAGGCCTTTTTTCCAGCGGAGGACATCGAGCGCTTCCGCTTCTCCCTCGAACTTGGAGGCGATGGCCATCGCGGTGAGCGAGGTCCAGGGACCGGCGCTCGATTCCAGCGTGGTATTGGTATCCGGTATGGGAACCACGAAAAAGGGTGGCGGTATCGACTGACGTAGGAAGTAGTTGGCGACCATCTCCCCGAACCAATCGATGGCTTCGTCCAGGTTGTCGTTATTGAGGCGCCGGAGCTTGCCGGCCATGGGGATGGTGGCCTCTCCCGTGATGCGCTCGCCCTTGAGAGCCCGCAAGAAGTTGAGGGCACTGATATTTGCAGAGATCTGCTCGGTAGGATCGCTCGATCCGGTGCAGAACCAAACGAGCTTGAGGGGCGTGGGACGAGACGAACGGGATTCCGTCAACTCGAGGTGAACGCTAGACACACACGTATCCTCTCTGCGCCGAGCATCGCCAAGCCGCGCTCGCGTTTAGAGCTCTGTAGGTTGGAACAGCCTCATTTGGTTGGGGCCAGCTATATACCATTTCCAGGGGATGGCTGTCAATGGAGGATCTTGGCGGGATAGCTGATGACCGCCCACGTTCCCTTCCCGATCTTCTTCAAGGAGCGGCCGAAGCGTTGCACCTGGATGTCCTTGACGTCCTCATTGGACATCATGGTCTGGTAACCGTGGGAGTTCCAGGCTGGGAAATACACGGTCCGCAGCAGCCTCGCAGGCGTCTCCTTCAAGACCCGGCCGGTGACCCGGCTCATGAGGTAGTCACCCTGCTTGAAGTCTGGATCGAGCTCGACCAAGATGCCGGCGATGGTGAGCTGGGACTTGATGAAGATGGCGGTGTTGAATCGGATGGAAAAGCCTTCACGAGCGAGCGTCGTGATCAGCTCGTTCAGCGACTCAAAGGTCTCGCGAGCCTTGTCTTGCAGGACCTGATCCACTAAATCCCGCATCGATTCTTGTTGAGCGGGGGAGGCGTCTTCGATTTCCAATAGCGCGCTCAAATTGTTGACCAGACGCTTGGGGTCGTTGAGCGTGAGGCCGACCAGGAGTTGAACGAGTTGTGCCCTCTGAGGCTTGGGGAACGTCTCGGCCAGGCCCCAGTCGATGAGAGCGATCCGATAGGGGTCCTCCGGATCCTTCGAGACGTGCATCACGTTGCCGGCGTGGGGATCGCCATGAAATAGGGCGTCCTCCTTGTCGGAGAAAATGACGTCGAAGGTAAGGGCATCGCTGAGACGCTTGGCGAGCTCGGCCCGCGCCTTGGTGTCGCCGGAGAACGCATCAGTGATCTTGACTCCGTCCACGTACTGCATGCAGGTGACGCCCGGCGTCGAGAAGGGATAGATCCCGGGAACGAGGATCGCCTTCTCGTCTCGATAGTACTCGGCCGCCCTGGTGAGATTCCTCTGTTCCTCGGTGACCCGGATCTCTTGGGACAAGGCGTCGCGCAGGTCCTCGAAGAGCTCCACCACCGGGGTCGCCCCGATGTCGTAGAAGTCTGCGCGATCCTGAAGGTTCTGGATCACCGCCTGGAGGACTTGAAGCTCTTCCTGGAGCCCAACGATGGCGTAAGTCTTCAAGACCTTGCAGACCACCTGCTGGGGACCGTCCGCATCGGGAAGAACCACGGTGGCGCGGATGACGGCGCCCACACTGGCCTCGGCCAGAACATCGTCAGCGAAACGGATCTGGTACCGAGAGATGACGTCCTCACCGAGCTCCCCCTCGATCGCTTCGACGATCTCCTGGCGGCTGGTGGTGTCGATGCTATTCTCCAGAGTCTGCAAGGCCTGTCTCAGATCGGGAGCGATCTCCGGATACCGGGCCAACATTTGCCCGAGCTTTTGCAGGCTGGGTGTCCGGGCAACGAAGGCGAGCAGCAGGT
>Ga0209002_10001831_pt1 | contig 17169 bp, 15 predicted proteins | sample Rifsed16ft2_FD_184010 | JGI IMG/M metagenome (GOLD analysis project Ga0209002, IMG submission 184010) | Soil microbial communities from Rifle, Colorado, USA - sediment 16ft 2 (version 2) | ecosystem: Environmental > Terrestrial > Deep subsurface > Rock core/Sediment | place: Rifle, Colorado... | reverse complement strand
GACAAGCAGCGCCTCGCCTACGGATTTCCTGTCTATGAAGCGCTCTACGCCTGGTGCCGCAAGCACACGAAGGCCTCATGAAACTCGCGGTGCAAATCGCAGGGAAGAAGCGCGAGGTCGAAGTCGCCCGCGACGGCCAGCGCCTGCTCGTGCGCCTCGATGGGCGCGAGCTCGCCGCCGACGCCGTCGAGGTCGCCACCGGCACCTACTCGATCCTTCTCGACGGCCAGTCGTTCGAAGTCCGCGTTCAGCCCGAGCCCGGCGGCCACCTGCACGTCCAGACCTGCGGCGAAGAATTTCCCGTTGAAGTGCGCGACCCGCGCCTCTGGCGCGGCAAGCGCGGCGGCGTCCTCGAAGCCGAAGGACGCCAGCAGGTCACCGCGCCCATGCCCGGAAAAATTGTGCGCGTCCTCGTCGCCGCTGGGGAAAAGGTCGAAGCCGGTCAGGGTCTTCTGGTGGTCGAAGCCATGAAGATGCAGAACGAAATCCGCGCGCCCAAATCCGGCACCGTCGAACGCGTCCTCGTCTCCGAAGGCCAGGCCGTCACCGCCGGCCACGTCCTCGCCATCGTCGCCTAAAACAACACACACGCAGCGCGCGGCGTAGGGGCACGATACATCGTGCCCGCCTCTTCCGAATTGCGGATTTCCAGTTTCAAGTTTCGATTTACGAGTTACGAATAACGATTTACTGCTGGGCAGGTTGCGCTGCGGCCGCCGGCGTCTTGGTCACTTCCGGCAGTTTCCCTGCGGATTCGAGCACCTGTTTGGCGAGGTAATTGTCCACCTTGGCCGAGTCGCGCAGCGTGGTGCGGTAGGCGGCGCCGAGCAGTTGCTCCTTGCGGTTGCGCAGGTTTTCGCGGATGGACTGCTGTACCTGCGGGTCGGAGAGCTCGCGCTGCCCGGCCGCTTCCCGGGCCACCAGTTTCAGGATGCGGTAGCTATCGCGCAACGCAATCACGTTGCTCACCTGACCCGGCGTCATCGTCAGCACCATTTTCTTCAGCGCCGGGTCAGACTGGCTCAGCGCCGACTCCGGGATATACCCCAAATCCCCGCCCGTCGAAGCCGTCACCGAATCCTCGGAATAATCCATCGCCAGTTGCGCAAAATCCGCGCCGCCCCGCAACCGTTCGAGCAGTGCCGCAGCCTTGCGACGCGCCTCGGCATCGGTCGTCGCGTCGTCGCTCTTCCGGTTGCGGATCTGCGGATCTTTCCTCGACGTCACCACGATCTGCAGGATGCGGAACTGCGCTTCCGGCACATTGAACTGCGCCCGGTTCTGGTTATAGAAGTCGGCCACGTCCTGGTCGGTGATGGTGATTTTCGACACCACGTCGCGGTTAATCAGCTTCTTGATGGAAAGCTCCCGCCGCAGGTCACGCTTCAAGTCCTCGACCGTTACCCCGCGCTCCTTCATCTGCCGCTGGAACTCCTCCTCCGTGTAGGGGCTCTTCAACTCCGTGAACCGGTCTTCCACCTCGCCGTCTGATGCTTCAAGGTTTTGCTTCTTGGCCAGCGCAAGGAGGATCTCGTTGGTCACCAACTCGTCGAGGATGTTCATCATCAGCGAAAGTGACTCTTCCCGGGACGGCTGCTGGTTCTCCGGCGCGACGCGGCTCCGGTAATACTTCTCCACCTCGGCGCGCTGAATCTCCTTGCCGTTCACCATTGCCCAGGTGTCCGGCCCAGTCGGCGTCTGCTTTTTGCAGCCCGCCGCCCACACTAGGGCCGCGAGGATCCCCACGATTGGTAGGAAGCGTTTCACAGGTTGTACTCCTTTGTCGGTGCGATGCCGTTATGTGTCATGCGGATGGTCGAGAAGGCAGGGAGCGGCTTCAAGCAGCTTTCTTCACGCGGCCCGAGCGAATGCAGGCCGTGCACACGCGCACGTGCTTCCGCACGCCCTTGACGACTGCCCGCACCCGCCGCAGGTTCGGGTTCCACCGCCGGCGCCGCTTGTTGTTGGCGTGGCTGATGATGTTCCCAAACTGCGGCCCCTTGCCGCAAAGTTCGCATCTCTGGGCCATGGCTGCTCCTGTCAGGAAAAATAGCGGAAAAACAAACACCCATTCTAGCAGAGAAGCTCAGGGTCCGGAAGCGCCCTGTGAACGCGCCGCTGTCGCAGCGCGTTTTGCGGGTTTGCGCCGCAGCGACGCCATCGCCGCGTCATCATCCGGCAGGAAGTATCCCACCACGATGCCCATCGCCCCGTCCGGCAGACTCTTCCCGGTTGGGTTGCTGTATCCGGCCGTAGTCTTCAGCCGCTCGCCCGCCTTCAACCGGTACCCGCCGCGGTCATAGAACGTCACCATCGGCATTGTGACGATCCGCCCCTGCGCATCGAGTTGCGCCCGCAGTTCGGCCACTTTTTCATTCCGCGTCAGGTTCTCCAGAAACAGTCCCTCCCCGTAGTCGTGCATGTGCCCGCCCACGCCCAGCAGCGTCCCCGCGCGTTTTATGGAAATTTCGCCCGACGTCCAGGTCTGCCCGGACGCGAGCGTGTAGCCCGAGTCGCGGCACTCCATCACGTCAAACCACGCTGGATAGACGCTCTTCAGTTGCGCCCCCGCTGTCCGCAGCCGGTACTCGATCTGCACCTCGAGGTACGTCTCCGGATACGACTGCTCGGTCGGATTGTGGAACATCGTCTCGATCCGGATGCGGTCGCCCGGCAGCACGCGGTAGCCAAACCCTTCCACCGCCGGCCAATCGTTCATCTCTCCGCCCGCGCCGAAGATGTGTTCCTCTTTATTGGGACACAAAAAATCCGACCGCCCCGTGTGCCAGAACGCCACGTGGTGCAGCACGCGTCCCGGCACCGCCTGTCCCGCCGCGTCCACCAGGCGCGGATGGAACGCCACCACCCAGCCGTCCATCGGCATCGGCCAGAACTTGTCCGCCGGCTGCGCCACTGCCATGTGGTCCGAGTTCGCCGGCAGCTTCACCGGCCCCAGCCGCAGCGTGAGCGTCTGCTTTGCCGGGTCGTCGCTCGACGTCAGCTTCACTCCCGTCGCAATCTTGTGCTTCATCACATGGTGGCCGTGCTGGGCGGTTTGCCCGTGCTCGCTCTGCGCCACCGCAATCCCCGCCGCTGGCATCCCGATCAGCGCCGCCGCAAACCCTGCCGTCAAAAACGTGGCCCCCGCCGCCGCAATGCGTCTCATCCTTCTCGCTTCCATGCCGCTGCTCTCCACCCGACTCACCTTCATCCGCCGCTCATCATACGCCACCGCACCTCTCCCCGCCATCCACGCCACTCCCTCTTCATCCGTAGGGGCACGATACATCGTGCCCCGCATCCCCGATTCACGATTCACCAGTCACGAGTTACGAATCACAAGTCACGCTTCACCGCTTGGCCGGTCCATCTCTCTGTACCTTTCCTCTGCTCTTCTTGACGCTCCTCCCTCCCTGCCCCACAATAGTCTGGGGCTGATTGGAAGCCGTTGGGTTCTTCTCCAACTTCCAATCTCCATCCTCCAACCTCGAACACGGGCGTGTAGCTCAGTTGGGAGAGCACCTGCTTTGCAAGCAGGGGGTCGAGGGTTCGAATCCCTTCACGTCCACCAATTTTCTTCTTGCCGCTCAAGATGTTAGCTGGCGTGTTGCTGCCTGCCGTGGAAGCGCCTCTGACTGACTGTGCCCAATTTTGTGCCCACCCAGACGGGCCATTGCTGCGAGAACCGCGTCCTCTGACGGATGGACTTACCTCGAAGAAATCGCTATGGAACTGTGCCCAGCGATCCGTGCCAGTGTCCATACATCGCAGCCGGACTCACCCAGCCGCGTCAGAAAAGTGTGCCGCAGCGAATAGAGCACAAACGGACGCAGGGGTTTTACGTTATTCTTCTGAGCCTCTTTCGCCAGCATGTCGAATACCTTGGCGTGCTGCTGCTTAAGGCTGGATGGCTCGATATGACCGCTCTTGGTAGGCGCAGCCGCGCGGGTCACTTCGGTTTGTTGGATTGCCGAGCACGCACGCATAGCGGTTGAGGCGCTGAGGATTCGAGACGCGGCCGCGGATGGGGTCGGCCATATGGAAGCGGCCAATGCGGGCCCCGTGTTGGCGGAACACGGCGTAATTCAATTGACCGGTAGCGGCCCCTGTTCGTTCAGCCCAAATAGTCAGGTGGCATCAACCGAGCTGACAAGGACGCGACATGGATCAGTTTCATCGTTTCTCGTACCTGCTCTTGAGTTCGCCTTTGACCACCTTGCCATACGACGTGCGCGGCAGACTCTCGACGAAAACAAACTCCCGGGGGATTTTGAACTTTGCAAGCCTCGCGGCGAGAAACTCTACAAGTCTTTCGGCGTTCAGTGATTGTCCCGGCCGGGCGACGACAAATGCCACGCCCATCTCGCCCCAGGTGGGGTGTTCGATGCCGACCACAGCCGCGTCCAGCACAGCGGGATGCAGCATCAACTCGCCTTCAATTTCCGCCGGATAGACGTTTACACCACCACTGATAAACATGTCCTTCGTGCGCCCGGCAATGTAGTAGAAACCTTCCTCGTCGCGCCGCGCCTGGTCGCCGGTGTGGAACCAGCCCTCGGCATCGAGCGCCGCGGCAGTCGCCTCCGGATTGTTCCAGTAACCTCTCGAGACGTGCGGCCCCCTCAGCCAGAGCTCGCCTACTTCACCCACCTGCACTTCGCGGTCCTCCGCATCCATCAGTCGTGCTTCGGTAAACATCAGCGGTTTTCCGATGGAACCAGCCTTGCGAACAGACTCCTCGGCAGTCATGGCAAAGCAGTTCACTCCGACTTCGGTGAGGCCGTAGCCCTGCTTGAAGACCACGCCGCGCTCTTGGTAGGCCTCGATGATGTAGAGCGGCAGGGGCGCGCCCCCGCTGATGAACCAGCGCACGTGCCGGAGGTCGGCCGTCTGGAACTCTGGCGTCTCCATCAGCAGCTTGTAGATGGTCGGCACGCCGAGCACCACGGTGCAGCGCTCGCGCTCGATCGCGCGCCAGATCTCGGCGGGGTCGAACCCGCGGTGCAGCACGACCGTGCCCCCGATGGTGAGGATGGGCATCAGGAACGCGCCCAGCCCGCCGGCGTGGTAGAGCGGTGTGAAGATCGGGCTCACGTCGTCCTCGCGGAGCTGCCACGAGATCGCCGTGTTGTACCCGTTCCACGCCACCATCCGATGCGGCGTCATCACACCCTTGGGTTTGCCCGTCGTGCCGCTCGTGTAGAGCAGGCAGAGGAGGTCTTCCGGCTGACAGCGCGCCGGGCGCCACGGCGCCGGGCCTAACGCCGCGACGGCACGGCCATAGAAAAGGTCATCACCGGCTGCCCCGGCGTCGACCGCGATCCAGTGAGGAATCGAAACGACCCGCTTCAACGCCGCGACCGTTTCCCGAAACTCGCTCTCGTAGAGCAGCGCCTTCATTCCACAGTCGCGGACGATGTATTCGATTTCATGCGGGGTGTAGCGCGTATTGAGCGGAACCAGCACCAGACCGGACTTCGCCGCGGCGAAGAAGGCGTCTAGGAACTCCACAGAGTTGTGTGCGAGGATGCCGACCCGGTCGCCCTTCTCGAGCCGGCAGACCTCGGTCCAGAGGCGGGCGCAGCGCACGGTCCGAGCGTCCAGTTGGCGGTAGGTGAACCGCTGGCCGGTGGGCACGAAGACGAGCGCCGTCTTATCCGGGGTCAGCCGCGCGCGTTCGCCGAGGATGTCTGCGGTCAGCAAGGTACGAACCTGCGCGAGACGGTTCAGCGCGGAGCCGGCCGCGAGGAGGGCGGCGGCTCCCGCAAGATCCCGATCAGCTTCGCCGTGAACGTCGTCGGGCATTCGCGCATCGGCACATGCCCACACCGGGGAATCAGGGTGAGCCGCGCGGCGGGCAATTGCGCCTCCATCTTCCGCGCGTAGGCGGTCCCCATGAGCTGGTCCGCTTCGCCCCAGAGGATTTCGACGGGTGGCTGCACTTCGCCGAGCCGTCCGTCCAGGAGGTAGTTTTCCATATCTGCGGCTGATGCGTAGAGCCGGGCGATGGGTCCGGTGCGCGTCTGGCGGACAATGTCGTCCAGGATGAAACCGGGGATGGCTGGACTGCCGGGGTCGCGGATCGCGTCCATCAGCCGCTGCGCCTGCTGGCGGTCGGCGGGCATCAGGGAAAGGTCGCGGCGCTCGCCGCGCAGCGCGCCGCCATTGACCGCCACGACTCGCGCCACCTGCCCGGGATGCCTTTGCGCGTAGAGCAGGGCAAGCCACGCGCCGAACGAATTGCCCACGAAAACAACCGGACTCCCCTCGCCGCGCCCGGCGACCAACGCCTCCATGCCGGCCAGCTCCATCCCCACGGTCAGCGGCCCCGATGCCGGCGCGCTTTCTCCATGGCCCGGCAGATCGGGGATGAGCACGCGGTAACTGGAGACCAGCGCCGGCGTGACTTTCTCCCACGCGCCCGCCTGGTCTCCGGCACCGTGCAGGAGCACGAGGGTCGGCCCGGTGCCGACTTCCCAGACCGTCATCGGGCCCGTCGGCGCCTCGATGGTGGACTTCGCAAAGCCCTGACGGGCGAGGCTGCGTCGCTCGAGCCGGACCAGGACGTCGAGCGGACGCATGACGAAGTAGACGATGCCCCCCGCGACCAGCAGCAAGATGACGCCCAGGATGGCGAGTGTGAACTTCGTTGCCTTGCGCACGACTTCTCCTCTGCGCTACGGCTGGCTGGCCTACGTCATACGGAAGGCCGCGCCCGCCTGGTTGTACCCGACGCCCGAGCCCACCAGCACGACCAGGTCGCCCTGCCGGATTTTCCCTTTCTCGATAGCGTCGTGCAGGGCCATACCAACGCAGGCCGACCCGGTATAGCCCCACTCCTCCATCACCGTATGCGTGCGGTCCATCGGCAGGCCAAGCTTTTGCATGACGGTCTCGATGGTCGGTTTGCGCACCTGCGTAAAGATGAGGAAGTTGATGTCCTCGACCCGGAAACCGCCGTCTTCGGCCAGCCGGCGCACCAGGCGGGGCCAGCCTTCCTCGTTCACCTCGGGCGGATAGCGCTCGAGCAGGCGCACGCGAGTCCGCCCGCCACGCACCGATTCTTCGGTGGCCGGCTCGGCCGTGCCTCCGGCGAAGATGCCCCAGTGGTGGTGGTAGGAGCCGTCGGCCTGGAATGCCGCGGTGACGAAGCCGGGCCGCTCCGCCGGCCCGAGCACGGCGGCGCAGGCGCCATCGCCATAGAAGAAGATCGTCGGGTCGGTGGGATCGGCGAGCTTATGCATCAAGTACACTCCCACCACGAGGACCGTGCGCAGGCCGGGATTTGCTCCCAGGATGCCCGCGCCGGCCGCCAGTCCGGTGGGGAACGAGGCGCAGGCGCAGCCGACATCAAACGTGCCGGCGTTGCGGGCACCGAGCTTGTGCTGGAGCGCGACGGAAGTCGATGGCGTGATGTAGTCAGGGGAATCGGTGCCGAGAATGATCAGGTCAACGTCCGCGGGTGTGCGGCCGGCGCGCTCCAATGCCTGCTGCGCCGCGGGCAGGGCGAGATCCGAAGTGCTCCAGTCTTCCGGCGCATACCAGCGCTTGCGGATGCCGGTGCGTTCCTCCATCTTGTCGAAGAAGTCTTTTTCGGCGGGCATCCGCTGACGGAGCGCGTCGTTGCTGACCTCAATGGGCGGTAGGAACATGCCGGTGGAAGCGATGGTTGCGTATCGCGTCATAGAGTTCGTCGGGGAGCGGCCCGGCCGCCGCTGCCGGGCGTCAGGTGCCGGTGACGATGCCTCCATCCACCGAGAGCACGGCCCCGTGGACAAACGACGCGGCGTCCGAAGCCAGCCAGAGATACGCCTCGGCGATCTCTTCGGGCTTGCCCATGCGCCCGAGCGGCGTGTGCGTGACCATGGACTCGATCACCTTCTCCGGCATCGCGCTCAATATTTCGGTGGCGATGAAGCCGGGCGCCACGGCGTTCACCCGGATGTTGTAGCGGCCGAGCTCTCGCGCCCACGTGCGGGTCATGGAGATGACCCCCGCTTTCGTTGCGGCATAGTTGGTCTGGCCGAAGTTGCCGTAGAGACCGACGACGGAGGAGGCGCTGAGGACGACGCCGCCACCGCCACGGATCATGTGGGGCACCACGGCGCGCGTGCACAGGAAGACGCCCCGGAGATTGACGGCGAGGACGGCGTCGAAGGCGGCATCGCTCATCCGGTCGGCCACCGCGCCGTCCTTCCACTTGACGAGCTGCGCGTCCCGGAGAATGCCGGCGTTGTTAACCAGGACATCAATCCGCTTCCAGCGGTCCACCACCTGCTGCGCGGCGGCTTCCACCGAGGCGGCATCGGTAACGTCCACGCGGGCGAAGAGGCCTTCGCCACCGGCAGGGCGCAGCTCTTCTAGAAGCGCGGCTGAGGCGGCCGGACTAACGTCCCACGCCGCGACGCGCGCGCCTTCCTCGGCAAAGCGCCGCGCCGTGGCCCGACCAATGCCAGCGGCGGCCCCGGTGACGATGACGACCTTGCCGCGAAGACCGCTCTCCCGCATCCGCTTGCCTTCCCCGCGCGGCCAGCTAGAAGTTGAACTTAAACGCGAACTGAATCACGCGCGACCCCGTGCTGGTTCGCACGATCTGGCCGAAGTTGGCCGATGCACGGATGATCACGGGATTCGCGAAGCTCGGCGTGTTAAACGCGTTGAATAACTCGGCCCGGAACTCAAATCGCTTGGCTTCGGTGACCGGGAAGAACTTGATAATGGAGAGGTCCACGTTGCGCTGGTCAGGGCCGATGAGGATATTGCGACCGGTGTTGCCGAAGTTTCCGACACCGGAGGCGGCCACGAAACACGTGGTATTAAAGTAGGCGCCGAGTCGCCCAGAGACGCTGCCGCTGAGTGCGGCTGAATCGGCCGTACAACTCGGAGCAAAGTTTGCCCGCGCCTGCGTGAAGGCATTCGCGTTCGTCAGCACGGAAAACGGCGTGCCGGATTGGAAGGTGAGAATTCCGGCCATCTGCCAGTCGTTCATCAATAGCTTGCCCGCACGCGACCCGCCCTTATAGAAGGTGGGCAAGTCGTAGATATAGCTCAAAACGAAGCGGTGCCGGCGGTCAAAGTCGGAGGACGCCCGGTCGTTCAGTGTTGCCTGGTTGCCGGGCACAACGGAGTTGTCGCTGGTGCCGCTGGCGTCGCCTGAGTACTCGTCGAGCGAATGGGAATACGTGTACGCCAGCAGGAACTGTAGGCCGAAGGAAAGCCGCTTCGTCAGGCCAGCCTGCAGGGAGTTGTAGCTCGAATCGGCGCTGCTCTGCACCACGTGTGCGCCGAAGCCCTGTGCCGCCAGGCTGGAAAGTCCGGGGCTCAGCAGCCCCGACCCGCCAGGCGCCAGGCCTTGGTTGATGTCGCGGAGCCGGAAGAGCTTGTGGCCCACCGATCCGACGTAGCTGACGTCCACCAGCCAGTTGCGCGCCACCTCGTACTGCACGCCTAGGTTGTATTGCTGCACGTACGGCATCTCGAAGTTGTTGACGTCCGGGTAGAGCCCATTGGCGCCCACGCAGGTCTGGCCGGCAGGGGCGCACGCACTGGCTCCCACTAAGGCGGGCATCCGCGCCGGGGGCCCGCCCCCCGGGAAAATCGTGGTATTGCTGAAGGCCAGCGGGAATGCGCTCGGCAAGGGCACCTGCACAAACGGGCTCGCAATCGGTGCAGTGAATACCTGCGCCAGAGTGTAATAGGGGAAATTCAGGATCTGGTTGTTGTATAGCCGCGCGTTCGGCCGGTCGTAGAAGATCCCGTAGCCGCCGCGGATCACCATTCGGTCTGTGCTCAAAGGTTGCCAGGCGAACCCGAACCGCGGGCCGAAATTGTTCCGGTCCGGGTTGACGAGCGAGGAGCGCGCTGTCGGAATGCCGGCCAGGGGGCTGCTGGCGTTGCCGGCCTGCACGAAGCCGCCGGTAATTGCCACGCCGCCGCCGAAGGGCACCGTCTGGGCGAGGCGCGAATCAAAAGCGACGTAGCGGCCGTCCACTTCGGTGAACGGGCCGAAGTACTCGTAGCGCAGCCCCATGCTGAAGGTGAGCCGGTTGCTGAAGCGCCAGTCGTCGCTGAAAAACCCGGACCAATCCTGCGCCCGGTTGCCGCGGTTGTTCACGCCCGAGCCCATGATGGAAAGGCCGTTCAGGTTGAAGAAGCCGCCGAGGAAATCCTTGAACGGGTTGCCGGAAAAGCCGAGTGCAAACATGTTGCCGCGGGTGTAGAGGTCGAAGCGGAGGTCCACGATGTGGTATTTGAATTCCGCGCCCATCTTCATCGTGTGGTTGCCCTTCTTCCACGTGAAGGTGTCGCCGACGGTGTAGGTGTAGACCTGCGCGTCGTTGTCGGCAAACGGCGAGGAGCCCAAGTCAAAGAAGTTGGCTACGGAGATCGTCGGCATCCCGGGGAAGAGGCTCCCCAGCGGTGAGCTGATGCCCACCTGCGCCGCCGAGAAGGGCTCCTGCGGCGTCGAGCGCGTGAGAATGATGCCGACCCCGAAGCGGGCGTCGTTGAGCATGTTCGGGCCGAAGATGTGCGTGTCCGAGATGCTCACCAGACGCTGTTTGAAGTCCACGTCCGCGCCGAAGCCGGGCAGGGGCAGGGCATTCCCGATGCCGAAGGTGTTGAACAGCGCCTGCGTCGCCGGGTTGTTGGCCCAGAAGAATTTCGCCGCCACGCGGTTCTTGTCATTGATCTGCCAATCCAGATTGGTATTGAACTGGTCTTCGCGGAACTTCGAGAGGCCCGAGACCGGCACCGGCACCGGCGCAATCGAGGCACCCGGCGAAGGTGCCGATGGAATCGCGAAGCTGCCATCCGGCAATGTCGCCTTCAGCAGGAATCGCGCGCTCGGGTTCAGCGCGGCCACGCCGAACGACGTCGCAAAGGCGTTCAGTGCTGTGTCCGATCGATCGCTCGAGAGGTTTCCCGGCACGAAAACCGTCGCAAGGGAGTGCGTCGACGAAGTTCCGTTCCGCTCTCGAGTCCCCTGGTAGGAGGCGAAATAGAAGAGCTTGTCCTTGACCACCGGCCCGCCAAACGTGCCACCGAACTGGTGGCGGCTGTATTCGGGACGCGGGCTATTGGCACGGTTCAGGAAGAAGTTGTTCGCATTCAACGAATCATTGCGCAGGAAGTAGTAGACGTTGCCGTGGAGCAAGTTGTCTCCGGAGCGAGTCACCGCGGCCACCACACTCCCGACATTCCGACCCTGCGAGGCGTCGTACAGGTTGGTCTGCACAATGAATTCCTGCAACGTGTCCGTGGCCGGCACGCTCAGGTTGGGTGTTGAGCCGGTCCCGATCGAATTGGCATCCACGCCATTGATGACCACAGCGTTCGAAAGCGATCTCTGCCCGTTGACATAAAAGACGGTATCGCCGCGGCCCAGGTCGGAGCTGTTGGGCACCGAGCTGATCGTCCCCGTTGTGAGCGTAAGAAGTTGCTGGAAATTGCGCGTGGGCAGTGGCAACTGTCGCAACGTGTTGCTCCCGATCACCTCGCCCCGCGTGGCCGAATCCGTCTGCACCAGTTGTTCCACCGCTTCAATCTTCACGCTGTCGGTGCGGGCGGCCAGCTCGAGCTTCAGATCGAAAGACGCGGTCTCTGTGATCTTGGCGACAACGCGCTCCACGATGACTGTTTTGAAACCGGCCACCTCGAGGTCGAGCCGATAGACACCCGGCGGCAGTAACGGAAACGCGAAGCGGCCGTCTTGGTCGGTCATCGTCTCGCGCCGGGTGCCCGCATCGCTTGTCAGTGTCACCTTCGCACCCACTACAACGGCTCCCTGTGGGTCGAGGACTTGTCCGGCGACTTGGCCAGTGGTCGGCGTCTGAGCCGGCAAGCTGACTGCCGCTGCCAGGAACAGCGCGCACACGATCAACGTCCGAAGAATCGTTTTCATTGTCGTATTCTCCTCTTGTGGCCTGCCGGCCGGCCGGCGCCGCGCCAGATCCCTTCGCTTGCCATGCGGATCAGTTGCGCGATCGCCCGGTCGTCGGACATGCCAAGGTGTTGTCTTCCCCCGAAAAGCTTTTCGACCAGGAAATAAGTCACCAGTTGCAGGTAAATGCTGGTGAAGGCCAGTGCCGGGTCGATCCCCCGCCACGGTCCTCTCTGCGTTGCCGCCTCGAGCTTCTTCCCAAACCGCTGCTTGATGTTCTGCGCCAGCGAACGAAACGTGGGTGCGAAGTGGCTGCTGCCGAACTCGATGACGTCGATGTACATCAACCGCCAGTAGTCCGGATTGTCGTACACGATTTCCCGGAGCACCTTCGCCAGCCGAGCTAGTTCGACCGGCGAAAACGGGTCCTCAATCGGCCCGAGCGCCTTTTGACGGAGCTTCTCCATCTTTTCCTCGTACCGCTGAACCACCGAGATGAAGAGGTCTTCTTTCGTCGGGTAGTAGTTGTAGAGGTTGCCAATGGAAGCGCCGGCCTCGCGGGCGATTTCGCGGACCGACGTGCCGTGGAAACCCTGGCGGGTGAAGACGCGGCGTGCCGCATCTTCGATCTTCCGCTGATTCCGCTCCACGGTTTGGTCTTGCAATTTCGGCATCGGACTGCCAGAATACGTCAGAACAAAAACGAATGTTCGTTTTCTATAATACCCGGGACACCTTGTCAAGCAGATTTTGCGAGGAGGACTGGTGAACCACTCCCCCGCCCCGCCCCCCCCGCCCTACCGCTTCTTGATTGAGGCCCTGCTCTTCCTGAGTTACTTCGTATTCGGACTTTCCTGGATTGGCTATTCCCCGTTCCTGAAGGAGTTCCAAGCTCTCTACGGGCTTTCGTACGGCCAGGCCGGCCTGCTGATTTCTTCCGTCTCCTTCGCCAAAATCTTCGTTCCCTTCCTCGCTGGCTGGCTGGCGGTGCGGCTTGGGATCAAACGCGCGCTCCTGCTCGGCATGCTTTGCATCTGCGTCAGTCTGCTCTCGCCTTTCATGCCCGACTACTTTCTGCTGCTCGCCTCACGGTTTGCATTCGGCGTGGGCGGCGCCGTTTTGGTCACGCTGTTCGGCTCGGCAATCCTCCAGTGGTTCCCGGCGAACGAGCGCCCGGTGGTGAACGGCATCAACGGCGTAGCGGTGAATGCCGGCATCACGCTCTCGCTCTTTCTGACCGTGCCGCTGGCCGAACGTTTTGGCCGTACTGGAACACTGGCTGCCTATGCGGCAATCAGTCTCTTGCTGGCGCTTGGTTGGTGGGTCTTCGGGCGCGAGCGGAACGCCGCGCCAGCCTTCGCTGCGGCCCCGCCGGCGGAGAGCTACGCGAACGTTCTGCGGATGCGGGAAACGTGGCTTCTGGCTCTGGGCTTTGCCGGACCGCTTTCGCTTTATCTGGTTTTCAACACCTGGCTGCCCACCTTTTATCACCAGACGCGCGGCATGACGCTCGCGCAGGGCTCCCAGCTGACCGGCCTCGCGAATCTCGTGGGCATACCTGCGGCCGTGATCGGTGGCGTATTGACCAAACACCTGGCCGCGCGCAAGCCCTTCATCTGGGGATCCGCTATCGTACTCAGCGTTTCCGGCTTTGGCCTCTACCTGATGCGTGACCCTGCCTGGATCACAACCAGCGCCGTGGTGTTTGGTATCAGCCTGTTTCTCTGGGTCGCACCGCTCACTACGTTGGCAATGGAGCTGCCCGGGATGACGCCGGTGCGTTTCGGGATGGTGATGGGCGTGTTTTTTGGGGTGTCCTACATCGTGGCGTTTTTCGCCCCGCTGATTACGGGCGCGCTGCGCGACGCCACCGGCTCGTTTCAGCCGGGCTTCTTTCTCTTCACGATTTCTTGCTGGTCGCTCGTGGTCGCAGGGATCCTGCTTCCCGAAACCGGGCGGCGGACCTAAGGGACTCCGTCTTCGGTGAACGCCTCTACGGCCCGAACAAAGGCCGCAGGATCCTCCAATTGCGGGGCGTGACCGCACCCCGCGAATACTTCCAGCCGTCCGTGCCGCAATTGCGCCAGAGCTAGTTGAGCCTCCGCAAGCGGAACTGGCAAGTCTTTCTCTCCCCAAAGCAGCAGAACGGGCACACGAATCTCCGCGAGGCGGTCCAGTGTGTAGAGCCTGAGCGCAAGCTGAATGCTGCGCTCAATTGCCCGAGCATAGGCGGGGTAGTCGGGGCGGGCCAGTTTTCCGATCTGTCTTTCAATGTAACGTTCCCGCTCAGGCGATTGGCGCGCGAAGACGGGAGCGAAGATCTGCCGGATCAATTCCGGCGTCATTGCCCGGATTGTTTGCTCATTGAAGCGTTCCAGGGCCGTTCTGCCTTCCTCTGTGCTGCGCCGGCGAAAGCCGCCGCTGCCCACCAGGATCAGACGGTCCACCCTCTCCGGGCATCGCAGCGCAAAAATCTGCGCCAGGATGCCTCCGAAGGAATTCCCGACCACTGTGGCCCGCTGGATTTCCAGTCCAGATAGCAAACCTTCGAGGGCACTGGTGAAGATCTCCTCGGTGTATTCGCAGTCGGGCTTCTCTGAGTCGCCGAACCCGGGCAAGTCGGGTGCAACGACGCGGTGGCGCCGGGAGAGCGGTTCGAGCACGGGCTCCCAGTCCAAGTGGTCGCCAAACATGCCGTGGATCAGCAGGAGCGCGTCGCCCTCACCCCGGTCGAAGCAGGCAATCCGGTTTGCTCCCACCTCCAGAAATCGCACTCCCCCCTTCGGTTCCACTTGTACTCCTTCGAAACGCCCGGAATGATTTGTTTTTTCAGGTAGAGCGTCGCAGGGAATTCTCTCGGATCATACGCGAGGACATCCCTATCTACAAGATTGATAAAAGTGTCGCATAGTGAGGAATAGCCTTGGCTGTAAGCCTGTCCTTCGCCAAAACTCTCGCGAGCTGTGAAACCAACAGCCTAAGCCCACACCCGCGGTTTGTTGTTAGCCTAACTCCGGCCCATGCTCCGGCTCCTCCGACTGATATTAGGGCTCTTCTCTTGGGCCCTGCGCTCCCCTCGGGACTTGCTCTTGGAGACCTTGGTTCTCCGACAGCAGCTCAGCGTCCTCAAGAGGCGCAACCGCAGACCGAGTGTGCCTGCCCTCGAAAAGGTGTTTTGGGTCGTGATTCAAAGGCTGTGGTCTGGCTGGAAGCGCTCGTTGATCATGGTCAGTCCGGAGACTGTGGTGCGCTGGCATCGCGCTGGGTTTCGATTGTATTGGTTATGGCTATCGCGCCACCGAAAGCGAATGGGGCGAAAGCGGACGAGCAAAGAACTGCGAGAACTCATCTTCCGCATGGGGGCCGAGAATCCAACGTGGGGAGCGCCCCGGATTCACGGCGAACTGCGGGCGCTCGGTTTCGATACCTCGGAACGGACTGTGTCGCGTTGGGTGCAGCGCGCACCAAGAGATCCAGAGCAAGGGAATCGATGGAAGGCGTTCCTCAAGAACCATCGAGAACTCATCGCCGCCATGGATTTCTTCACCATCCACACCATTACGTTTGGAGTCCTCTACTTCCTCTTTCTGATCAGCCATGATCGCCGGCGCATTCTGCATTTCAATGTGACCCGCCACCCGACAAGCAACGGGGGCATCCAGCAGCTCCGAGAAACATTTGCCTTCGAGCCGTCCCACAAGTATCTGATCTTTGACTGAGATCAGAAGTTCGGGCCCGAAGTGACCGCTGCGCGCTCTCGACTCACTCCCATCCACGCTGACGGCGGACACGCCTGAGAGTGCCCGGCTATTTGGAATATGGGCTTGGGTCCGCTCTCCTCGGGGCCAGTACTTCTAAAATTGGTTCTTGACTTCTTAATGGTGAGCAGAATAAAATTACAAATTGTCCCCGCCTAGTGCTATTCCAACTTATATAGTCTAATATGTGCTATCCTGGTTTCCCGGAGGGAGACCAGGATGGCTCACCGGATTCGTTTGCGACTGCTTACGCGGTCCGAACAGCATGTCTTGCGATCCAAGCTCCGGGATTTGTCTTTGTCCGTCCGCGTGCATCAGCGCTATCGCGTCATCGACCAAGTGCGCCGCCGGTTCGGGTTGCAGGAAGCTGCCGAACGCGTCGGCTGCCATTTCACGGCCGCCTACGATTGGGTCCATCGCTTCAATCACAGCGGCTTCGCCACCTTCGAGCAGGTGCCCAACCCCAAGGGGCGTCCGCCGATCCTGCGTGCCGAACAACTCCGGGAACTGGTGGATGTGGCCTTATCCAGTCCCGCCGAGCGCGGCTTGCCCTTCTCAGTTTGGTCGGTCGCGAAGCTCGCCGAATATTGCCGGCGGCGGAAGTTGCTCCCCCCGGTGACCGACGAATGGGTTCGCCGCCTGCTGCGCCGCGAAGGGCTCAGCGCCCAACGCGTGCGCACCTGGAAAACCTCGACCGATCCGGCTTTCGACCGTAAAAAAAACGCATCCGGGCGCTCTATCGGCGCTGTCCGCCGCACAGCGCGGTAGTTTGTTTCGACGAATGGGGCCCGTTGGAACTGAAGCCCATCGGCGGCGTCGCCTGGGCCCGGCAGCGGCAGCCGCAACGGGTGCGCGCTACCTACCGCCGTCTGAAAGGCATCGAACAATTTCTCGGCTTCTATGACGTGCACGCCGATTGTTTGAACGGTCTGTTCCGCCGCCGGAAGCGCATTGTGGAAGTCTCCGAAGCCTTCCGCCGGCTCCGGCGGTGCTATCCCCGGAAGCGGCTGTTCGTGATTTTGGACAACCTGCACAACGTCCATGACCATCCGCGCTTCCTGGCTTTGCTGCGGCGTCTGCGCATCCACCCCGTGTGGACTCCCACCGAAGCTTCGTGGATCAACTTGATCGAAGCGCAGTTTGGAGTCCTGAAGCGCTTCACTGTGGCCCACACCGATGACCCCAGTCATGCCGTCCGCCGCCGACGCATCTACCGCTATCTCCGCTACCGCCATCGAAAACTCCACAACCTGCATCATCCCCTACATCGCCTCCGTTCCCTTAGCCCCATCAAGTTGGAATAGCACTAGTCGCAAACCCGCGAGGGGGAGCTAATCGGAAAAAAGTGCGCTCAGTTCGGATTGCAGTCTGCAACTCGACTGCATGACCCGTTCGGCACGCCCGCCGGTTGCGGGCTGGCTCAGGGCAGGCGCTGGAATCGCTAGTAATGGCGTATCAGAACGACGCCGTGAATACGTTCCCGGGCCTTGTACACACCGCCCGTCACATCACGAAAGTGAGCGGTACTAG
>Ga0209002_10001827_pt1 | contig 17184 bp, 13 predicted proteins | sample Rifsed16ft2_FD_184010 | JGI IMG/M metagenome (GOLD analysis project Ga0209002, IMG submission 184010) | Soil microbial communities from Rifle, Colorado, USA - sediment 16ft 2 (version 2) | ecosystem: Environmental > Terrestrial > Deep subsurface > Rock core/Sediment | place: Rifle, Colorado... | reverse complement strand
GCCGTCCGGCCGCGCGTCGCGCCTGGGCCGCAAGGCGCACACCCCGTGGAGGTGACCATGCTGGACCTGCCGTTCCGCTCGGCGAAGCAACTGGCGGCCGCGATTCGCCGGAAGAAGATCGGCTGTCTCGAGCTGCTCGAGACCTACCTCGCGCGCGTCGAGCGATACAACCCGGCGCTCAACGCCGTCATCGCGACCGATCTCGACGGCGCGCGCAAGCGGGCGCGCGCGGCCGACCGGGCGCTGGCGCGGAAGGCGATCTGGGGTCCGCTCCACGGCGTGCCCATGACGATCAAGGAGTCCTATGACGTGGTCGGCCTGCCGACCACCTGGGGCGTGCCGGAGCTCAAGGACAACTACCCCGCGCGCAACGCGCTGGCGGTGGACCGCTTCCTCGGGGCCGGGGTCGTGCTCTTCGGCAAGACGAACGTGCCGCTCTACCTGGCCGACTGGCAGAGCTTCAACGCGATCCACGGCACAGCCAACAACCCGTGGGATGTGACACGGACGCCCGGGGGCTCCTCGGGCGGCGCGGCGGCGGCGCTGGCGGCGGGCCTCACCGGGATCGAGGCCGGCAGCGACATCGGCGCCTCGATCCGCAACCCCGCGCACTACTGCGGCGTCTTCGGCCACAAGCCCACGTACGGCATCGCGCCGCCCCGCGGTCAGGCGCTGCCGGGGCGGGTCGCGGCCGGGGACATCTCGGTGATCGGGCCGCTGGCGCGGAGCGCCGACGACCTGGCGCTCGCCCTCGGCGTGATGGCCGGCGCCGACGCGATCGACGGGGCCGGCTGGCGGCTCGCCCTGCCCGCGCCCCGCCGGACGACGCTGCGCGAGCACCGGGTCGCCGTCATGCTCACCGACCCGTGCTCCGAGGTGGACCGCGAGGTGCAGGACCGACTCCAGGCGCTCGCCGACTTCCTCGGGCGGAAGCGCGCGAGGGTGAGCGACCACGCGCGGCCCGCGGTGGACACCGCCGAGGCGAACCGCGTGTACGTGCACCTCCTCCGCGCCGCCACGTCCGGGCGGCAGACGCCGGAGGAGTTCCAGAAGAACCTCGAGACCGCGCGCGGGCTCGCGCCCGCCGACGAGAGCTACTTCGCGCGGATGGCGCGCGCGAACACGATGTCCCACCGCGACTGGCTCGCCTGGAACGAGACGCGGCACCGCATGCGCCTGGCGTGGGCCGAGTTCTTCCGCGAGTGGGATCTGCTGCTGTGCCCCGCGGCGGCCTCGGCCGCGTTCCCCCACGACCACGCGGGTGAGCGGTACGAGCGGACGATCCGGGTGAACGGCAAGGACGTGCCGACGACGGACCAGCTCTTCTGGGCCGGCCTCCCGGGGATGGCGTACCTGCCGTCCACCGTCGCGCCGTGCGGGTTCACGCCGGGCGGTCTGCCCGTCGGCGTGCAGATCGTGGGGCCGCAGTACGGCGACCGCGCCTGCATCGCCTTCGCGCGCCTGCTCGAGCGCGAGTTCCAGGGCTTCGTCGCGCCGCCCGGCTACGAGGCCTGAGCGCGCGGGGGCACGAGGAGCGCGGTCAGCTCGCCGACGTCCTTGAGCGTGTCCGCCGCGCGGGCGGCGTCGACCGCCGCGCGCGCGCGGGGCTCGCCGAGCACGGGCGCGGCGAGCGCGAGGAACTTCGCGACGATCTCGTCCGGCGCCACCGGGCTCGCGGCGTCGCCGCGGACCACCGTCGTCGTCTCCTCGAGCGTCCGCCCGTCGGCGAGCTCGATCCGGACGCGCGCGGTCGGGGCGTCGATCCGGCGCGGCGACATCGCCGGCTCGGCGCGGACCGCGACCCGGCGCGCGAGATCGCGGATCCGCCCGTCGCCGAGCGCGGGCGCCTCGAACGCCGCGAGGTCGGTCCGGCCGAGGACGAGCGCGGCGGCGACGGCCCAGGGGATCGAGAACTTGGCGCCGAGCAGGCTGGCGGGCGCGGGCTCGGCCATGCGCACGCCGAACGGGATCGTCGTCACCTCGACCCGCGCGACGTCCTCGGCCGCGAAGCGGTGGGCGTGCCGGAGCGCCTGGACCGCGTCGAGCGCGAAGTGGTTGTAGCGGCAGCACGCGTGGAGCTTCACGTAGCCGCGCTCGATGCGGTAGGGCTCGGCGCGCCCCGGCGCGTCGAGCCCGGCGACGGCCTGCGCGGGCTCGAACCCGTCGGCCAGGATCGTGCCGTAGACGTCGGCGGGCGCGTCGCGGAGCGCGGTGAACCCGCAGCGCTGGAGCTCGACCGCGAGCACGCCCTGGAAGCCCGAGCGGCCGGGGTAGAGGTTGCGGATCGTCGCGCCGTCGAGGGCGGGTGTCCACGTGTTCGCCGGGCTCATGGACGCGGCGAGGTTGATCACCTCGCGAATCGTCGCCGCGGGGGCGTCGGCGAGCCGCGCGACGGCGACCGCGGTCCCGATCGTCCCCCACGTGCCGTGCGAGTGGACGTTCGCCCGCGGCGTCGTGGCGCCGCCGAGCCGCGAGCACACCTCGTAGCCCGCGACCAGGGCCTCGAGCAGGCGGCGGCCGTCGAGGCCCCGCTCCTCGGCGACGGCGAGCGCGCCCGGCAGGACGTGGATCGCCGGGTGGCCCCCGCCGAGGCGGTTGCCCTCGTCCACCTCGAGCGCGACGCCCGCGGTGGCGTTGGCGAGCGTCGCCCAGAGCGCGTCAGCGCGCTCGTGGTGGCCGAGCAGGGCGGCGGTGCCACGCGGCGCGCGGGCCGCGGCGAGCGCCGCGAGGCGCGCGTTCTCGGGCTGCACGCTGCCCGCGACGATGGCGCCGAGCGTGTCGAGCAGGACGAGGCGCGCGGCGGCGAGCGTGCTCGGCGGGAGCGCGTCGAGCCGCGTGGCCTCGACGAGGCGCGCGAGGCGGTCGAGGTAGTCGCTCACCGGCGGCTCAGCCCGCCGCGCCGCCGTGCGGCGGGCGCGGGGCGCCGCGGGCGAGGTAACGGCCGAAGCCGGGCTTCTGCTCGAGCTCGCCCGCGGGGTTGAGCACGACCTGGCCGCGCACCAGCGTCATCCACGGCCGGCCGCGCACGCGCCAGCCCTCGTAGGGCGTGAAGCCGGCGATCCCGAGGTGCTGCGACTGCTGGATCGTCCACTCGGGCGCCGGGTCCCAGAGGGTGAGGTCGGCGTCGGCGCCGATCCGGATCGCGCCCTTGCGGGGCCAGAGACCGAAGATGCGCGCCGGATTCTCGGCGAGCACGCGCGCGAGCCACGGGAGCGGCAGCCCGCGGTTGACGACGCCCTCGCTGTACACGAGCGGCACGAGCGTCTCGAGCGACGGCGCGCCGAAGGGAATCGGCTTGCCCTCGGCGTCCACGAAGATGTTCCGGCGCCCGGGCTCCTTCGCCGCGGGGACGCGGGGCGAATGGTCGCTCGCGACGGTCGCGACGAAGCCCGCCGCCGCGCCCTCCCAGAGCGCCCCGCGGTCCGGGCCCTCGGCGGGGCGGAGCGGCGGGCCGATCTTCGCGAAGGGCCCCCAGCGCTCCATCTCGCGGTCGGTGAGCAGCAGGTACTGCGGGCAGGTCTCCGCCCACACGCGCTGGCCCTCGGCCTGCGCGCGCTTGATCCGCTCGAGCCCGAGCCGGGTCGAGAGGTGCACGACGTAGACCGGACAGCCGGTGAGCCGGCCGATGAGGATCGCGCGGTTGATCGCCTCCTCCTCGGTCCAGTCGGGGCAGGTCGCCGGGAAGTCGGCCGGCGCCGTGCGGCCCTCGGCGATCGCCTTGTCCTCGAGGTAGCAGAGGATGTCGCCGTTCTCGCAGTGGAGCTGGCAGAGGCCGCCGAGCGCGGCCAGGCGGTCCATGGTCCTGGCGATGAACTCGTCGGAGACCATGCGCTTGGGGCGCTTCTTGTAGGTCATGAAGAGCTTGAACGACGTGACGCCCAGGCGCACCGCCTCCGGGAGCCCTTCCAGGATGTGCGGCTCGTGGTTCAGGATGACGTGGAAGCCGAAGTCGAGGACGGAGCGCGCCTCGGCCTCCTCGCGCAGGCGCGCGATCGCCCGCGGCAGGCTCTCGCCCTCGTCGTAGACCACGAACGGCAGCAGGGTCGTGAGGCCCGTGCGCGCAGCGGCGAGCGGCGCCGTCCGCCAGTCGTCGTACTCGGCGCCCACGTGCAGGTGGCAGTCGATGAGCCCGGGCAGGACGACCTTGCCCGTGGCGTCGATCACGCGCTCGGCGCGCGGCAGGTGCGACTCGGGCCCGAGCGCGACGATGCGGCCGCCCGCGATCGCCACGGCCGTCTCGACGACGTCGGTGGCGGTCACGACCCGGCCGCCCGCGACGAGCGTGTCCACCGCGGGGGCGCTCACCGGTGGGGTTCCTTCTCCGTGACGGGCTGGAGCACCGCGCCGTAGTGCTGGGGCTGGCGGCGCCCGAGGAAGTTCCAGCGCGTGCGGACCGGCGCGATCTGGTCGAAGTCGATCCGCGCGGCGACCAGCTCGTCGCCGCTCGTCGCCGCCCGGGCGAGGACCTGGCCGAGCGGGCTGATGATCGCGCTGCCGCCGATCAGCTCGACGCCGTCCTCGACGCCGGCCTTGGCGACGCCGACGACGAAGCAGAGGTTCGCGTAGGCGCCGGCGCGCATGCAGAGCTCGTTGAGGTCGAGCGCCAGCGGCGAGGCCGGCGTGTTGTAGCCGATCAGGATGAGCTCGGCGCCCTGGAGCGCCAGGCAGCGGTAGCTCTCGGGATAGCGGCGATCCTGGCAGATGGCGATGCCGACCTTCGCGCCGGCGGCGTCGAAGACCCGGTAGCCCGTGTCGCCGTGGGCGAAGTAGTAGGGCTCGAACACCTGGGCGAAGCCGTCGGGCGCCTTGGTGCCCGGCAGGTGGATCTTGCGGAAGGTGCCGCAGAGGCGCCCGTCGCGGTCGGTGAGGAGCGCCGAGTTGAAGTAGCGGCCGCCGGCCTTCTCGCAGAAGCCCACGTGGACGGCCACGCGTGCGGCGGCGGCACGCCGCAGCAGCGGCGCGAGCGCCTTGGGCGGCACCTCGGTCTCGAAGAACTGGTCGTAGTCGTCCCGGATCTTCTTGGGGAAATACGTCGTGAGCGCCATCTCGGGGTAGACGAGCAGCTCGACGCCCTCGCGGACGGCCTGCTCGAGCAGCCCCCGCATCCGCTCGACGATCTCCTCGCGGCTCACGCCCTCGTTGTTGGGGCCCATCTGCGCGGCGGCGACTTTCAGGTGACGGGGCATGGCGGCTCTCCTTCCGTGGTGGTGCCTACGCTGATACCGCATCCGGCCGCGCTCGGCAAGGCCGCGGGCGGCGCCGGGCGGTCAGGGCGCGCAGGCGCGGAGCACGTCCATCGCCGCGCCCCGGGCGTCCGGGCCCTCGCCGCGCGGGCTCACGATCGGCAGCGCGAGGCCCGCGCGGCGGTAGCGCGCGACGCGCTCGCGACACTCGTCGGGCGTGCCCGCGACGGCGACCGCGTCGACCAGCGCGTCCGGCACCTCCCGCACGGCGCGCGCGCGGTCGCCGGCCTCCCAGGCGGCGCGGATCGCGCGCGCTTCGTCGGGGAACCCGCTCTCCGCGAGGAGCCGGTTGTAGCGCGGGAAGAACCCCGCGTAGAAGGCGAGCGAGGGGCGCAGCGCCTCGAGGGCCTCCTGCCGGCGCGCGGCGACGGCGCACGGCAGGAGCGACGCGAGGTCGACGGCGCCGGGCGCCCGGCCCGCGCGCGCGGCGCCGCGCGCGACGTGCGCGGCCGCACGCCGGGGCGCGTCGAGCGTGGGCCAGGTGAGCAGCACGCCGTCGCCGATCTCCCCCGCGACCTCGAGCATCCGCGGGAAGAGCGCGGCGACGTACACGGGCAGTGCCGGGCGGAGCGGCGGGAACCAGAGGTCGAAGCGCTCGACGCGAAGCACGCCCCCGGCGTGGGACACCGCGCCGTCGCGGAGCAGCGCGCGGACGATCGCCACCGTGTCGCGCAGGCGCGCCGTGGGCTCGATGAAGGGGACGCCGTGCTCGGGCTCGACCTGCTCGCGATGGCTCGTGCCGAGCCCGAGCACGAAGCGGCCGCCCGAGAGCTGGTCGAGCGTGGCCGCCGCCATCGCGATCGTCGGCGCCGTCCGCACGAACACGCTGCTGATCGCCGTGCCCAGCAGGATGCGCCGCGTGGCGGTCGCGCAGGCCGCGAGGATCGCGAACTGGTCGCCCGCGTGGCCCTCCGCCACCCACGCCGACTCGTAGCCGAGCTCCTCGGCGAGCCGCACGCAGGCCACGACGTCGGTCGGCGCCAGGCCGCGGCTGAACGCCACGCCGGTGCGCGCGCCGGCGGGCGTCATCGCCGGGACGCGAGCATGCGGTGCTCGAGCCGGCTCAGCAGCCGCACGCCCGGCCAGAGCAGGACGAAGTAGACGGCCGCGGCGAGCACGATCGGCGAGGGGTTGTACGTGACCGACTGGGCCGAGCGCGCGGCGTAGAGCAGCTCGGGCAGGGCGACCACGCTCGCGAGCGACGTGAGCTTGACGACCTCGAGCGTGTTGCCGATGAGGTCGGGCAGGACGTTGCGCACGGCCTGCGGCACGACGACGTACGCGAGCGTCTGGACGCGGCCCAGGCCGGTCGAGCGCGCCGCCTCGGTCTGGCCGCTGCCCACGCTCTCGATGCCGGCGCGGAGGATCTCCCCGTAGTAGCTCGAGGTGTTCAGGAGGAAGGCGATGACCACGGCCGCGAAGGCGGGCAGGTCGAGGCCCAGAAAGGGGAGCCCGAAGAAGATGAAGATCAGGAGCACCAGGGGCGGGAAGGCGCGGAAGAAGTCCACGTAGACGATCAGGGGCCAGCGGACCCACGCGCGACGGACCGTCGAGAGCAGCGCCACGCCGAGCCCGCCGGCGACCCCCGCCGGCACCACGACGAGGCAGAGGAGCACCGTCATGCCGAGGCCCTTGAGCAGGAGCGGCGCCGCGGCCCGCATGATCGCCGGGTTGAAGAAGTTCTGGATCAGCGCGTCCACGCGGTCACCGCTTCCAGGCGAAGCGCGTCTCGACCCAGCGCCCCACCGCCACGAAGGGGACGAACAGGACGAGGTAGGCGGCGGCGCCGAGCGTGAGCGGCGAGGCGTTGCCCGAGAACGACTGGCCCGTGATCGCCTGCGTGAGGATCTCGGGCACGCCGACGACGGAGCCGAGCGCGGTGCCCTTGGTGATCGCGATCGCGCGGTTCGTGAGCGGCGGAATGGTCAGACGCAGGGCGTGCGGGAGCACCACGAAGGCGAGCGCCTGGCCGAACGAGAGGCCCGTGGAGCGCGCCGCTTCCCACTGCCCGCGCGGCACCGCGAGGATGCCGGCCCAGAAGATCTCCTCGGCGTAGGCCGCGAGCACCAGCGAGAGGCTCGCCCAGGTGGCGGCGACGCCGCTCATCCGGATGCCCACGTGGGGCAGCGCGAAGTAGAAGAGGACGATGATCACCAGCGGCGGCACCGCGCGCAGGAGGTCCACGACGAGCACGAGCGCCCAGGTGAGCGGCCGGACCTGCGCCGAGCGGAGCGTCGCGAGCGCGAGGCCCAGCGCGAGGCCCGTCGCGATCACGGCGACGGCCAGCCAGATCGTGAGGACGAAGCCGTCGAGGATGGCCGGCAGGTAGCGCCGCATCACCTCGAGGTTGAAGAAGCTGAACACCAGGCGCTGGAAGTCGGTCACGGGTGGCCGGCGATGCGCGCGACGAACTCGCGCGTCCTGGCGTGGGCCGGGTCGCCGAAGACCCGCGCGGGCGGGCCCTCCTCGACGATCTCGCCGTGGTCGATGAAGACGACCCGGTCCGCGGCGGCGCGCGCGAACTGCAGCTCGTGGCTCACGACGACCATCGTCATGCCGGACTCGCGCATCGCGCGCATCACCGCGAGCACGCTGCCGACCAGCTCGGGATCGAGCGCCGAGGTGGGCTCGTCGAAGAGCATGATCTTCGGCTCGAGCGCGAGCGCCCGCGCGATCGCCACGCGCTGCTGCTGCCCGCCCGACAGCTCGCTCGGGTACGCGCCCGCCTTGTCGGAGAGCCCCACGCGCGCGAGCGCCGCCCGGGCGAGCGCCTCGGCGTCGGCGCGGCCCCGGCCCAGGACCTTGCGGAGCGCGAGCGCGACGTTCCCGAGCGCGGTCATGTGCGGGTAGAGGTTGAACGACTGGAAGACCATGCCCATCTGGCGGCGGATCGCGTTGATGTCCACGTCGGGGGCGAGGACGTCGACGCCGTCGAAGACGATCGCGCCCGCGCTCGGCTCCTCGAGCCGGTTCAGGCAGCGGAGCAGCGTGCTCTTGCCCGAGCCGGACGGGCCGATGATGAACACGAGCTCCTGCGGCGCCACGCGGAGGTCGATCCCGCGGAGCACGTGGAGCGGGCCGAAGTGCTTGTGCAGCCCGGCGACGTCGAGGATCGGCGGGCGGCGACTCACGCCCGCGGGGTCACTTGCACGTCGGCGTGTGCGTCTCCGCGATGTGGCCCTCGAAGCCCGGCTGCCCCCAGCCGGGGAAGACGGTGACCGCCGCGGAGCCCGGCTCGGGCTTGACCCCGAACCACTTCTCGCTGAGGCGCGCGAAGACGCCGTCGAGCTTCATGCACTCGACGACCGCCTCGACCTGGTTGCGCATCGCCACGTCGTCCCGGCGGAACGGGATCGCCCACACCAGGCCGGTCTTGATCGTGTACGAGAGCTTGAGCGCGGGGGTCTTCTTGACGGCCCAGGCCTGCACGGTGTTGCCCGCCAGGTTGGCGAAGGCACGGCCGGCGAGCACCGCCTGGATGGCGTCGGTCTGGGTGCTGTAGTTCTCCACGGAGAAGCCGTACTTCTGCGCGTTGTCGCGCCCCCACGTGTCGTAGATCGAGCCGCGGTTGACGGAGAGCGTCTTGCCCTTGAGGTCCTCGAGCCTCGCGATGTCGGGCGCGTCCTTCTTGAGGAGGAACTGGTAGTCCGTGTTCAGGTAGCCCTCGGTGAAGAGCAGGGACTTCGCCCGCTCGGCGGTCACCGTGGTGGGCGCCACCATGAAGTCGAAGCGCTTGGCCTGCAGCCCGGGGATGAGCCCGGCCCACTCCTGCGCGACGATGTTGACCGGGCGCCCGAGACGCTTCGCGATCTCGTTGGCCATGTCCACGTTGAACCCCTCGACGCCGCCGCCCATCCTGGGCATCGCGTGCGGCGCGAAGGTGCCGTCGAGCCCGACGGTGAGCGCCGGCTGCGCGGCGGCCGGGCCGCCGAGCGCCAGGGCCGCGACGAGTGTGAGCGCCAGGGCGCCGACGCGCACCCCGGCCGGCAGATCCATGCGGTCCATCATGGCCTTCCTCCTTGGTCTCGGCGAGCACCGCCGGCCGCCCGTCCGCGGGAGGCGCGCGCACTATACCAGCGTCGGCCCCGGGTTGAAAAGGGCGCGCGCCCTCTACCGGGCGACCGCGAAGCGGCGCAGGGCGACGTTGTTGTCGAAGGGCACGAGGTCGAGGTGCGGGACGGCGGCGCCGGCCGGCAGCGTCTCCGTCACGGCCGGGTCGGCCGCGCACTCGAGCACGACCAGCACGTGCGCGGTGCCGGCGGCCTGCGGCGTCCACGCGAACGGGCCGGCCACCACGCCCGCCGCCGGAAGCGGCGCGACGTCCGGGACCGGGAGCGCGGGCGTGGCGGGGTCGAGCGGCGCCCAGTCGGCGGGCCACGTCATCGCGGGCGCCGTCGCGCGGAACGCCTTCACGCTGACGGGGCCGGAGCCGAGCGTCCCGCGGTTCTTGACGCGCACCCAGAGGTTGACCGCCTGGCCCGCGCGCGGCGCGACGGGCGCGTCGCCCGCGCGCGCGCCGGCCGTGACCCAGACGTCGGGCGTGTCGCCGACGTCCTGCTTCCAGAGGCTCGCCGTGAAGGCGTCCCGGCCGTCGGGCGTGCCGTAGCCGCCCTCGCGCCCGTCGAAGACGTAGACGTCCACGGGCGGGAGCGCGTAGCCGGGCGCGCCCCGGCGCGCGAAGGTGTCGCGGATCACCTTGCCGTGGAGGCCGTGGGCGTCGGCCGCCTCGAGCTGCTGGACGACCTGCGTGAGCGTCGCCCCCAGCGGGTGGATGCCGGCGTGGGCGATGAGGTGCAGGCGGATGACGAGGTCGCGCGCCGCGAGCTTCGTCGGCCGGTGCGTCGCGTCGCCGCCGAGCTTGCGGTAGAGCTCGAACATCGCCGAGCACCAGATCGCGCCGCGCTCGTACGCGTTGGCGGCGGCCCACTCGGGGCCGTCGAAGCGGTGCGGGAGGTCGTACGTGCGCGCGGGCGCGAAGCCGTCGGTCGGGTTCGAGTTCCAGGAGAACATCAGGCCGCGGGTCTTCGCCGGATCCGCGTGCTTGTCGTCGTAGTACACGGCGGCGAGGAAGTCGGGGAAGCCCTCCGAGAGCCCGCTCGCGTGGTTGCCGGTGGACGAGGTCGGGAGGAGCGACTCCTGGATGACGTGGCCGTACTCGTGCAGGATCAGCATCGCGTCCGACGCGTCCGGGACGCGGCCCTCGCCGAAGGTGATCGCGACGCCGTCGGTGCCCGACTGGTCGAGCCCCTCCTGGCCCTGGGGGTCCACGGCGACCGAGGCGGTGGCGACGTCCTGGAAGCCGAGGGCGTCCAGGTAGCGGCGGAACCGGTCGATGTGGAAGTAGGCCATCACGTCGAGGAACTTGCGGCTCTTCGCGCCGTACTCGAAGCGCGGCGTCTTCCGGGCCGGCTCGGCGTAGGTCGGCAGGTCGTAGTCCTCCATGTTGACCCACGGGCCGTCGAGGCGGTACTTGCCGTCCACGCCGGGCGGGTCGAGGTTCTCGAGGTCGACCCGCGCGCGCTGCTTGTTCAGGGTGCCCGTCGACGTGGCCCAGGACAGCGTCGGGTCGCCGCTGGTCACGATCGGGTTCGGGTCGAAGACCCTGCCGCGCCCGGTCGCGTACGCGAGCTCGTCGAGGACGTCGAGGGTCCGGCCGCTCACGGCGTCCACGAGAACGCGCCAGCGTCCGAGGGGACGCCGCGTCGCGACGCGGACATCCCACGCCAGGACGTACGCGCCGGGCGCCGGCCGGGGAGCGCGCGCCAGGCGCGCGCGCGCGGCGCGGACGAACGCCGCGCGGGCGCGGGGCGGACGGCGCGAGCGGTTCGCCGGGCGCAGCCCGTGCTCGCGGTACGGGTACACGATCAGGCGCGGCGGGCCGATCGCCCGCTGCGCGAACATGCGGGTGAGCCGCGCGGCGACCTGGCGCGCGTGCACCGCGTCCACGCGGGCGGCGGCGGGGCGCAGGGTCGCGGGGATGCCGTAGCGGTACTGGCTGTAGACCGAGTGGACGCGCGAGTCCGGGCGGAGGTTGACGATGACCTCGCTCGCGTCCACGGGCAGGCCGTGGTGCTCCTGCGCGAACCGGACGGACAGGGCGCCGGCGACCTCGAGCGTCGCGGTGGGCCGGAGGTCCGCGAGCGCCGGCGCCCAGCCGAACGCCCCCGCGTGCCGGGCGAGGAAGCCGCGCGCCAGGTCGTCGGGCGCGAAGGCCTGGGCGGTCAGGGGCGGGACGCGAAGGTCGAACCAGTCCCGCACCCGCTCCGCCTCGTCGACGACGACCCGGCCGCCCGGCGTGAGCGACGGGCGTCGCTCCCGGTCGTGGACGTCCTTCATCGCTCCCCGCTACTTGCGCTTCTTCGGCCTGGCCGCCTTCTTCGCGGTCTTCTTCTTCGACGTCTTCTTCGCGGTCTTCTTCGCCGGCGCCGCGGCGCCGACGTCGATCGGCAGGCCCTGGCTGTTCTCCCCGGGGAGGACGCTGACGCCGTAGACGTAGTGGTCGCTCGTGAAGGACAGCGCGTCGTAGGTGATCGCGATCGTGAAGACGCGGACGCCGTTCGGGTGACACTCGAACGGGTTCAGCGTGAGCTTGGTGTCGAACCTCCTCCCGAACGTCGCCGGGTCCCAGTCCGCCCTGTACGTGACCCACTTCTCGTCGGCGGCGACGCCGAGCGCGGTCCCGAGGTCGGCGGCGATCCCCGAATCCGCCGCCGGCGTGAGCGCGAGCACGGCGCCGCCCCGGCCGACGATCTCGAGCTGCTCGACGCTCTCCGTCCCCTTGACGCGCACGCCGACCTTGATGCGGCCCGGCGGGGTGATCATGCTCTTGAGCTGGGCCTCGCTCTGCTTGTAGATCTTCTTCCGCGCCCCGGACGGCGGATACGCGGGGTTGTTGGCCATCGCCTTCTTGTCGATCCTGATGTCGCGCCTGCCGCCCTTGACGAAGTTCGCGCCTGCCATGCCTCGTCCTCCCGTCTGGTCAGCCCCTGAACGTCACGGCTCGTCGCGCCGCAGCGCCCCCGACCCTAGCACCCATGAGTCCCCTCCGCAACGTCCGCTCAGGCGACCGCCGCCAGCTCGGCCTCGGCGCGCGCGCGGTACCAGTCCATCCCGAGCTCCCCGAACATCGCGCGCGCGGTCCCGAGCGCCACGCGCGCTTCGTCGCCGCGTCCGAGCCGGCGCGCCACGGCGCCGAGCCCGAGGTGGCAGCGCGCGATCGCCGGCCGCATGCCGAGGCGCGTGGCGAGCCCGAGCGCCTGGCCGAGGTGGGCCTCGGCCGCTCCGGGCTCGTCCTCGGTGGCGACCTCGGCGAGCAGCAGCAGCGCGTGCGTCTCCATGCCACGCGACTTGATGATCCGCATGAGGTCGAGGGCCCGGCGCGCGAGCGGCAGGGCCTCGGCGGCTCGGCCCGAGAGCAGGTACGCCTCGGCCAGCCCGCCGGTGCGGAGCCACCGGCCGACCGGATCGCCGATCGAGATCGCGCGCTTCACGGCCCGATCGAGCAGCTCGATCGCCTCCCGGGCGCGGCCCACGCGGGCCAGCGCCGAGGCAAGCGGCGCGGCGACGGTGGCCATGACGACGGGCACGTCCGCGGTCCAGCAGAGGTCGAAGGCCGGCTCGAGGGTCGCGATCGCGCGCTCGAAGTCTCCCTGGCGGGCGAGGAGGAAGCCCAGGCCGAGGCGGCCGAAGATCAGGCTGTGGGTGTGCTCGAGCATCTCGCCGAGGCGCACGGCCTCCTCGCCGCGCGCGATACCCTCCGCGAAGTCGCCGGTCTCGGCGACCGAGAAGGCGAGGACGGCGCGCGAGTAGATCGAGGGGAACTGCCCCATGCCGAAGCGGTCGCGCACGAGGTCTCCCTCCAGGCGCGCGACGTTCCGGCGGGCGAGCTCGGCCGCACGCGGGTAGTCGCCGAAGCCGTAGTACGCGATGCCCAGGTAGGCGTTCGTCACCACCTCGAGACGCAGGTCACGGATGCTCTCGGCGATCCGCAGGGCGCCCTCGCCGTGCTCGATCGCCTGCGGCAGGTCGAACATCACGGTGAAGTAGTTCGTGAGGAACGAGCCGACGAGCCCGAGCCGGGCCGGGTCCTCGATGCTCCTGGCGAGCGCTTCGGCCTGCTGGAGATTCTCGAGCATGCGGCCGAAGTCGCCGAGGGGCGTCAGCGCCGAGCGCAGCTCGAGCCGGATGTCGATCGCGAGCTCGGTGTTGGTCCGGTGCGGCGCCAGGTGCGTGAGCGCCTCGAGCGCCTCCTCCAGGTGCGCGACGGCCGCGCGATGGGCGGAGCGGAGGAGCGCGCGGTTGCCCGCCTCGCGGCAGGACGTCACCGCCTTGTCCCAGACCTCGCCGCGGAAGGCGTGCCGGGCGAGCCGCTCGAGCTGCTCGGCGGCCGGCTCGGGGTACAGGCGCTCGAGGGCCTCCACGATGCGCGCGTCCAGCACGCGCCGGCGGTCGGAGAGCAGGCTCGCGAACGCGACCTCGAGGGTGAGCGTGTGGCGGAACGCGTACTCGTGCTCCGGATACACGCCCACCTCGTACACGAACTCCGCGGCCTGGAGCTGGCCGAGCCGCCGCGCGAGCTCGTCCTCGCCGAGCTCGGCGATCGCCCCGAGGAGCGGCACGGGCACGTCGCGCCCGATGACCGCGGCGGCCTGGAGCAGGCGCTTGTCCTCGGGCGCCAGCCGATCGATGCGCGCCGCGAGCACGGACTGGACCGTGGCCGGCAGCTCGAGCGCCGCCGGCGGGCGCCGCACGCGGTAGGCGCCCCGCTCGCCGGCGAGCACGCCGGTGTCCACGAGGTGGCGCACCGTCTCCTCGAGGAAGAAGGGGTTGCCCTCGGTCCGCTCGACCAGCGCCGGAATCAGCGTCGCGGCCGCCGCCGCCTCGCCGAGCAGGTCGCGCAGCAGCGCCTCGGCGCTCGTGGCCGGCAGCGGATCGATGCGCACCTGGCCGTAGTAGGTCCGGCTGCTCCACGCGTGCTCGTACTCGGGGCGGAACGTCACGAGCAGGAGGAGCCGGGCGGTCGGCAGCCCCTCCACGAGGGCGTCGAGGACGGCCTGCGTCTCGGGGTCGATCCAGTGCAGGTCCTGCAGGACGACGCAGATCGGCTCCGTGCGGCTGCGCCGGAGGAGCAGGTGCTTGACGGCCTCGAGCATCCGCTGCCGCCGCTGCCGGGGATCGAGCGCCTCCCAGCGCGGGTCCTCCGCCGGCACGTCGAGCAGCGTCAGCACGGGCGCCAGGTACCGCGCGCGCTCGTCGGGGGCGGCGAGCCGCGCGGCGACGAGGTCGCGGACCCGCCCGGGCTCGTCGTGCTGGTCCACCTCGAAGTAGCCCCGCAGCAGCTCGATGACCGGGAGGTGGGCGCTCGCCTTGCCGTAGGGCACGCACGCGCCCTCGAGCACGAGCCAGCCCGCGGTGCTCGGGGAGTGCACGAACTCCCAGACGAGCCGCGACTTCCCGACGCCCGGCTCGCCGACGACACCGACGACCTGGCCCTGGCCCGCGCCCGCGCGCTCGAGCGCCCGGGCGAGCTGCGCGAGCTCGCCCGCGCGGCCGACGAAGCGCGTGAGGCCGCGGGCCACCGCCGCGTGCAGGCGCGAGCGCACGGGCCCGACGCCCGTCAGCTCGTACACCTCCACGGGCGCGGCGAGCCCCCGCACCGCGATGGCGCCGAGCGGCCGCGTCTCGACGTAGCCCTCGGCGAGCCGCGCCGTCGCGGCCGTGATCCGGGTCGTGCCGGGCTCGGCCTGCTGCTCCATCCGTGCGGCGAGGTGGGTCGTCTGGCCGACGGCCGTGTAGTCCATGTGCAGGTCGCTCCCGATGGAGCGCACGACGACCTCGCCCGAGTGCAGGCCCACCCGGATGCGGACCGGCACGCCGACCGCCGCCTGCAGCTCGGCGGCGTCGCGCCGGAGCACGTCCTGCATCCGGAGGGCGGCGTAGCACGCGCGGACCGCGTGGTCCTCGTGCGCGAGCGGCGCGCCGAAGAGCGCCATGATCCCGTCGCCCATGACCTGGTTCACCGTGCCCTCGTACCGGTGGACCGCCTCCATCATGCGCGTCAGGACGGGGTCGAGGAGCTTCCGGGCCTCCTCCGGGTCCCGGTCGGCGAGCAGCTCCAGCGAGCCGCGGATGTCGGCGAACAGCACGGTGACCTGCTTGCGCTCGCCCTCGATCGCGGCCCGCGACGTGAGGATCCGCTCGGCCAGGTGCCGGGGCGTGTAGGCGTGGGGGGAGGGGAACCGCGCGTCCGGCGGGGCGTCGGCCACCGCGGCGCCGCAGCCGCCGCAGAACCGCTCGCCCGGCTCGTTGGTGAAGCCGCAGCGCGGGCAGGCGAGCGCCAGGGCGGCCCCGCACTCGGCGCAGAAGCGGCGGCCCTCGCGGTTGGAGGCGTGGCAGCGCGGACACTGCATAGGGCAGTCGTTCACACTAGGCCCTGCCCCGCGCAGGGTCAAGTTATGCTGGCACCACGTGCGCGCGCTGATCGTCGTCAACCCGATCGCCGGCCGGGGCCGCGGCCGTGACACCGGGCACGCCGTGGCCGCGGCGCTCGGCCGCCACGGCGTGGCCGCCGAGCTCCACCTGGCGGGGGCGCGCGGCGACACCCGGGCGCGCGTGGCCGCGGCCGAGGGCGTGGACGTCGTGGTCGTCGTCGGCGGCGACGGCACGGTCCGCGAGGTGCTCGAGGCGCTGCCGCCGGGCGACGTCGCCGTCGCGGTGGTGCCCGCGGGCACCGCGAACGTGCTCGCGCGCGACCTCGGGCTGCCGGCCGACGCGGCCGGCGCCGCGGAGGTGATCCTGCGCGGGCGCTCGGTCGGCCTCGACACCGCGCGCGTGGACGGCCGCCTCTGCTTCCTCGCCGCGAGCGTCGGCGTCGACGCGCTGGCCGTCCGCGAGGTCGCGCGGCGGCGGCGCGGCCCGATCACGTGGGGGACCTGGGCCGCGGCGCTCGCGCGGACGCTCCGGCGGTACCGGCCGCCGCGCCTTGCCGTCGAGCTGGACGGCGCGGCGCTGCCGGGCGCCTTCGGGCTCGTGATCGTCGCGAACTGCGTCCGCTACGCCGGCGTGCTGCGGCTCGGGTCCGACCGGCGCCTCGACGACGGCCTCTTCGAGGTCTACCTCCTCCGGGCCGCGGGCCGGGCGCGCCTGATCGCCGCGGTCGCGCGCGGGCTGCTGGGCGCGCTGCCGGGCGGGGGGTGCGAGCGCCGGCGCGCCCGGCGCGTGCGCGTGACCTCGGCCGACCCGGCGCCCTACCAGGTGGACGGCGACGCCGGCGGCGAGACGCCGATGACGCTCGAGGTCGGTGGGCGGCGCTACCGGCTGCTGGTACCGTGACGGCGGCGCCCTCCGCGCGTCCAGCCGACAGGTTGTCGTCGAAGCGACGCGGTGTCGGTGCTCGGCGACCCGTGTGCGCGCTATCCGGGCGCCAGGACACGTGTCGGCGGCGTGGCACCGGCGTTGCAGCCCCGACCGCCCCAGGGAGGACCAACCATGGACCCTCGGGACTGGCGAGGCGTCGGCGGCGAGTGGCCTGACAACCTGGGCGACGCCGCCGAGCGCGTGCGGCAGCAGTTCGGCTCGTTCCGCCCGCGCCGCCTGCTGCCCGGGCTCGCGATCTTCCTGGTCGTCATCGTGCTGTGGTCGAGCTGGTTCACGGTGCAACCCGAGGAGACCGGCGTGGTCCAGCGCTTCGGCGCGGTGATCCGCACCGTGGGGCCGGGCCTGCACTTCAAGCTGCCCTTCGGCCTCGAGACGGCCCGTCTGGTGCCCACCGCCCGCGTCCTCAAGGAGGAGTTCGGCTTCCGCACGGCGGCCAGCGCTCCCGGCCGGCGCACGCAGTACGCGGACAGCCCGGCGTTCAAGGACGAGTCGCTGATGCTCACGGGCGACCTGAACGTCATCGACGTCCAGTGGATCGTCCAGTACCGGATCGAGGACCCGGTCC
>Ga0209002_10001825_pt1 | contig 17186 bp, 16 predicted proteins | sample Rifsed16ft2_FD_184010 | JGI IMG/M metagenome (GOLD analysis project Ga0209002, IMG submission 184010) | Soil microbial communities from Rifle, Colorado, USA - sediment 16ft 2 (version 2) | ecosystem: Environmental > Terrestrial > Deep subsurface > Rock core/Sediment | place: Rifle, Colorado... | reverse complement strand
CGCGCGCAAGCCCTGGTTGATTCTGCAAAAGCGGTTCTGGAATCGCAATCGAATCTGACCGCGCCTTTTGATGGCGTTGTTGTCTCCGTTGATATTTCCCCCGCTGAAACCGTTACGCCCGGGCAGGTTGTGATCGTAATGGGCGACCTGTCACGTTATCGCATCGAAACAACCGACTTGAGCGAACGTGATATAAACAAAGTGAAGATCGGGCAGGATGCTGTTGTATTCATTGAAGCATTAGACAACGAATTTAACGGCAGAGTCATCAACATTGACCTTATCTCTTCCACGCTCGGCGGCGATGTGGTCTATAAAGTGACCATCGAATTGGATGAACAACCGGATGGACTGCTCTGGGGTATGAGCGCCGACGTTGAGTTTTTTGGCGATTGATGCAGGGACGCGAAGGAGTTGGAGAATGAAACGAATTGGCTGGCAGAGTCTTGTATTAATCATAATCCTGTCTGCTTTTGGACGCCCAACGCCTGTTGTTGAAGCTGCGCCCGCTTTGCCCATGCCTGGCACAATCATTATCCAATCCAACCTTGAAGTGGTGGTTGCATCTGGTGTCATCGCGCCTGCACGGGTTTCCGAATTGGGATTTGTCATCTCCGCGTTAGTAAGAGATATTCCCGTAGCGGAGGGCGAATCGGTTCAGGCTGGGCAAACCTTGATGGTTTTGAATACGCCCGATCTGGAATATGCGGTCATTGCTGCTGAGGAGGATTACAACGCCAGAGCCCTCGCCGCAGAATTGCAAAGAGCGGAAAGGGTCAAATATGTCAACCCAAATACGGGAAAGGTCCGATGGTACGCCATTCCGAGGGAAGTGTATCTGAAAGCATTGGCGATTGCCGATCAATCGAAAGCAGTCTGGGATTCTGCGGCTGCTAACCTGGCACAAAGCACCCTCAGCGCGCCGTTTGATGGGGCCGTTGTTGATGTTTCGGTCAGACCCGGTGAAACCGTTCAGGCAAATCAGACCGTACTTGTTCTTGCTGACCTGAATCACTTGCAGATCACAACGACCGACTTAAGCGAACGCGATATTGTCCGTGTGAAAATTGGTCAAAGTGTAAATGTGTACATCGAAGCGTTGGATGTGACCGTAACCGGCAAAGTAATCCGCATCTCTCCCATTTCCAATATCGTTGGTGGAGATATTGTTTTTCCCGTAACCATTGAATTGAATGAGCAGCCTGATGGTCTGCTATGGGGGATGACAGCAGAAGTGGAAATACAAACGAAGTAAAAGATAGACTTCCGAAGTCTCGAAGACTTCGGAAGTCTTAACTGTGGATGTACAATAAGCACGTTGGAAAAATTCCAGCGTGCTTATTTTTTTAAATCTGTGTAATCTGCGGATGAATTTTGAATGGAGATTTCATGACTATTATCACTGTAATCGGCGCAGGCAGCGCATCATTTGGCGAGAACACCCTCTCCGCATTGCTTCGCTCCCAAAAACTAAAAAGCTCCACGCTTCGGCTTGTGGATCGCAACGCGCAAAGCCTCGATATTATCCACCGCCTTGCAAACCGACTAAATAAAGAATGGGATTCGCAATTCCATATTACCGCGTACTTACATCACAAAGAGGCTCTCGAAGGCGCGAACTTCGTGGTCTCCGCCATTGAAGTCGGTCCGCGTGAGGAGTTGTGGAAATCCGATTTTGAGATCCCATTGAAATATGGCGTGCGTCAACCGTATGCAGAAAATGGCGGACCCGGTGGTTTTGCGCATGCCGCGCGAAATGTAAAGCCTGTGTTGGAAATCATCCGCGACATGGAGCAGGCTTGCCCGCAAGCCTGGTTTATCAATTTTACAAATCCAATGGTGCGCATTTGTGATCTCGTTAATCGTCACAGTAAAATAAAAGCAGTTGGTTTATGCCATCAAATTTACATCGGCTACTGCATGGTGGGAGTTGCGCTTGCAAAGGAACTCGGAATTCAAGTGCCGATTGGGCTCGAAGGTATGCAAGCCGACATTGTGCAGCACCCGCTTCAACAAATGGTGATTCATCAAACCGTCCCATTGATAGACATCCGCGCGGCAGGCACAAATCATTTTTCCTGGATCATTTCTGTGCATGATAAAAGAACAGGACAGGATTTATACCCGTTTTTGAAGAAACGCTTTTTCGATCTTGAAGAAAAATTTGAACCGCTCACGCGCCGCGTTTTTCATGACTTTGGCTTGTTGCCGATCTCCGGCGACGCCCACCTCTGCGAATACCTGCCGTGGATGAGCGATCCTGTCACCAAACCCTGGGAAAAATTCAACATCCGTTTGTATGATTGGGAAACAATGGCAGGTGTGCGTGATTTTAGTTTGGATCGCTTAAACGAAATGGCGAACGATAACATGACGATTGAAGGGTTGTTGGATACAAATTCAGAAGGCGCTTTGGAAATGATCGAGAACATTGCGCTTGCAGGCAACCATTATCATCTCGCTGCAAACCTGCCCAATGCAGGTCAGATTGCCAATCTGCCTTTGGGTGCAATCGTTGAGACCCCAGTCCATATCAATGCGGCTGGGATTCATCCTGTGCATGTTGGGTATTTGCCAGAATCCATTGCTGAGTTATGCCGCCGGGAGTTAATGGTCTCACAATTGTGTGTTGATGCCGCTGTTGAAGGTAGTTATAAAAAAGCATTGCAATGTCTATTGCTTGATCCCATCATCCATGACATGGATGCCGCAAAGAATATTCTAGATGATTATTTGAAGACCTACAAAGAACATTTGCCACAGTTCTGGGAATAAAAAATAATTAAAACATTGTAATAAATGATCAATAAAGAGATGCGGAATATTTTTCTGCATCTCTTTATTGTAAAAAGATAAAGATATTAAAATATTTAATGAGAATTGATGGATATGGATGTTAATGTCGCGCAATATTTTAAGAAAACTGTATGTGCAAAAACCTTTACATAATTCAATAGTTGTATAACAATAAACACATAATCAATGATTTTATGTTTGTCATCGTTGATTGAATCATAAAATGGCAATCACATATGTTATTCGTTGAAATCGAATCTACATTAGATCATAAAAAGGAATGACAATAAAGGAAAGATCATGAATATTTGTGTATTGACAAGCACACCTGATGCAGACGATGTTCCGTATGACCCATCGCCATACATGAAAGGCTATCGTTGGAAACAACATTTGGTAGCGCCAGCGCATGTTGAAAAACAAATTAAAAAACTGATGGATGAGGGAGTGGATGCCTTTGTCAATTTGTGTGACGGTACACCGGATGATGCGCTTTCGGGCATTGCACTTGTGCATGCTCTTGAAAAATATAACGCCGCATTCACAGGCGCGGATTCAAAATTCTTTGACCCCACCCGTGATGAAATGAAAAATGCCGCGCGCCGCGTATCTGTGCCAACTCCCAATTGGGTATTTGTCAATCGCGTGGGAGATGCTGAAAAAGTTGTCAAGCGTTTGAAATTCCCCATGCTGGTCAAACCGCCGCATGGCTATGCCAGTGTTGGCATCCGACGCAATTCACGGGTTGAAAATATCGAGCAATTGCGCGAACAACTAAAAATTGAAATTGATGAATTTGGGCGCGCGTTGATCGAGGAGTTCATCGAAGGACGTGAGTTCACCTGTCTCATTTCAGAAAATCCTGATGATCCCAGGAAACCGCTCACGTTCACCCCGGTTGAGTTTATCTTCCCTGAAGGTGAAACTTTCAAGCATTATGAAATGAAATGGGTTGAATATGAAAAAATGTCCGTGGCTGTGGTCACTGACTGGCGTATAGAAAAGACCCTGCGCGAGCAAACCATGCGTGTCTTCAAAGAGCTGGGCGGAAATGGCTATGCCCGTTGTGATTACCGCATGGACTCAAATGGCGTGATTCACATGCTTGAGATCAATCCAAATTGCGGTATATTCTATTCGCCGCATGAGCCCGGTTCGGCAGATTTCTCACTTCTCAATGATCCGGTCAACCATACCAGGTTTATGAAGTTGATCATTCGAAATGCTCAAAGACGGCAGACACGCATCGCTGCGGAAAAGATTATTAAACGTCAGCCCCGCAAACGCCCCGTCGAAGTTGAACAGTTGGCTTTCTTTTAAATAATAAATGGGACACAGAAATGTGTCCCATTTATTTTATCCTTGAATAAGACTCGCTCCCTCGCTTGCCTTGCAGACATAAATATTCGCCTCCAAGTTTGACCTTTGCCTGTATGCCGCTGAAACAGCATTTGCAAACTCTTTGGCATTCTGCTCCTTTACCAAAGCGACAGCACAGCCGCCAAAGCCTGCACCAGTCATACGCGCGCCGTAGCAACCCTCCTGTTCGCGGGCGCAATCCACTATGATGTTGAGCGCGTCGTTGGTCACTTCAAAGTTGTCACGCAGGCTGTCGTGACTGGCATTGAATAACTCTCCCAGCCTTTTTACATTCCCTGCTTTCAGCGCCTCGACTGCCTTCAGTACGCGCGCGTTCTCAGTGATGATGTGCCTTGCCCGCTTTAGTAGGACCCCATCCAATTTTTCTTCTTTGCGCATTCGGTTTTCAAACTCATCCACACTTACATCGCGCAAAGCCTTTACTCCAAACCAATGCGCCGCCTCTTCACATTGAATGCGTCTTTCGTTGTAAGCAGAGTTCACGAGCCCGCGCCTTGTGGATGTATCAAGAATCACAATTGCAACACCTTTTGGCAGGGGCACATGCTGAAATTCAAGCGAGCGGCAATCCAAAAATAAAGCATGATCTTCCTTGCAGACTGCACTCGCCATTTGATCCATGATGCCGCAATGGACACCGACCCAATCATTCTCTGCTTTTTGCGCGATCTTCGCCATCCTTGGCGCATCCCACGCAAGGCCCGAGATGGCCGCAAATGCGCGCGCAAAAGCCAATTCCGCTGCTGCGGAGGATGATAAGCCGGCTCCGCGCGGGACATTACCTGTTATAACTGCGTCGAATCCAATTAATTCATAGCCTGCTTCTTGTAGTTGATATGCAATACCTTTTGGATATTCCAACCAGCCACAACCTTTCGTAAGAGAATTTAACTCGAAAGCAGAATCAGCTTGCTTGCTTGCATTGGTCGGTGTCGGATTATCCAAGGAATAGAGGCGCACGGTTTTATCAGCTCGCGGACGAAGCGCAAGCCAGACGGCACGGTCAATTGCCATAGGCAGGACAAAGCCGTCGTTGTAATCGGTATGTTCGCCGATTAGATTTACCCGTCCCGGCGCGCGGACAATGATTTCAGTTTCGGAGTTAAAATAGGTTGCAAAAGACTGCTTGAGATTTCGAATGTTCATCATCGCGGTTATACCATAGCAAAGGCACTACGTGACCGATCTCGAATTGCTCGAAAAATATGAACCCGTGTTACGGTTCGCGAAAAGCGAGCGTTTTTTTCCAATGGCGGTTGAACCCTATTTGGATATGTGTTCGCTATTCCCCAGCGGGGCGCATGGGGTGGCGGAGTTGTTTGTCCATTTGAATGATTCGGATGCCTGGGTTTGGTGGGGAGCGCTTTCGCTGGTGGGTGTTACAGCGGGGTGGTTTTTAATGAGGCTGGCAGGTGTGGAACTTGCTCTTGTTATTTCGCTGGGGATGGATTTCGGGCTGGTTTTCAGGGGGATACCCTCAAGGAAGGAGTTGTTAAATCGAGCAGTTACTTGAAGCGCATTATGTCTGACCGTAAGACGACCCGCCCGCCTATGAAGGAATGGCAGCCCGTACTATTGAATTCCGAGCCGATTTGGGTACAATATAAAGGATTGTGGGGTGTAAAAAGTTTGTTGAACGAAGAATCGGGTCCACCAGGCCCCAAGTGGGACAGACCCATGAAAGATCAGATTGGCGTGAACCGGCGTGTCCGCTGGGATAAACCACTGGATTGGCTTGCAGAGTTGGAAAAACATTCGTATTACAAAGTGTCGCACGCATTTCAGACATGCGTAATTAATTCAGAATTATGATATATACTCGTAATTCCTTCCAGAAAATCTAGTAATCTATATCAAGCGGCAGGATCATAACAAGGAGAAAACCATGTCCATTTCACAGATTCTCGAAGTTGCTATAGGCCTTATCGTTATCTATTACCTTTTGGGTTCCGTGGTGTCGCTAATTACACAATGGATCAATGAAGCGTTTGAGTCGCGTGGTAAAGCTTTGCAGCAATATTTGATCAAGATCGTCGGTGAGAAAAAGGTCGAAGATCTGATAAGACTGCCTCAGGTGCAGGCATTGCGCCCCATTCGATATAAGAATTTCTTGAATGTGTTTGGTTCAATCACTGAACCTAAAAAACTGGAGAAAATCCCGGTTGCAATTTTGGTGGATGCGTTTTTTGATCTTTCTGGTTTAAGCAGAAAAAAAGAAATGGATCTGCTTCAGTTGGCCGAAATAATCGACAAACTACCTGATTCCGAGGGAAAAAATGCATTTATAAGTTGGATCAATCAGGGTGTGACCAATATCGCTGATTTGCGTACCCGTACAACGGCTTACTTTACAGGGCTGATGGAGCAGGCCGCAGATACCTTCCGCGCGCGTGCCCGCAGTTTTGTGATCATGCTATCCATTGGAATTACGCTCCTGCTCGGTACCGATAGCATTCAACTTGCAGAGACTCTTTGGACGAACGTCGAGTTACGTGCCATCGCTGCCGCTCAGGCAGATGCGGTTGTGGCAGAAGGCGGCACGAATGCGGATTTGTCCGATCTTCTCGATGACCTTGGTCAATTTCCCATTAAGATTGGCTGGTGGCAAACACAGGAATTCCCAAAATCCCCCGACGTGGAGGCATGGGCTTTATTCATTTTCTGGAAGGCGCTGGGACTGGGCATCACTGCCGTGGCTGTCTCGCAGGGAGCATCCTTCTGGTACGACGTATTGAAGAAAGTATCATCACCTGCCACCAGCACTAGCAGTAGTAAGAGTAGTGGTGGGGGGAGTAGTAGCAGCACGAGTAGTAGTAGCAGCGGATAAATATGGCACAAAAAATTCCGAGGTGATGAGCCTCGGAATTTTTTACTTGCTAGACCACCTCGCATAGACCGCCTGTGAAAGCAGGCGGTCTGCGCTTGTTTCGCGGGTGACCAATTCGCCGCTGTCAATTTCCCCATTATATATTTTCATCATTTCATCAAGCACCTGCGCCACATGAATGGCAGATGCGCGCACTGCATAGACGGTGACAATCACAAAAAGTGGATTGTCGCTTAGACAGGCATGGCACAGATCCAATAAATTGGGCAGGGATTTATACACTTCCCACACTTCGCCTTTGGGCCCGCGTCCGAATTTTGGTGGATCAAGAATGATGCCGTCATATTTCACACCGCGTTTTGCTTCGCGCTGGACATATTTAACAGCATCCTCCACGATCCAGCGGATGGGTTTGTCACTTAAGCCTGAGAGTTCCTGATTCTCACGTGCCCAACTCACGGATTTTTTGGATGCGTCCACATGAGTCACTTGCGCGCCAGCCGTCGCCGCCGCGAGAGTAGCCAGACCTGTATAACCAAAGAGGTTGAGAATATTTGGTTGGCGATCTGCCTTTCGGATGGAATTAGACATAAAGTCCCAATGAGGGGCGACTTCAGGAAACACGCCGAGGTGACGGCCTGGTGTGGTCATCGCCCAAAAGCGTAAGGGCCCCTCTCCCTTAAGGAGAGGGGTTGATGAGGTGAGGGGATATTTCATCTCCCATTTTTCATCCATTTGTTTCTTAAAATCCCAATGACCGCCGCTTTCCTCAGCCGATGCCTGAAACACAGCGTGGACATTATTCCATTCGGATGCGGGCAATGCGCGACTCCACATGGCTTGGGATTCGGGTCGTGAGAAGATATATTTTCCGAAGCGCTCCAGTTTCGAGCTGTCGCCAGAATCAAGCAATTCATAATCTTTCCAGGCGGAGGCTTCGAGTAGTGAAAAAATAGGGGATTTTTGCATGGATATTATTGGACTGTCTTATAAATGGGTTGAAATGACCAGTTTCCCCACTTGATTTTTTGCCACAAACCTGTATAATGTGGGAACAAGTGGTAAGAAGTGGTAAGGACGCCGGGATGCCCGGCGTTCAACGCATTAAAAGGATAAGTAGCACAAATGTTCTTGGGTCAATACCAACACAACCTCGATGACAAGGGCCGCCTGATGATCCCGGCGCGCTTCCGTCAGTTGTTGGATGGCGACGCCTTCATTACACAGGGCTTTGATAAATGTCTCATGGTGATGACAGGCTCTTATTTCAAACAGGTCTATGAGCGAATCGAAGCCATGAACCTTGCGGACCCAACCGCGCGCCTCTTGCGCCGCTTGATTTTATCCAATGCTTACCCTGTGGAGGTGGATAAGATCGGGCGCATGCTTGTGCCGCAAAACCTGCGTGCCTTCCTCGCTATTGAGAATGGTGAACTGGTGGTGGCAGGGCAGGGCGAATATTTCGAAGTGTGGATGCCTGCTCTTTGGAGCGAACAAATGACTCAATTGCAGGATACCGAAGCCAACAAAGCGCGCTTCTCCACGCTCGATCTTTCTAAGACACAATCGTAGCGGCGCCTCTTATTCCTGCCCATACAAGGCAGACACACCCACAGGGTGCTTCGCGAAGACCTGTTCCTTGCGGACAAATACGATGCAGCATAAACCTGTACTTTACCAAGAGATTATACACGCACTGCAACCCAAACGCGGCGGTCGTTATGTGGATGGCACTTTGGGCGCGGGCGGTCACGCTCGCGGGATCCTGGAGGCTTGCGCGCCAGATGGGCAACTGCTCGGTCTTGATATAGACCCGCAGGCTTTGGCGCTTGCTCGTAAGAACTTGGCTCCTTATGAGGGACGCATTCATCTCGCGCAAGCCTCCTACACCACAATCACCAAGCAACTCGCCGACTTGCAATGGGATTCAGTGGATGGCATCCTGCTTGACCTCGGCGCATCCTCCATGCAATTTGATAACGCTGAGCGTGGATTTTCATTTATGCACGATGGCCCGCTCGATATGAGATTTGGTCCGCAGGCATTAATGAGCGCCGAGCAAATCGTCAACGGCTATGACGAAAAAGAACTGGCTGAGCTGATCTTCCGTTACGGCGAAGACCGCGATTCAAGAAAGATCGCCAAAGCGATAGTGATCAACAGACCGCTTCGCACAACCCGCGAACTGGTTGCTGTTATCGAAAGAGCATCTCCCCGCAGAGGTGGCCGAGTGCACCCGGCCACGCAGACCTTTCAGGCTTTACGGATCGCCGTCAACGACGAATTGGCATCCGTGCAGGAAACGCTTCCGCAGGCAGTGGCAGGCCTAAAGTCTGGAGGCAGATGCGCGGTGATCACCTTTCACTCGCTGGAAGATCGCATCGTCAAAGACTTCTTTCGCGAACAAAGCAAGGAATTGGTGAATCCACTTTACGAAAGAATTTACGAAGTTGAACGCAAGGCTGTTGTGAAATTAATAAATAAGAAACCAACCCCGCCCTCTGAGGAAGAAATTAAAGATAACCCGAGGGCGCGCAGCGCAAAACTTAGAGTTGTTGAAAAGATTTAATGCTTTGTTGGTGGTCGAGTAGCCCCGCATGTTTTAGCGGGGCGTATCGAGACCACATAAGAAAAAAAATGAACATACCGAACGTAAATCACTACATCCATGCATATAAAATTGCTCCCTGGCGTATTCAACGCCAGTGGATCGGTAATGTGTTGCTTGCTGTGGTTGCGCTTGCCATGGTTGCCACACTTTATCTCAATATTACATCGCGAACCGCAATTGCCGGGCGCGAGATCCAAGACCTGACCTATTCAATCACTGTCAGCCAGCAGGTGAGCGGAGATCTGCAAACACAGCTCGCTTCGTTAACCTCTGCCAGCGCAATGGACCACCGCGCGCGCGAACTTGGTTTCCGCCCCATGGAAACGGATGAAATGGAATATCTGATTGTGCCGGGGTATTCCGCGCCTCAACCGTATATTTTAGTGTCCGCGCCGCACCTGCAATTGAGCGCTCTGACCATTCCACCTCAATATAATCAGTCATTGTTGGATTGGATGGATGAAAAAATATCACCCTCCCGAGGTCAGCAATGAGACAGCAATATGCGCGACGTACCCAGGCCTTGGCTGCTGTGATGGGATTTATTGCGCTTGCCATTATTGTGCAAATAACACGGATTCAAAACAGCGCCGAAGCAGATTTCTTTCGTCAGCAGGCCGAGAACTATGCTTATGTTCTGCATACCTTTTACCCGGAGCGCGGCGAGATTTATGACCGCAATGGTCGTTTGCTGGCGGGGAATAAAACCGTGTATGAGATCGGTGTTGATCTGAGCACCGTGAAGGATGCTCATGCGATTGCATTTGCAGTCAGCTCAGAACTTGGCATGGATTATGACAAGATGATCAATGTAATTCAAAATCCGCCTGAAGGTCTTTCTTATCTAGTCATTGCGGATTTTATTGAGGCACAGCCAGTCTTGAACCTTCAAGCGTTGAAGAAAGCCTTGCAAGATCAGTCCCCAGAAGGAACTCGGGGCGGGCTGACTGGACTGCAGTTCAAATCTCATCCACAACGAAGTTATCCTGAAGACGCGCTAGCATCAAATATCATTGGTTTTGTCAGCCGCGAAGGACGAGGATATTTTGGCATTGAAGAAAAATATGATACTTTGCTGGCGGGCAACCCCGTGCGGGCCTATGTCCCCACAGACCCGAACAAAGCTTTTGAGATTCAACGCGTGCCAGATGGCACCACGCTCATCTTAACCATTAATCGTGACTTGCAGGCCGCCGCCGAACAGATCCTGGATGAATCCTTGCTGGAGTATGGTGCGCAGGGTGGTACGATCGTCGTGATGGATCCGCGCAATGGGGAATTGCTTGCGATTGCCGCCTCCCGCCGCATGGATTTAAATCAATTCTGGAATTACGGTGTGATCTTTGACCAGGCCAGTGAGTTCAACCCGGCTATTTCCAAACCCTATGAACCAGGCTCAGTATCGAAAATCCTGACCATGGCGGCCGCATTGGATAGCGGAACCGTCACACCTGCTACATCCTATCTGGATACGGGTTCCATCCTTGTCGGCGGCGCCACCATTAAGAACTGGAATCAGGAACCGTGGGGTCTTCAGGATATGACCGGTTGTTTACAACATTCGCTCAACGTGTGTATGGCAACACTGTCCTCGCAAATGGGCGCTGGATCTTTTTATAGTTACATGGATCACTTCGGTTTTGGCCAACTCACCGGGGTTGATATGGCTGGGGAAGCAGAGGGCAGGCTCAAAGTCCCGGGCGATTCGGATTGGTATCCAGTTGACCTCGCTACCAATTCATTTGGACAGGGTCTCACTGCCACCCCGATCCAGATGTTGATGGCGGTTTCATCTGTAGCTAACCACGGACGTTCAGTGACTCCGCATGCTTTATATGCAATGGTGCGCGACGGCCGTCAATACAATGTGCCCGCGCAATATGCTGGTTCACCCATCTCCGAGCAAACCGCAAGAACGCTTTCTGCAATGCTCAGCGTTTCACTTGAAACAGAAGGGTCGCTTGCGCTGGTTCCCGGTTATCGCATCGCTGGAAAAACAGGCACGGCGCAAATTCCTGTCAATGGGTTTTATGATAGTTCCCAAACCAATACGTCATTCATTGGCTGGGGGCCTGTGGATGATCCGCAATTTATGATCTATGTCTGGCTTGAACGACCCAGTAAATCCATTTGGGGTTCAGAGACGACCGCTCCTGTTTTTGCAAAAATGGCAGAAAAAACCGTCATCCTGTTGGATATTCCGCCGGACAATATTCGACAACAACTTGTGACAAAATAATATGCTGACACTCGCCGACGTTCTCGAAGCCCTGACACACAACACGGTTCGCATCCCGAATGCAACTGCGGTCATCACTGAAGCCTCGATAGACTCGCGTCAGGTCATTCCCGGTTCGCTCTTCGTGGCAATCCGCGGTGAAAATGTGGACGGGCATGACTTTATTGCAGATGCATTCAAGAGGGGGGCGTCTTTTGCTTTAATCCAAAAAGACGTTCCCGCTTCCTTCCCGACCCTTGACCTGCGTGCCGGTCTATCCGCTGATTCGTCCCTCCAGCCTGATTCGCCTCTTTGTCTGCGTGTGGAAAATACGCTCTCAGCCTTGCAACAGATCGCCCGTTTCTGGCGCCGCAAAATGGATCTGCGCGTGATTGGTATAACGGGCAGTGTGGGTAAATCCACCACCAAGGAAATGGTTGCTGAAGTGCTTGGCACACGGTATCGCACACTGCGCAGTCCCGGTAATTTGAATAATGAAATCGGTTTGCCTCTTACCATCTTAAGGCTTGGCCCCGGTCATGAACGCGCTGTATTGGAAATGGGATTCTATGTCCCCGGTGAGATCCAATTCCTGTGCGATATTGCCCAGCCTCAAATTGGCGTTGTGACGAATGTAGGCACGGTTCATGCCGAGCGCGCAGGTTCACAGGAAGCCATTGCGCGCGGTAAAGGTGAATTGATCCAATCCCTTCCGTCCGATGGCGTTGCCATTCTCAACTTTGATGATCCCTGGGTTCGCAAAATGGAAGAGAAATCCAAAGCACGCGTTTTCTTCTACGGGCTTTCCCCTGAAGCAGACTTATGGGCCGACCAGATCGAAGGACTGGGTTTGGATGGCATTCGCTTCCGCCTGCACTACCAAGGCGAGGTCTTACATTCACATGTCCCCATGATCGGTAGGCACTCGGTTCATACTGCATTGCGCGCCGCCTCTGTCGGGTTGAATGATGGCTTAGCCTGGCAGGAAATTTTCGAAGGCCTTTCACATGGCCACGCGCAATTGCGCCTTGTGGCAGTGCGCAGCGGGAACGGGGCATTGATCCTTGATGATACCTACAATGCCTCACCAGAATCCATGTTAGCCGCATTGAATCTGTTGGATGAAATGGATGGACGTAAGATTGCTGTTTTAGGAGATATGCTTGAGTTGGGTCAGTATGAAAAACAAGGGCATGAGATCGTAGGGATGCGCGCCGCTCAGGTGGCAAAAGTTTTGCTTATTCTCGGCCCCCGTGGACACATGATTGCAGACGCGGCACAGCGTGCAGGTATGAAGTCGGCACAGATTTTAGAATTTGAAAAACCAGAATTAGTGGTGGATTGGTTGAATCAGAATCTTACCTCAAACGATACGGTGCTTATCAAAGGCTCTCACGGTTTACGCATGGACCGTATCACCGCAGCCCTGGAGGTCAGCTCATGAGGCAGATCGCGTTTTCGCTCAGTCTCGCGGGACTTGCTTTCATTATGACCGCCATTTGGGGTGGACCTTTGCTTCGCATCCTGCGTCATTTCAAAGTTGGCAAGATCATCCGTGTCGAAGAACCCGATTCGCACCGTGTAAAGATGGGAACGCCCACGATGGGCGGGGTCATGTTCATATTGTCGGTGTTGTTGCTAAGCGGGCTGTTGAATGCGGTTGCCTTGATCGGTGTCGCCACCAGTGGTGTGGGACGTTCCGTTCTTTTACCAATGGTAGTCATGTTTGGGTATGCGCTGCTCGGGGCTGTGGATGATTGGGAGGGTATTCGCGGCAAACGCAAAGGCGATGGAATGCGTTCGAGTACCAAGTTTACTTTCCAGGTGCTGCTTGCCATTTGTACTGCTTATGTATTGAAATATGTGATCGATGCGCCGGATGTTTACATCCCCGGCTTGTTCTTTGAAGTTGAACTTGGCTGGTTCTATGTGCCGATTGCTGCATTCATTATTGTTGCGGAATCAAATGCGATTAACTTTACGGACGGCCTCGACGGGCTGGCTGGCTTGATCGCCGCCACAGCGATCGCAGCATTTGGGGGTATTGCCCTCATCCAGGAACAGGTCTATCTCGCGCGATTTTGCTTTATTTTGGTCGGCGCGCTCTTCGGCTTTTTGTGGTTCAACGTACATCCTGCTGAACTCATTATGGGAGATACGGGTTCGCTTTCTCTTGGCGCAGTGCTGGCAGTTGTTGCATTGATGACAGGCCAATGGCCCATGTTGTTGATCATTGGCATCATCCCACTTAGCGAAATGTTAAGTGTGGTGATCCAAATTGGTTATTTCAAATGGACGAAAGGTAAACGTTTTTTTAAAATGGCGCCGATCCATTTGCATTTTGAGTTACTCGGCTGGAGTGAAACGCAGGTCGTTCAGCGTTTCTGGCTTATCGGTTTGATGGCCGCGTTGATTGGTATAGGACTTTCGCAGGTGTAATTATTCCGTCATTGCGAGGAGGGCGCTCTCCCCCGACGAAGCAATCCCCACATCAACAGGAGATTGCTTCGGGTAAAGAGCAAGTACACCCTCGCAATGACGATTGAGACTTATGACCAACTGGACCAACACCCACACCCTCATCCTCGGCGCGGCGAGACAAGGCATCGCCCTGGCTCGCTGGCTCTCTCGTCACGGTTCAAACGTGACCTTGAGTGACTCGCGCAATGCGGATGAACTCGCCTCCGCCCGAGCCTCCCTCGCGGAAACAAATGTGGAGTGGGCAATGGGTGGCCATCCGCTGGAATTATTGAATAAGGCAGATGTGCTTTGTCTTTCCGGCGGCATCCCGCTGACATTGCCCATCGTGCAGGCAGCGATCAAACGTGGCATACCGCTTTCGAACGATACGCAAATTTTCATGGAAGTTGTTCCATGCAAGACAATTGGCATTACAGGCTCAGCAGGTAAGACAACGACCACGACATTGGTTGGAGAAATGGCGAAAACAGACCATGGACGACAGACCGTTGACCATGCATCGTCAATCGTCAATCGTCAATCGTCAATGGTCTATGTCGGCGGCAACATCGGTGATCCTCTAATAAATTATGTGGATGACATGACAGCCGATGACCTCGCCATTCTTGAGATTTCTTCTTTTCAATTGGAGCAGATGACTATCTCACCGAATATCGCGGCGATTCTAAATATCACGCCCAATCATTTGGATCGCCACGGCATAATGGAAGCATACACTGCGGCAAAGGCGCGCATTTTGGAATTTCAAACTGAGAAAGACACGGCAATTCTCAGTCACGATGACAAAGGCGCGTGGAGTCTACGCAATAAAGTCAAAGGCAGGCTGCTGACATTCAGCTTGAATGATTTGGATGAAGGTTTAAGCGGCGCATATCTGCACGATGAATTATTGAACCTGCGGGATGGAAACGCGTACCTGCCTTTGATCCTGCGAGAAAAGATTCAATTGCGCGGTGATCATAATGTAGCGAACGTGCTTGCTGCATTCACGATCGGTCACGCGGCCGGATTTAAACTCGATGACATGCTCGAGTCCGTTGAAGAATTTCGCGGCGTTCCGCACAGGCTCGAACTCGTCCGCGAATTGCATGGCGTGCGCTGGTACAACGACTCGATCGCAACTGCGCCAGAGCGAAGCATGGCGGCCATCCATGCATTCGATGAACCAATCGTGCTGATGCTTGGCGGGCGTGATAAAGATTTGCCCTGGGATGAACTCGCAAAACTGATTCACGAACGCGTGGATCATGTGGTGCTTTTTGGTGAAGCGGCAGAACTGATCGAGAAAGGCGTAGCAGGTGTCGACGGCGGACGAAGCGTTGACCTTCACCGCGCAAATAATCTTAAAGAGGCAATTTCCATCGCCGCAGAAATTTCAACAGCCGGAGACATTGTCCTGCTTTCACCGGGCGGTACAAGTTATGACGAGTTCAACGATTTTGCTGAGAGAGGAGAAACTTTTAGAAAATGGGTACTGGAACTTTCCTAAACGAACGACCAGATTCACCGAATGCTTCGCGTCGCGCAGTGTTTTTACGCGGCTTCGATATGCCATTGCTTGTCTCTGTGGTGGCGTTGATCGTTTTTGGTTTGTTGATGCTTTTTTCAGCTTCGTGGGATTTCTCGCTCGGCGCGTATGGCGACGCTATGTATATGTTCAATCGTCAGTTGTTGTGGCTTGGGTTTGGATTGGTGATCGCTGTGATTCTTGCGTTCATTGATTACCATCACTGGCGCAAAGTTGTTGTGCCTGCCATGATCCTGACCGTTGGATTATTAATGACCATTTTGTTGATGAACGAAATTCGTTTTGGTGCAAAGCGTGCGTTCTTCGACGGCTCGGCGCAGCCTTCTGAATTGGCTAAGCTGGTTTCAATTCTTTATCTTAGCGTGTGGCTGTATGCCAAACGACAACACTTGCAGGATATTTCCCTCGGCTTGATTCCGCTGGGCGTTATCCTCGGTGTGGTGGGCGGTTTGATCTATCAACAACCTGACCTGAGCGCCGCGGCGACCGTGCTTATGCTGGGCGGTTTGCTTTTCTTTCTTGCAGGCGGTGATTTGAAGCAGATCGGTGTTTTACTGATCGTTGCCACAGTTGCCGCGTGGTTGGTTGCCTCTATAAGCATAACGGGACAACAACGCGTCGGAGATTTTCTCGCGGGCATCAAAGATCCGTTGCAGGCTTCTTATCATGTGCGTCGTTCCTTTGAAGCGATAGTCAACGGCGGATGGTTTGGCGTTGGTTTGGGTCAGTCAAAATCGAAACTCACAGGTTTGCCCGTGCCTCCAACGGATAGCGTGTTCGCCGTGGTTGTGGAAGAACTTGGTTGGATTGGTTCTGTGGCGCTGATCGCTCTATATGGTTTTCTGGTCTGGCGTGGTTTGGTCATTGCCCGCCGCGCTCCAGATATGCTTGGGACACTTCTTGCTTCAGGTCTCGTGATATGGATTGCTTTTGAAGTATTGCTCAACATGTCGGTGATGGTAGGTCTCCTGCCATTTGCAGGCAACGCATTACCTTTTATTAGCGCGGGCGGATCTAACCTGGTTGCCACACTTGCCGCGCTCGGTATTCTCTTTAATATTTCCCGCCAAACGGGCGAAGGTACGATTTCAGATGACGAATGGAGGTCTTATAGTGCGGTTGCTAATTTGCGCTGGTGGAACGGGCGGCGGAGTGTATCCCGCGCTCGCCGTTCACAACGCGCTAACCAGTCAACATCCCAACGTTGAAACCTTGTGGGTTGGTGGTGAAGGCGGCATGGAAGAGGAACTCGTGAATCGCGCGGGCATCTCTTATCGTTCCATACCTGCTGCGGGTGTACATGGCGTCGGCTTGCGCGCCTTGCCTCTCCTGGGCGAACAGGTCG
>Ga0209002_10001822_pt1 | contig 17205 bp, 16 predicted proteins | sample Rifsed16ft2_FD_184010 | JGI IMG/M metagenome (GOLD analysis project Ga0209002, IMG submission 184010) | Soil microbial communities from Rifle, Colorado, USA - sediment 16ft 2 (version 2) | ecosystem: Environmental > Terrestrial > Deep subsurface > Rock core/Sediment | place: Rifle, Colorado... | reverse complement strand
GACCCGCCCAAGGTCCCCTTCAATGACTGACAGCACCTGGGTTTTCAAGGCATCGGGCGTCAGATCAGTGGAAATCCAGGCCGCGGCATTGAGAAAGCGCGGTCCTTCGCTTCCGACTGCGTCTGTCTCCCAGATCGTGGAAAATGTATTAACCGTCACCAGCTGGCGCAAGCGTTTCATGGCTGCCAGCATATTTTCCCGCGGATCGATATTTGACCCCAGGCTGATATAGGCCTGATGCATAGGCGTACCGCCTACCTCCCGGAATCGTTCAATTTCAACCCCCACTGATTGCGCGAACCGCACGGCTCCGGGTTTTTCGACTCGCACCTGCACCCCGCTTACCCCCGGTTCTTCGAGACAGAAACGTGCTATGTCGCTGGCGAGTGCTTCCACCGTGTAGCGTGCGGAACGCTCGACATAGGCGATGGTTTTCTTGGCGACTGTGCGGTAATTGATCGTGTCGTTGATGTCGTCGCTCTTGCCCGCCGCGGTAATATCTCCGAACAATACCAGATTGATCAGTATGTCCTGCCGCTGCGCTCGCTCGCGCTCCGAAATGCCGATAATACCCCGAACGAGCAAATCTTTGATGATGATGCGATCCATGGTGCCAATCCTTTCGCGATTAAACCAACTGCCGTCCGCCATCGACGTGCAAAATCTCGCCGGTGATGTATTTGGGACCTGCCAGCATAAACAAGACAGCGTCTCCTACTTCCGAAAGTTCAGCCCAGCGTTTTAAGGGAATATCTTTGATTATTTTATCGGTATTAGCGCCGTCGCTGGGCGGCAAAATGGCGCCCAATGCCAATCCGTTGACCGAAATGGCTGGCGCCAGAGCTACCGCCAGTGATTTCGTCAAAGCTGCCAGGGCTGCCTTGCTAACGGTGTATGGCAGGTGATCCGCGCCAGGTCGCAGTGCCCGCCAATCTAAAATATTCACGATTCGACCTGGTTTTCCCGCCAATTTCCGGGCAAATTGCTGCGATAGGAAAAATGGCGCTGCCAGGTTGATGTTCATGGTTTGCTGCCAGGCATCCGGGGTGGTTGTGTCCCACCGCAGGGGGTCGAATATGGCGGCGTTATTGACCAGATGATCAAACGGCTGCTGTTTCCAGGCTTGGTCGACCAGTTGTGTTGCCTGGTTCGGATCGGCTAAATCAGCTGGCAGCACCCAGGCTTTTCGTCCCATAGTTCGGATCTCCCCGGCGGTTTGTTCGGCATCTGGGAGTGACGACCCGTAATGGACGATGATGTCAGCGCCGGCTCGCGCCAGGTGCAGCGCCACAGCGCGGCCGATCCGCCGTGCTGCCCCGGTGATCAAGACAGTTTGACCGTTCAGGTTCATGCTCCCCCCATAGTTCATCGATCCTCGCGGACGCGCTCCAGAATCTGGCGGATGGTCGCCAGATGATAGGCAGCATGTGGCACGAGTGCCATCAATCCATTCAGGAACGGACCCTCTAACTGCTCCTGCTCGCGGATTGACGCGCAAATGGCCTCAAATTCACTTCGCAGCTGCTTCTGCAGGTTTCCCCAATCTTTTTCCGTGACGGTTGTCACCGTCCAACTGGCTTTCCAATTGGATTGGTACGGTTCGCCGTGCATGGCGCCATTGGCATTGGCCAGGCTCCAGCGCAGGTGCTCAATATGTGAAGCCACGCTTGTTCCGGGGTTCCCAGTTTTATCCGCCGATAACGAGGCTTCGACTGCCATCACGTTTCGGATTAATCCAAATACCCCGGCGTCAGGATCGTTATCGTTGAACCAGGTAGGTGAGGATGCATCCGGCGGTCCAATATAAGCCTCGGTCAATAATTCGACGATCGAATGGGTCAGGTCAGGAATTGGGAGCGAATTCATATTTGTTGCCTCCGTGGTGGAATTCTCTACATTCGAGGTCAATTATTTTGATTGTAAACCAGCCGACCTCAATTTTAGACGGCAATTTCTGCTTAATATGACATTTTTCCTTATAGATGAGTATTTTTGCCTATTGATCATTCCAGAGTGAAAAGGTATGATTATCGCATCCCCCCCCACCCGGGGTGGGTTAAGGAGAACCGATGAGAGACCCGCAAGTCATTACTCGCTTGAAAACCGCTGAAGGCCACATCCGTGGCATTGAACGCATGGTGGATGATGGCGTCTATTGCATTGACATCATCCGTCAAATTCAGGCTGTCCAGTCGGCTTTGAATCGCGTCAGCACCATGCTGCTCGAGGGACACCTGAACAGCTGTCTGATTGGTGCCGTACGTGGTGAGGACCCCGACGAGCGGGAACGCGTTCTCAAAGAAATTGCCGAGGTATTCGAGGCAGCTACAAAAGTTTAATTCTATTTATCCCCAAGGAGGAACCTTTATGTCCACTGTAACCTACACCGTCCCCGCCATCCATTGCGGCCATTGTGTCCACACCATAAAAATGGAAGTCGGCGATCTGACTGGCGTCCAAACCGTCAGCGCTGACCTGGATTCCAAGAAGGTTGTGGTCACCTACGACGCACCCGCCTCGGAAGAAAAGATCGAAGCCTTGCTGGCAGAGATCAATTATCCGGCTCAGAAATAAATTAATCAGTATCCTGGTTTGATGGCGCTGGAAGATCGTTCCGGCGTCATCAAACCAATCTCGGTCCCTATTATATGTATTGAAATAATTTGCATCCTTTAGAGGAGCACTGAATGAGTGATTCGCGTCAAATTGTTTTACCGGTAACCGGCATGACCTGCGCCAATTGTGTAGCCACCATTGAGCGCAATTTGAAAAAAGAAAACGGCGTTCAAGCCGCAATTGTGAACCTCTCTTCCGAGCGCGCCACGGTTGAGTTTGACCCGGCGGTAGTCGGTTTGGAGTCGCTCATCGGGCGGGTTGAGCGCGCCGGATACGGCGTGGCTACCGGAGAAGCCGATTTACATGTTCGCGGCATGAGCGATGATAACGACGCCCGCCGCTTGCAAAAAGCCCTTGAAAAAATCGACGGCGTTCGTCAGGTGGTGGTCAACTTTGCGGCCGAAAAAGTGCATGTCCGCTACATTCCAACCCTGGCCGCTCAAACTGATTTACGCATTGCTATCAAGGCTGCCGGCTTCGAAGCTCTTGAATTAGGCGGCGATGCGCGCGACGCGGAAGCCGAAGCGCGAATGGCGGAAATTGCCCACCAGAAAAAATTACTCATCGTCGGACTGATCTTCACTATTCCGTTATTCACGCTGGCGATGGCACGCGATCTTGGTTTTCTACCGATGGAATGGGGGCATGCTCCCTGGGTCAATTGGATCATGCTGGTGTTAGCCACCCCGGTGCAGTTTTACGTTGGCTGGCAGTATTACCGCAACGGCTACAAATCACTGCGCAATGGTTCCGCCAACATGGACGTGCTGATTGCTATGGGCTCGTCCGCCGCTTATTTCTATTCACTACCAGTTACCTTCGGCTGGATCCCCGGTCATGTGTATTTTGAAACCGCGGCTGTGATCATTACCCTCATCCGCCTTGGAAAATTCCTGGAAGCCCGCGCCAAAGGCATGACCAGCGAAGCCATAAAAAAATTGATGGGCTTGCAGGCCAAAACCGCCCGCGTATTTCGCGATGGCAGCGAGCTGGAAATCCAGATTGAAGACGTGCATCCCGGTGATTTCGTTCTGGTGCGTCCCGGCGAGAAAATTCCCGTTGACGGTGTTCTGGTCGAAGGCCGTTCAACAGTTGACGAATCCATGCTCACCGGTGAATCTTTGCCGGTCAGCAAAGGCCCCGGTGACCCCGTCATTGGCGCCACGCTGAATAAGCAGGGTGCCTTTAAGTTCGAGGCTACCAAAGTTGGCAAAGAGACCGCTCTGGCTCAAATTATCCGCCTGGTTGAAGAAGCGCAGGGAAGCAAGGCGCCCATCCAAAAGTTGGCCGATCAGGTGGCGGCTGTGTTTGTCCCGGCTGTCATCGGTATTGCATTCATCACTTTCCTGGTCTGGTACTTCTTCGTTCCCATGCCCATTAATTCAGACACCACCGCCTTTACCCGCGCCATGATGGTCATGGTGGCAGTGCTGGTAATCGCCTGCCCGTGCGCGTTGGGTCTGGCGACCCCCACCGCGGTCATGGTGGGAACTGGCAAAGGCGCGGAAATGGGTATCCTGCTGCGCAATAGCGAAGCTCTGGAACGCGCCGGCAAGGTCAATGTGGTCGTGCTGGATAAAACCGGTACCATCACTCGCGGGCAGCCTTCGGTCACCGACGTGCTGGTCGATCCGCATTGGCAGCTGGAAGGCGACGCCCAAACTGAATTGGTTCGCCTGGCAGCCAGTGTTGAACAGGTCAGCGAGCACCCGCTGGGTGAAGCCATCGCGGCTGAAGCCGGCGAGCGCGGTTTGAGTTTGAGCACGCCGGACGGCTTTAAAGCCGAAATCGGACACGGCGTCGAGGCGATGGTGGACGGCCGAACCCTGGTGGTTGGCAGCCCGCGTTTGATGGATCAGCGCGGAATCGGGCTCAACGGGTTCTCCGGCGACGTGCAGCGCCTGCAATCGGAAGCCAAGACTGCCATCCTGGTGGGAGTGGATGGCGTGGTGCGCGGCGTCTTGGGCATCGCTGATACCGTCAAGGAAGGTTCCATCCAGGCCATTCAGGACCTGCACAAGCTGGGTCTGAAAGTTATTATGATCACCGGCGACAATAAACGCACCGCCGAAGCCATTGGTCAGCAGGTGGGTGTGGACAGTGTTTTGGCTGAAGTCTTGCCGGATGGCAAGTCCACTGAAGTCAAAAAACTGCAGGAATCAGGCGCGGTCGTCGCCATGGTTGGCGACGGCATCAACGATGCACCCGCCCTGGCTCAGGCCGATGTCGGCATCGCCATTGGCACGGGCACCGATGTTGCCATGGCTGCTGCCCCGGTCACCTTGATCAGCGGCGACCTGCGCGGCGTGGTTCGCGCCGTCGAACTTTCGCGCCGCACACTAAAAACCATCAAGCAGAACCTGTTTTGGGCCTTTTTCTACAATGTCATACTCATCCCGGCTGCTGCTCTGGGTTTTCTGAACCCCATGCTGGCTGCGGGAGCTATGGCTTTCAGCAGTGTGTTCGTCGTCACCAACAGTCTGCGTCTGAGGCGACTGAAACTAGCCTGAATCCCATCTTGGTTCACGAACCGCCAGCAGTCGCTGGCGGTTTTCTTAATGATTTTGCCCCAGATTAAATGGTAGAATTTCTACCTATGTTGGTCAACACCCATGCTGTCGGAAAGGCAATTTATGAGCATTGAATCACCCGTAAAAGCAGCGGCAACAGCCCACTCCTCCATTCTGGAAGAAAAAGCGATCAACACCATCCGCTTTTTATCCGCTGACAGTGTGCAAAAAGCCAATTCCGGGCATCCCGGCTTGCCGATGGGCACTGCTGCCATAGCCTACACCATATGGACGCGCCACCTCAAACACAATCCGTCCAATCCAAAATGGGCTGACCGCGACCGCTTTATCCTCTCCGGCGGGCATGGGTCCATGCTGCTTTACTCGCTGCTGCATCTGACTGGTTACAACCTGCCGCTGGAGGAGTTAAAACAATTCCGCCAGTGGGGCAGCCTTACCCCTGGTCACCCGGAATACGGTTTGACTCCCGGTGTCGAGACCACCACCGGCCCGCTGGGGCAGGGGTTCTCGAACGGGGTCGGCATGGCAATCGCCGAGACTCATTTAGCCCAGGAATTCAACAAACCGCTGCATGCCGTGGTGGATCATTACATCTATGCCATAGTCACCGATGGTGATTTGATGGAAGGCGTCTCTTCCGAAGCAGCTTCGTTGGCGGGTCACCTCCAATTGGGCAAATTGATTTACCTGTATGATGACAATCACATCTCCATCGACGGACCGACCGATCTGGCTTTCACCGAAGACCGCGGTAAGCGTTTCGAAGCCTATGGCTGGCACGTTCAGCGCGTGGCAGACGGTAATGATGTCCGGGCCATCGATCGCGCTATTCGCAAGGCTAAAAACGACCCGCGCCCATCAATTATTATGTGCCGAACCCACATTGGTTACGGGCTGCCGACGCGCCAGGATACCAACAAAGCTCACGGCGAGCCGCCAGGTGTAGATGAATTACGCGGCGCCAAGGAAAAGCTGGGTTGGCCGCTCGAGCCCGATTTTTATATTCCAGAGGATGTGTTGGCCTTCTACCGCAAAGCGGTACCCGTTGGAAAACGGGCCGAAACTTCCTGGAAGAAACGCTTTGCTGCTTATGCTCGTGAATACCCCGACCAGGCTGACGAGTTCGAGCGCCGCATGAACCGTCAATTGCCGGCGGGCTGGGACTCTGACCTGCCGCAATTTGAGGCTGACCCAAAAGGCATGGCAACCCGGGCTGCCTCCGGCAAGGTGATCAATGCGCTGGCTGGTAAATTGCCGGAACTCATCGGCGGATCCGCCGATTTGACTCCCTCGAATAACACCTGGATCAATTCCAGTCGTAGCTTTCAACCGGATGCTCGCGATGGGCGTTACATCCATTTTGGCGTGCGCGAGCATGCAATGGGATCGGTGACCAACGGTATTGCACTGCACGGCGGGTTCATCCCGTATGGCGGCACCTTTCTGGTTTTTTCGGATTATATGCGCCCGGCAGTCCGCCTTTCTGCGCTGTCGGAATATCACAGCATCTGGGTCTTCACGCATGACAGCGTCGGTCTCGGCGAAGACGGCCCGACCCATCAGCCTGTCGAACATCTGGCATCTCTGCGCGCCATCCCGCATCTGAGCGTAATTCGACCGGCAGACGCAAATGAAGTCCGCGAAGCCTGGCTGCAGGCGATCACACACGAATCAGCCACCGCGTTGTTGCTGTCCCGCCAACCGGTCTCAGTCCTGGATCGATCTCAATTAGCCAACGCCAGCGGCCTGTCTCGCGGCGCCTATGTGCTGGCGGACCTGGGGGGTGGCGAGCCTGAGCTGATTCTGATTGCCTCTGGCACCGAAGTCGATTTGATCGTCGCAGCCGGTCACACGCTGGCAGCTGACGGAGTTCGGGTGCGGCTGGTTTCTTTCCCCAGTTGGGATTTATTCGAAAAACAAGACGCCGCATACAAAGAAAGCGTCTTGCCGAGGAAAATCACTGCCCGTTTGGCTGTCGAAGCTGGCGTGGCGCAAGGGTGGGAACGCTACGTCGGTTGCGACGGGCAAACCATAACCCTGAACCGCTACGGCGCCTCTGCCCCTTACAAAAAGATTTTCGAGGAACTCGGGCTGACACCTGCCAATGTGGTTAAAGTTGCCCGCCAAATGATCGGCAAAGAATAGTCGAGGATGCGATGCGCATAGCCATAGCTTGTGACCACGGTGGGTTTCCACTAAAAAGGGACATTATCCAGACCGTCGAAAGCCTGGGCCATCAAATCCTGGATCTGGGTACCTGGGATGCAACTCCGGTTGATTACCCGGATTATGCCGAAAAAGCCGGCCTGGCAATTCAGAGCAGCGAAGCGGACCGGGCGATTGTGATCTGCGGCTCTGGGGTAGGCGCTTGCGTGGCTGCCAACAAACTCAAGGGTGTCTATGCCTCGGTCTGCCATGACACCTATTCGGCGCATCAAGGGGTCGAGCACGACAATGTCAATCTGCTTTGTCTGGGAGCGCGTATCGTTGGCGCTGAATTAGCAAAAGAGATTGTCGCTGCTTTCTTGAATGCCAATTTTTTAAGCGACGAACGGTTTCAGCGCCGTTTTGACAAGGTAAAGGCCATCGAACTGCGAAATTTAAGCTAGTCCGGTTGCTTTTTTAGTTGGGAATAAATTGCGTAGCAACATTCAGTTGACTTGAATTCAGCTTTTCGGGCCAAAATTTAATTTTGCCAGCGCAATTGCTCCCAGCACTCCAGCGCGCTGCCCATACTGTGGCGGCACGATGTACTCATCGATTGATTCTTCAATGGCTGCTGAATGGATGTAGCCGTTAAGAAAATGCTGCACTTTAAGGCGCACCATCGAAAATAGCTGCTTTTGCTGCATCACACCGCCCCCGAGGATAATACGCTGCGGCGAAGCCAGGCACACCAGGTTTGACAGGGCTAATCCAATATAGGTCGCTTCCAATTCCCACACCGGGTGGTAATCCGGCAGAGATTCAGCGGGCTGACCGGTGCGCGCCTCAATGGCTGGTCCGGATGCCAATCCTTCGAAGCAGTCGCCGTGGAAAGGGCAAATTCCGTCAAATGGATCGTCAGTCCGCGAGTGCGGTAATCGTACATGGCCCATTTCCGGGTGAATCAGTCCGTGGTGCGGCTTGCCATTACTCACCAAGCCGCCGCCGATTCCGGTGCCAATGGTAAGGTAGATGTAATCGCGTAGGTCGCGGGCTGCGCCCCAAAATCCTTCCCCCAATGCGGCAGCGTTAACATCTGTGTCGATCTTAACCGGGGTCGCGGTGCCTTTTTCTATAGTTTGGCGCATATCCGTAAAAGCCCAGCCGGATTTCGGTGTGGTTGTGATCTTGCCGAAATGAATCGAGCCAGGGTCAATATCCAGCGGACCGAACGCGCCGATACCGATACCTTCCAAGCGCTGGTGTGTTTTAATCATAAACTGGCGGAAAAAATCAATCGTCCGTCCCAGGGTTTCTTCCGGATCGCCGGTGGGGAAACGCACTTCCGCCTGAATATCGTTCGGACCAGTCCCAATTGCGCATACAAATTTGGTGCCACCAGCTTCTATCCCACCATATAAATGCATTCAGCCGCTCCTCATACCTGGTTGCCATGTGTGCGTGATGAATAAATTGTACCTGTCTTTTAATACCCCGCTGTTACTGCCGGCTTGTCTGCATGATTAAGGGTATAATCAACAATCTTGGTTTGTCACCCTTGGCAAAGACTTGTGGCTGGAAGACCGGGCGGGTTAATCAGTCTTCCCAATCATTCCCTCAGCTTTTCCGGGTCCTCCCCGATAACAAAACAATTTATTACGACCATAATTCAATTGATTTGAGGTGGTTTCATGGATATTTTCTCGAAATGTTCTGAGTTTACCCAGGCCAGGGAGGCTATCGCACAGGGTGTGTACCCCTATTTCCTCCCGTTGGATGAAAATGAAGGCACTGAGGTTGTTTATCACGGACACCGCCTGATTATGTGCGGTTCCAATAACTATCTTGGATTAACCACGCATCCGCGCTTGAAAAAGGCAGCCTGCGAAGCCATTGAACGCTACGGTACCAGCTGCACCGGTTCCCGTTTTTTGAATGGCACGCTTTCAATCCATCATCAACTCGAGAACGAATTAGCCGAATGGGTGGGCAAAGAAGCGGCGTTGGTGTTTTCGACCGGAATGCAGGCCAACCTTGGCGCTATCAGCGCCATCGTGGGGCGCGGCGACTACGTCATTCTCGACAAGGATGACCACGCCAGCATCGTGGATGGCGCACGCCTGGGCTATGGCAAAATCGAGCGCTACGTTCATAACGATATGGCGCATCTGGAAAAAGTATTGCAATCTTTGCCAGCAGATGTCGGTAAATTGATCGTGGTGGACGGCTTATTCAGCATGGAAGGCGACATTGCCCCGCTGCCGGAAATCGTACCTTTAGCCAAAAAGTACGGCGCCCGTTTGATGGTCGACGATGCTCATGCCATGGGCGTGTTAGGCGGCGGACGCGGCACCGCGGCGCACTTCGGAATGAACGAGGGCGTGGATTTGATCATGTCCACCTTTAGCAAATCCTTTGCCTCTTTGGGCGGCTTTGTCGCCGGTGACGAAAATGTCATCCATTATATTAAGCATTTTGCCCGTTCTTTGATCTTTTCCGCCAGTATTCCGGCTTCCAACACTGTGGCAGCCCTCACTGCCCTGCAAATTATGCGTGAGGAACCTGAACGGATAGACCGCGTCAATGCCATTGGCGACCGCATGCGCAAGGCTTATACCCAGTTGGGATTCAATATCGGTCATTCTGTTACGCCCATTGTGCCGATTCTGATTGGCGACAATGACTTGACGTTCCTGATGTGGAAGAATCTGTTTGAAAATGGCGTGTTCGTCAATCCGGTGATCAGCCCGGCGGTGGCTCCAGGGCATCAACTGCTGCGTACCAGTTACATGGCTACCCACACCGACGAACAACTCGATAGGGTCATCAGCATCTTCGAAAAATCAGGCCGCCAGCTCGGTTTGATCTGATCTCCGCAATTGGACTGTTTGGCAGGCTGCTCAGAACCGTGAACCGCGGTTGACTGGGCGGCCTTTTTCTTTAAGTTCGCCCAGCGTACGGCTAACCGAATCAGCCGCAGCGTAACCAGGTTCGGTCACATATTCAGGCTCAGGGCGGAACCGTTCTGGACGGTTGGTTGGGCGCGGGCGCGCCTGACTGGCGCTCATCGCGGAAGATCGCATTGGCTGCGGCGCGGGTACGGTACCCGGCAGGGGTTGGAAATCTCCATAAGACCGCTCATTTGCCTCGACACGGGCTTCGTGAGAGCCTTCGCTGAATAACCGCGCGCCGGCGATCGAGAAGCTGCCGATCAGCAGGATGCGGGTCACCCACACCATCAGAGCCACAAACACAGGCACAATTCCGGTGATTGTTTTCGGATCGATGAACGCGGTCGCCTCCGGCAGACGGTGAACCAGACCCAGCGAGATTCCCCACCAGGTCAGTACGGCATTCATAGTGGCAGCCAAAAGCCAGGCGCCGAACAGAAACCAGTTTTCATTGGCAGAAGGCTGCCCTTCCTCCGGAATGAACAACCGGGCGATTCCAGCAAAATCGATGCCGCAAAAAGCGATGGTTAACACAGTCGCCCATGAAAGCCCAAGAATTTTCAGATCTCCCAGCAGGTCGCGCAAAGCGACCTCTGTGGTGGAGTAGTTGAACATTTCAAAGCCGACCAGGGCAGCCGCCAAAATGGCGCCGATCAACAACCCCCGTTGGGTGAGGACGCGTCGCGGGAAGACTCCGCGCCTTTGATTTTGAGTAGTATATGCTCCGGACATGGCAACCTCCTTCACGGATAAATCGGATGCATGCCCTTATAATAGAACAAAAATTCTAAATTGTCAAGTCCCAGCCTGGTTTAGAACCATTTCCTCTTGCGAAAATAATACAACATGCCGCCGGCGATCAGCAGAAAAACCACCCAGGCCAACGGATAGCCCCATTTCCAACTCAATTCCGGCATAAAATGAAAGTTCATACCGTAAACGCCAGCCACAAATGCCAAAGGCAGGAATATGGTTGAAACGATTGTCAGGGCTTTCATAACCTCGTTCAAACGCAGCGAGGTTGCATTTAAATAAACCTCCAGGGCGTTGGTGGCCATGTCGCGCAGGATATCGATCCAGTCGTACGTGCGCACCAGGTGATCGTAGATATCGCGGAAATATAGCTGTGATTGGCGGTCGATCATGGGGTATTCTTCCCGCGTGAGATGATTGATCACTTCGCGCTGCGGCGCGATTACCCTGCGCACCGAAATGATCGCATGTTTCAATCGCAAAATTTGCTCGAGAGTTTCCGATTGCGGTTTAGCCAGCACCCGATCCTCCAGGGCTTCCAGCTCATCCTCCAGCGCTTCCAGAGGCGGGCTGTAATCGTCGACAATGGTATCGATCAAAGCATGAGTAAGGAAATCCGCGCCATTGGTTTGCAGGCGCTCATCCCGCTGCAAACGCACCCGCAACTTCTCTGTCGCCGTGATTTTCGGACTGTTAAAGCTGGACACCACGTAATTTTGCCCCAGGAAAATATCGAATTCCTCTGAAGTTAACAGGCTGCGGTCATGATCCGCTAACAGTGCCATCACCACGATGAACAAATAATTTCCATAATCATCCACTTTCGGGGTTTGGAACCCGGACGATTCGGTATCTTCAATCGCCAGTGGATGAAATTTGAATAGATCACCCAGGATTTGTTGAAATTCTTCATGGGTGGCTTGCTCCAGGCTGACCCACACCAGGTTATCCATATCTTTTAGCGCAGTTTTGCATACTTTCGGCGAAATATCGAATTCAGGGGGTGCGGATTTGGGAATGAGCATGGTGCGGATCATGGGCGCTCCTGGTTGGTCGATATAAACGTTGTGACGTAAGTATTATAGGCTAAAAGCATACCAAGGTGGATTGAAATTTGTATTCGCATAGCCAATCATTGGCTTCATACAATCCACCAAAAGCAGGTAAAATAAGTCATTGGAGATGCCATGACTGACCTGAATATTCAATCTTTGATGATCCTTCTTCCTGAGATTTTCCTGCCAGACCAGGCGCGCGGCGTCTCGGCTGTGATCAATTTTGATTTGTCTGGCGAAGGCGGGGGTGAGTGGACGGTAACCATCCGCGATCAAAAATGCACCGCAGAGGCCGGAAAGGCGGCCGCACCGGACTTGAGTCTGTCGGCGAAAGCCAAGGACATCCTGGATATCTTCACAGGCCGGCTGGACCCCACCCGCGCGCTGCTCTTTGGCAAATTACGCATGACCGGCGATATGCGGCTGGCTATGCGTTTGGCAGAGCTTTTCGATACCCACGACCCGCGTCTGCGTCAGTGGAAAGCCTGACCCGCTTGTTTTATGTAGAGTGCGCCTCAGCGCACCAGTAAACTCCCTCTCCCCGTTTCGGTGAGAGGCCAGGTGAGGGGTTATTACTCGTCTAACAGGTCGATGCGCTGAAGCACATCCTACTGCACGCTAAAATAAAAATATCCTCTCCCTGTTTTCGGGAGAGGATTTATAAGTGGCTAATATAATCCCCACTCCATATCCAAACCTTCTTCCATCATCGCGAAGTCCCAAACATCCATGCCAAGTTCAACTGAAACCGGCACGCCAAGGGCTTCTTCCGCTTTGACCCGCGTCATATCGATCAACGCCGGACCGTACGGACAGAATGGGGTGGTCAAAATCATCTTCAGCACTGCTTCGCCGTCCTGATAGCGGAAATTCCGAATCAGTCCGAGCTGAATCACGCTCAACCCGATCTCCGGGTCTAGTACCTCATTTAAACCAGCCCGCAGTTTTTCGCAGGCTTCCGGGTCGGTGGCTTCAAGATCCCAAACGGCAGGATTGCTGCCGGGTTTATCACTCATTCACCATCTCCACTTCTCTGGGTAGCGGAACGACGTAGGTGCAGTGGTTGTCTCCGGTTAATACACAGGCTATTTTTTGCGCCGGAATCGCCAGCACCATCGAAATCAAGGTCTGATCCACCAGACACACTTGCGGGTGTTCGTGCCCGACCTGTAAATAGGGGCAAGTGATTTCGCGAATATGGTAATCGTCGCCGATTTTTTCCCAGTCGACAACAAAACCTTCTTCAGCCAGGAGTTTTTTAAGGAAATTCAACTTTTCCTCAAAGGATAGGTTCTTGGTCTGACGCGAGTGTTCTTCAGCCAGATCCTTCGCCATCGTGGAAAAGAGATTCTCAATAGCCGAAGCCGGCAAGGTACCCTTCAATTGGTCCAGCAGCCGGTTAGCCAGTCGGAAATAGCGCGTCGGGAAGCGTTCCAACCCCTCATCCGTCAGGTAATACACCAGACGCGGTCGACCCACGCCATGGCGTTCCTCCTCCGAGGTTACCAGGCCGTCCGCCAGCATGCTGTTGAGGTGGTGGCGCACGGAAATGGCATTAATCCCAACCGCCTCCGCCAACTCATTAATGGTTGACCGGGGATTGTTCAGCAGAGTCAGTAAAATTCGTTCTCGTGTACTTTTCATTGGTTGTTTTCTCACCAAAATAGCAAAATAGTGCCTATTTTCTTTGGAGTATATCAAAGGGGGGATAATTTGTCAATATATAAGAATTTTATAGTAAATATTGACCGAAATCCCTTACTGTGCTATAATCCGGTCGACACATGGACAGGCAAAGCGGGTAAAACCGCCCAAATGCCTGAGTAAAAATCAAGGAGTTCCAACATATGGCTGAACTGGTAATTCGCGACCTCAAAGTGAGCATCGAAGGTAAGGAAATTCTCAAGGGCGTAGATCTGACTCTCCCTCAAGGCGAGGTCCACGCTATTATGGGACCGAATGGCACCGGGAAATCGACCCTGGCTTACACGCTGATGGGTCACCCGAGCTATGAGGTTACCGGTGGCGAAGTAACATTTGACGGACAAAATATACTCGAACTTGAGCCGGATGAACGCTCCCGTTTAGGGATTTTCCTGGCATTCCAATACCCTGTCGCGATCCCGGGTGTGACCGTGGCGAACTTCCTGCGCACAGCGATGAACGCTCGCCGGCGCGCTGACAACCCGGATGACAAAGGCATTCCCATTCCCGAATTCCGCAAGATGCTGAAGGCGAAAATGGAGATGCTCAAAGTCGATTCGGCTTTTGCTGGACGCTACCTGAATGATGGGTTCTCTGGCGGTGAGAAAAAACGCGCCGAGATCCTGCAAATGGCTACCCTGGAACCCAGAATTGCCATTCTAGACGAAACCGACTCAGGTCTGGATATTGACGCATTGCGGGTTGTGTCGGAAGGCGTCAATGCCTTACGCGGTCCTGGACTGGGAGCTTTAGTGATTACTCACTACCAGCGCATTCTCAACTACATCAAACCGGATGTGGTTCATGTGATGATGGGCGGCCGCATTGTTGAATCTGGCGGTCCCGACCTGGCTCTGCATCTGGAAGAGCATGGTTACGATTGGGTGCGCGAAAAGGTAGATAGCGGTTCTGTACCGGCATAATCTCCCTGCTGGACAGACTGATTGCAGGTTGAGGAGGTAATTATGAGCAACAATCCGAAAACGGATTATTTAGGCGATATCGGTGAATACCGTTACGGTTTTCAAGACGAAGACGTGTCGGTATATAAGACCCGCGCGGGATTAAACGAAGATGTCGTCAGGCAAATTTCGCTCAAAAAAGGCGAGCCTGAGTGGATGCTCGAGTTTCGACTGAAAGCGCTCAAGCACTATCAACTGCGCCCAATGCCCACCTGGGGCGCTGACCTGAGCCATCTCGATCTTGACAATATCGTTTACTACGTCAAACCGACCGAATTGGAAGGCAAGAACTGGGATGATGTGCCCGATTCGATCAAAAAGACGTTCGATAAGCTTGGCATCCCCGAGGCCGAACAGAAATTCCTGGCTGGCGTTGGCGCGCAGTATGAATCTGAAATGGTGTACCACAACATTCAGGAGCACCTCGAGAAACAAGGAGTCATCTTCTTGAGCATCGAGGAAGGCTTGCGTCAATACCCGGACCTGTTCCGCCAGTATTTCAGCACAGTCATTCCGATCGAGGACAACAAATTTGCGGCGCTCAACAGCGCGGTTTGGTCCGGCGGGTCGTTTGTTTACATTCCGCCGGGCGTCAAAGTAGATTTGCCCCTGCAGGCTTACTTCCGTTTGAATATGGCCAACATCGGTCAATTCGAGCGCTCGATCATCATCGCTGATGAAGGCTCGCAGGTGCATTATGTAGAAGGCTGCACCGCGCCATCCTACACGACTGATTCATTTCATAGCGGTGTGATTGAGATCGTTGTTAAAAAAGGCGCCCGTGTGCGTTATACCACTATCCAAAACTGGTCGACCAACGTTTACAACCTGGTCACCCAGCGCGCTCTGGTAGAAGAAAACGGCACCATGGAATGGGTCGACTGTAACATCGGCTCGAAAGTTACCATGAAATACCCCTCCTGCTATCTGGTTGGCTCAGGTGCGCGCGGTGAGATTCTCTCGATGGCCTTCGCGGGTCCGGGTCAGTGGCAGGATGCCGGTGGCAAGATCTTGCATTTTGCGCCAAACACCAGCAGCAAGATCACCTCAAAATCCATCAGCAAAGGCGGCGGACGGGCTTCATACCGCGGGCTGCTCAAAGTACACAAGGGCGCTTATAACGTGCGATCCAATGTGGTGTGCGACGCTCTGCTGCTCGATCCGCAATCGCGTTCCGACACCTATCCATCCATCGAAATCGACGAAGAAGATGTTTCGGTCGGCCATGAGGCTTCGGTCTCAAAGGTCGGCGAGGAACAGCTCTTCTACTTGATGAGCCGCGGCTTGAGCACCGAAGAAGCCACCACCATGGTAGTATCCGGCTTCATTGAACCGCTGGTCAAGGAATTGCCCATGGAATACGCTGTGGAAATGAACCGGTTGATCCAGCTGCAAATGATAGGCTCGATTGGGTAAGACACCAGGTTGCTCCATCGCGAAACATCGAAAAGGACGCTGCATATATGACTAAAGAAACACCCAGGGTTGTCACCCGCGTAGTTCGCCGCGATGAAGCGGTGCTGAAGGATTTTGCCTTCACGACCGATATGGTGCGGACTGACGGCCTGAGCAAACATATCAGCCAATACCGGCGCGCAGCCTGGGATTCGTACCTGTCGCTGCCGATGCCGACCTTGAAAGACGAAGCCTGGCGCCGCACCGATCTGCGCGGCATGCCATCAGACCAGTTCCACCTGCCCAAAGCCGAGGCATACCTCGACTTGGCGCCTCTGCCCGAGGACTTAATGAAGCCGGTGGCTGATAAGGAACATGGCGGTCAGGTAATCCTTATGCCTGGCGGCGCTCAAATCAGCCTTTCGAAAGATTTGGCTGACCAGGGCGTCATTTTTACCGATCTGCGTACCGCTGAACAAAAACACCCGGCTTTGCTCGAAAAAATCATGGGCAAAGTGGTGACTGCCAATGAGGGCAAATTTGCTTCCCTGGCAGCCGCCCTGGCTGATAATGGCGTCGTCCTGTACGTGCCGCGTGGTGTCACCATTGAACAACCGCTGCATTCCTTGTTGTGGGGCCCAGGTGAAGCCCTGGCGCATGTCTCGCATGTGATGGTCTGGCTGGAGGCTGGCGCTACCGCCACCTACGTTCACGAGTACGCCTCGCCGACCGAAAAGGCGCCTGCTTTCCATGCCGGCCTGGTGGAAATTCACGTGGGCGATGAGGCCAATTTGACCTTTGTCGAATTGCAGTCCTGGGGCGAGCACGTTTGGAATTTCACCCACGAACGCTCGCAGGTTGGGCAGGATGCCAATCTGGACTGGATATTTGGCGCCATCGGCGGCAATGTAACCAAAAACTTTGCCGAAATTGATTTGATTGGTCGCGGCAGCCTGGGGCGTATGTCCGGATTCTACTTCACTGATGGTAAACAGCATCTGGATTACGACTCGCAGCAAAATCACCGTGCACCGAACACCACCAGCGACCTGCTGTTCAAGGGTGCGCTGATCGACAGCAGCCGTGTCGTTTG
>Ga0209002_10001816_pt1 | contig 17219 bp, 19 predicted proteins | sample Rifsed16ft2_FD_184010 | JGI IMG/M metagenome (GOLD analysis project Ga0209002, IMG submission 184010) | Soil microbial communities from Rifle, Colorado, USA - sediment 16ft 2 (version 2) | ecosystem: Environmental > Terrestrial > Deep subsurface > Rock core/Sediment | place: Rifle, Colorado... | reverse complement strand
CCTCGCAAAAGCGGACATTTCATGTGCTATCTCGACCGGACATATCATGTGCTAACGACATTCGGCCTGATTTCGCTTGACCCCAGCGGATTCCGGTGATAGAAAGCCCGTCCGTTTCCAGGGGCCAAGGTCGGTGAAGCCACGCTCGAGAAGAACCGTGGACCCTGTTTTAGGAGACGAATCTCTCGAGGAGAAAACATGAAAAATCGAAAAGTAATCTTCCTGGTGTTGGCGTTGCTGTGGGGTTTCACGGCCTTCGCGCAGCAACAGATGCCCCAACCCCTTACCTACTGGTCCGGTTATGCGGTCAGGCCGGGCAAAGAAGACGAGTTCATGAACCTGGTGAAAACCGTCGGGGAACCGGTGCGCGACAAGGAGATGGCCGAAGGCGTCGTGTTGGGGTGGGGCATCGAGGTGCCCCTGCTGCGCTCGCCGGGCGGCTGGACGCATCTGATCTGGTATACCGTCGCCGACTCCTCTGGCATTGAGAAAGTCCAGAGTGCGATCCAGGCACGGCTTGCAAAATTGGCCGCCGAGGAAGCCAAAGCAGCCGAAGAAGGACGCAAGAAAGGACAGAAACCGGGAACGACCACGGCGGAGCGGATCCGTGAAATATTTGACGTCAGCAAGACACGCGACTGGCTGACCCGGGACCTCGTGTTTGTTGAAGGCAGCACCATGCCGCCTGCCGGGTCGCTGCCCTACACCCGGTATAATTTCGGCAAGATAAAACCCGGCAAGACCGCCGACTTCCGCGCGGCCTGGGACAAGTACAACAAGCCTGTGCTCGACAAGCTCGTCGCCGACGGCGTGCTTCTTGCCTATGGTCTGTCGGTCGAGGAATTGAAAACCGATGGTGATTGGACCCACTTCATCTGGTACGGCGTGAAAAGCATGGACGCATTTGAGAAGGTGCGGAACGCTTTCGGCGCCGACCGCAACCGGCGCTCGCAGGAAGAACGCGACTCAATCGCGGCCGCCTTTACAAAGGCTACCGACCCGGACGCTGCGCGCCAGGAAGTTACTCGCGCCATAGTTTTCAAATGGGCGGGGCAAAAGTGAAATGCTGATTCGGGGCTGACCAGAGTCCATTGGGGTGAGATTAACCGGGTTGTTTTCTCACTTGCGGGCCTGGCTTTCTCGGTCTCCCTACAATCGAATGCCGGAAAGGGGGCTGCTGTCCCATGGCAGCCCCTTCGTTTCTTGACCGGTCGGAAGTGAGCAGCTTGTTGAAAAAAGCACCTGCTGCCGTCATTCCGAGCGCAGCGATCGAAGATTCCGGCCTTGCCGGAAAGAATCCCTCCGCAAAAAAGCCAGGCAAAAGAGAGATTCCTCGTCGCTTCGCTCCTCGGAATGACAGGCTCAAGGGGTTTTTCAATAAACTGTTAGATGCAGGGCAAGGCTCACAACAACACAAGTAAGGTTGAATTGTGGGAGAGTGGCCGCAATTCGTTTCACCGGCAGGGTTCTGAAATCCTCCCATAGGGCGCGCCAGTTGTTCCCCACAATGCTCTTTTTTCCTTTCGTGCGAGGACTACCGCATAGCCTGCCTCCCGCCGAAAAAGTACTATTTCTCCTCGCGAAACACTGGGTGGGCGGAGACCCGGCGGGGCGGGGCGGGCGTGCTAGTCTGGGAGTAATGCAGACCGCCTGCGTCCATTGCGGCACCAGCCACGTCCTGAATGACGCGCAGATAGGGAAACACCCGCGCGTGCAGTACCTCTGCTCGAAGTGCGGGCAAAAAAACGTGGTCGAGGTCCCCCGGCGCACCGAGCAGACGCAGGTGATTTCCCCCCGGCCGTCGTTTGCCCGCGGCGGGAGCGGCGTGCCGGGCATCGAATTTGGCGGCGAGTACGAGGGGCTGACGCTCCCCGCCGGACGCACCATCACGCTCTCGATGATTGGCGGCCCGGCCAAGGGGCAGGTTTTCCCCCTCAGCAAGCCGCGCGTGGTGCTGGGACGCAGCGAGGCCGACGTACTCATTGACGACCCGGAAGTCTCCCGCTGGCACTGCGCCATCGAAGTGAAGAATGACGTCATCCGCCTGCGCGACCTCGACTCCACCAACGGCACCTTCATCAACCAGGAACGCGTCCGCGCCGCCGAGTTGAAGCACCTCTCCGAGTTCCGCATCGGCTCGACCATCGTCCTGCTCACCGTCACCGCACGCCTGGCCGGCTGAGTCACCCGCCGCTTCCCTCCCTGAACGCCCCAAGTCTTGTGGTACTGTAGGCGTGACCTCCGCACCGAGCGTCGCCCGATCCGGATGAACCGCCTGACCGCGATCCTCATCACTCTCAATGAAGAGCGCAACCTGCCGCGGGCGCTCGACTCGCTGGCCGGCCTGCCCGACGAAATCCTCGTCGTGGACGCCGGCAGCACCGACCGCACACGCGAAATCGCCCGCCAGCGCGGCGCGCGCGTAATCGAGCGGGCATGGACCAACTACTCCGACCAGCGCAACTTCGCCGCCGCGCAGGCCGCGCACGACTGGGTCCTTGCGATTGATGCCGACGAAGAACTGAGCCCCGAACTGCGCGCATCCTTGCTCGCATGGAAGCAGCAACCGACCTCGCAAGCGGCCTACGAATTCCCCCGCCGCGCGCGCTATCTCGGCAAATGGATCCGCCACTCAGGCTGGTACCCCGACCGCAAAACGCGCCTCTACGACCGCCGCCGCGCGCGCTTTGTGGGCTCGGTGCACGAGGCCGTGCAATCCGATGGGCCGGTCGGACAGTTGGCCGGCGACCTGCTCCACCACGCCTACGAGACAACCGCCGAGCACGCCGCCAAAGTCGAGACCTACAGCACCATCGCCGCTCAGGAACTCTTCCGCGCGAGAAAGCGAACTTGGCTCCTGCCGATGCTGCTGGTGCCGCCGTGGACGCTAGTGCAGAAATTCATCCTTCGCGCCGGTTTCCTCGACGGCTGGCGCGGCGGGCGGATCGCCCGGATGTCCGCGCGCTACGTCTGGCTGAAGTTCAAAAAGCTGGGCGAGCTGGCGCGAAAAGCAAAACCATGACCTCGCTCTACGTGGACCTTGAAACGGGATGGCGTGGCGGGCAGGGTCAGGCCCTGCTGACGCTGCGGTGGCTTCGCAAGCTCGGCCAGCCGGCCGAGCTGGTGGCCGCGCGCGGGTGTCCACTGGCGCAGCGTGCCGCTGCGGAGGGAATCGTTGTCCACGAAGTCGGCGCATTGGGAGTGCGATGGCAGTGCGCGCGTCTGCTGCGGCGGCTGCTGGGCACGAGTCGCTACGCGCTGGTCCATGCGAATGAACCTCACGCGCTGACGGCCGCTTGGTTGGCCCGCGCGCACCGGCGCGTGCCGCTGGTTTTCTCCCGGCGCGTGGCCTACCCGCTGGGACAGAGTCCGCTGGCGCTGGCGCGATACCGTGCGGCAAAGCGCATCCTGGCCATTTCGCGCTTTGTGGCCGCGAGCGTCATCGAGTCGGGCATTGCGCCCGGGCACGTCGAAACTGTGTACGAAGGTGTGGAAGTGCCCGAGCTGCCCACCGCCGAGTGCCGTGACCGCGCGCGCCAGCGTTGGGGCGTGCGCGCGGACGAGACGCTGCTCGGCTGCGTCGGCTATCTGCTGCCGGAGAAAGGCCAGCTTCAGCTTGTGCAGGCGTTGGCCGGCGTGCGCAAGCAGTTTCCGCAGTGCCGCCTGATCCTCGCCGGTGACGGCCCATCCCGCGCCGAACTGGAGCAATTGGTGCGCGAGCTCGGCCTGGGCGAAGCCGTGATTTTTGCCGGGTTCGTTGAAGACATCGCACAGATGTACGCGGCGCTCGACGCATTTGTCTTCCCCTCGCTGGCTGAGCCGCTGGGGACTTCCCTGCTGGCGGCGATGGCCTGGGGCCTGCCGGTGGTGGCCGTGGCGCGCGGCGGCGTGCCGGAAATTGTCGAGGACGGGCGCACCGGCCTGCTGGTTGACGCTCCCGACCCGGCGCTGCTCGCGGAGTCCATTGTGCGATTGCTGAGCGATGCGGGTCTGGCCAAGCGCCTGGGCCAGGCGGCGCGGGAGAGCATCGAGCAGCAATTCTCGGCCGAGCGCATGGCGGCCAACACGCTGCGCGTCTACCAGGAACAATGTGCAGAAGGAGGAAACGAGTGAGCTTGACTCCGGAGCTTTCTGTGATTCAGCGCGCCGTCCTGCGCCACCTTAGATCCCTAAGCCTCCCGCCCGACGCGCGCGCGCTGGACGCTCCGTGCGGGGCAGGCGCACTCACGCTTGCGCTGGCGCAGGCGGGATTTGAAGCCTGGGGCGCGGACACCGAAGCCGCGCAATTGCTCGGAGAGCGCTTTCGCAGGGTGGACCTGAACACGGCTCTGCCCTGGCCGGATGGATCCTTCGATGCGGTCTTTTCGATCGAAGGCATCGAGCACCTGGAGAATCCGTTTGCGTTCCTGCGCGAGGCCCACCGCGTGCTGCGGACGGATGGGCCTCTCGTCGTGACGACGCCGAACATCCTTTCGTTGCGGTCGCGGGTGCGGTTTTTCGGAAGCGGTTTTTACGGGCGCGATTCGCGGCCGCTCAACGAGTCCGGCCGCCACCCCCTGCACCACATCGCCCTGGCTACGTTTCCCGAGCTGCGTTATGCGCTGCAGACTTCGGGGTTCCGTTTGATTGAAACAACCCACACGCACAGCAAGCCGGTAAGCTACCTCTACGCGCTCTATGCACCGTGGATGTGGCTCTATACGGTGATTGCCTTCCGCAAGGAAAAAGACCCGGCGCAGAGAAAGCGAAACCGGGAAATCCTCGCCGCGCTCTTCTCACCTTCCTTGCTGTTCGGGGAAAACCTGTTGCTGGTGGCCCGGAAAGTGTAACTCGGCCCTCAAGAAGCGAAAGCGCTCCGTCCAGCCAGGCTGGACGGAGCGCTTACGGCAATATTGCATTGCGCCAGTTTTTTTCTTCCTCCCAATTCCTCCTATCCTCTTTAGCGATTTTCCTGAACGGCCGGCGGCTGGATGACCCAGCGTCCGGTCGGCTCAAGGAACTCGAGGCCGATGGCAAAGCCATCACCGCGCATCGGCTGGCAGTAGGCCACGCGGGCCGTTGCCTGGAAATTGCCCGGGAGCGTGGCCAAGTGCAGGCGGTCGTTGATCCGCCAGCGGCGAATGGACGCCACGCGGGCGCCGCGCGAGCTGACGTTTTCCGTAAACGTGGTTTCCACGCCCGGGAGATGTTCATTACCGGCGATTTGCACGGCCACTTCCATCGGGATTCGATCTTCTGCGCGCTGCACGGAAAAGCGTGTGTTCATCTCCACCCTCCGCTCCCCGCCTTACAGGCAGGCGGCGATGCGGGCCAGGGAAACTGTGCCGGTGCGCCGGCCTTTCATGCGGTAGAGGGCGCGATCGGCCGAAGCAAGCAATCTCTCGATGGTCTCGCCGTCTTCAGGGAACACCGCCGCCCCGGCGCTGACGGAAAGGGGTGGCGCTTCGCCGTCGCTCGCCAGGCGCTCGCAGATGCGCCTGGCCACACTGCCCGCGGCCTCACGTCCGGCTTCGGGAAGAATCAGCGCAAACTCGTCGCCGCCATACCGCGCGGCCGTATCCATCGCTCGGCAGTGGATGCGCAGGACGTTGCCCAGCCGGCAGATCGCACGGCTGCCCACCAGATGGCCGTAGCGGTCGTTGACCTGTTTGAGGCCGTCGAGGTCCAGCAGCAGGATCGAGAAGGGCCGCCCGGTGCGCCGCGAACGCTCCACTTCGACGTTGAGCGCGTCGAGCAGCCGGCGGTAGTTGCCTAGGCCGGTGAGCGGGTCGCTAATGGAGAGCCGCCGCACCTGCTCGAACAGGCGGGAGTTGTCCACCAGAGCGCCGCCCAGCACGACGGCGTAGCTGGTCACTTTCAGAAGCTGCGCAAAGGTGAACGGAGGATCGAGCAACCGCTCCGACTGGGTGGCGGCCAAAAGCGATGCCATGTTGAGCCAGGCCGTCCAGCACAGCGCGCGGTCAAAGGCCGAGGCCGAGCCGCGCAGCCGCCGCCGGTAGAGGATGGCCGCCGCCAGGAAGATGGCCGCGGGGAGCAGGTCCCACGGGCGGGAGATCAGCGCGTTGGGCCGGATCAGCGGCTCGCTGGGCGCGCCCAGGTACACGGCGCTGGTGAGGTAGCCCACCGCGCCGACAATCAGCAGTGCCGCGGCAATCTCCCGGCTGGGCTCACGCGAGTTGGGCAGGCGCTTTTCCACCACCAGCGCTGCAAGCAGGACCACACCTAGCAGCGTCCGGCTGACCATCCACGTGATCGGAACGCGCAGTTGCATGTCCAGGCCGCCCGCCAGCAGGTTTGTTAGACCAAATGTCGCGGCCAGCTCGATCAATCCCGAGAGGATGAAGCCGAAGGCCAGGATCAGCGAGATACGGTCGTGCGTGCCGCGGAAGCGCACCAGCGCATTGGCAGCAAAAGTAAAGCTCAGCAGCGTGCCAATGACTTCTAGGTAGGAGTAAAACAGCGGGTCAGACGAGGTGTTGAACTGGCGCAGCCAGTAGAGCAGGGCCATGTACACGACCGCGCCCGCCAGGTAGAAGCCCCAGCGCATTCGCCCGAGAAAGTCGTTGATACTCCCCACTCTTCCCACGATTCCCCCAGAAAAACTGCTTCGCACCCACGCGAACAGACTGTGCAACTGCGCGACCTTAGTAACTGAAACGGGGAGTACTCCCTAAACGGCTGAAAACTATGGCGATCTGAATCTGTGAAGAACGGCAGTGCAGGATCCTTGCGCCGAAATGGGCTATCTAGCGGGAAGAAAAGTTACAGGTTGGGTGGGCGGTTACTTACCTGTTTCGTCTGGGAATGAACGCAGAACCGCATTCTTTGAACGTGTTTGTCCCCTGTCAAGGCTGCCATTTCGCCGGTTTTCTCCCTGGGGTCTCGGCTGTGATTCGACGGGCCCATCGGATTCATCCCCGCCACTGCATTGCGCAACAATGCCGTACAATGCTCCGGGTCATTGCTGCCGGGCCCACAGAACGGTTTGGATGAACCGCCAATCCGTACGCGAAGGAAGCATAACCATAGGGAGTGCAAAGACGAAAGCAGCTCTTGGCTTCCGAGCGCACTCTGGCTGGACGGCGCTGGTGGCTGTCGCTGGACCAGCAGATTCTCCCGCCGTGATCGAACGGCGAAGAATCACACTCGCGGATCCCCAGATTCCAGGCTCGAAGCAGCCCTACCACGCGGCCGAAGGCTGGCCCCTGTCGAAGGCCACAGAGTATCTGGATCGCTGCGCCAGTAGGACTAGGGATCTGACTCATGAAGCTTTGCGTGAAATTGTTGGCGGCTTGCAATCGAATGGTCACGACATAGTTGGTTGCGGCATCCTGACGGCCTCTGGCCGACCGCTGACCACGCTTGCGGCAACCCTTGCTTCTCATGCGCTGATCCACACCGCCGAGGGCGAATTCTACCGTAGTGCCCTGATCGAGGCTTGCGAATGGTGCGGCCTGCCGGTCACAAGGGTGAGCGAGCGCGAACTGTTTGATCGTGCTGCTCAGGACCTTCGCACTCCTGCCGAGAAGTTGCGAAACCGACTTACCGAACTGGGGCGAACCATCGGTCCGCCGTGGACTCAGGACGAGAAGTACTCCGCCCTACTCGGCTGGATGCTTCTCACTGGCGCGGCCAAACGGTCAGGCCGCTCGTCCCGCCGGGCGCAGTGAACGCATTTGCCGAATGCTCAACTCTGCGGCTTGGGGGCGGGTGGGGGAACGTCACGAGCTACAGCCTCATCCTGGAAGCCAATCCTATTGTGCGTGCCGTCGCACCACGCCTTTCAATCTTGCTGAACCCACTCCCAGCCTAATCTACCTACCGATTTAACCCTACCTATTGCCCGGTGTGATGCGCCCACCTACCAGCACTGGATCTATTGACATCCGCGCCCGAACCGTGTATCACTGTTTCGCATATGCGCAACTCTGTTGAGCTAAATGTTTTCACTTTGCATGCGGAGATCTGCAAGACCTTCGCCCATCCCAAGCGTCTCCAGATTCTCAACGCCCTTCGCTCTGGAGAACGAAGCGTCACGGAACTGCTCCAAGCGCTGCAGATTCCAAAGGCCAACCTTTCCCAGCATCTTGCGGTTCTTCGTGCGCGGGGTGTGGTGGTCCATCGCCGCATAGGCGCAAATGTCCTGTATGCCGTGAGCAACCCCAAGATCATTCGCGCCTGCGACCTGATGCGTGAGGTTCTGACCGAACAGCTTCATCAGGGATCGCGCGCTGTGAGGCGCTGGCGCAGCGTTTGATTTTTTTTGGACTTGAGTTGCGGAGTTGCGCAACTCCGAACTATCGAGGAGGTGTAGATATGCATGGCTTTCGACTTGGGAGGTTCATCGTGCTGTGCCTTTTGGTGGTTGCATATGCCTGTCCTCTTTACGCTCAGGGAGCGGACGTAGATCGCGAGAAGCTCCTCGAGCGTGTGCGATTGCTTGAAGCGGAAGTCGAACAGATGCGCCAAGAGATCTTTAACCTGCGTACCGCAATTGGCCCCACCGCTGCGGTTGAAAAGAAGAGCGCCCCTGCCGACGCCCGGGCGATTGTCGCCACGCCTGAGCGGCCCTCTGCGCCACCCGAGGACAAACGGCCAGGATTCGGCATTGGCCCATGGCGGGCTGTCCCCTATGGGACCATTTATTTCAATGCCTTCGGGAACAGTTCTGGCACGAACAACGCCGACGTGCCTTTGTTTGCTACCGCTGGTGCCGGAAACATCAGCGCCACAGCGCGCCAAACCCGCCTGGGCCTCCGCCTCGATGGCCCGGAACTGGCGGGTGCCAAACTGACGGCTCTGGTTGAGTCGGACTTCTTCGGCGGATTCCCGTCCATTGGTGTCGGTGAGACATTCGGCGTCGTTCGCCTGCGCTTGGCCTACGCGCGGCTCCAGTGGCAGCGCACTGGACTACAGGTCGGCCAGGACTGGACAATCTTTGCGCCCAACAATCCGGTCTCGATTGCCAGCGCAGCAATTCCGCAACTCGTTACCGCAGGCAATCTCTGGATGCGCCTCCCGCAGGTGCGGATCGAGCACTGGGGCGGCAGGGGCGTGAAATGGCTGGCACAGGCGGCTGTACTCATGCCTGGCACAGGCGACTTCCCTACAGGAACTCTTTCACCGTTCCTGCTGCAACCGGGCGCCGGGGCACGCGCCAGGCTGCCCTACTTTCAAGCGCGGTTCTCTCTACGCCAAGAGAGCTGGCTCGGTCTGAAGGGTGCTGCGACTCTCGGCGCATCGGCACACTACGGACGTGCGCGAATCACCACACCTGCCGGTGACCACGAATCCGACTCGGTTGGCGCTGCACTCGATTGGAACCTTCCGCTGGCTCCGCGACTGTCACTGCTGGGAGAGGCCTTCTTCGGGCGCAATCTCGCAGGCTTCCAAGGAGGCATCTTCCAAGGCATAAACGCAGACTTTGCCCACAGAAACGGCGGGGGGCTGATGCCTGGTGGACCCCGCCCAATCGGGTCGCGCGGCGGCTGGGCACAACTCGGATTCACACCACCCGGCGCTGACCGACTCACCCTCAACGCTGGCTACGGACTCGATGACCCACACGATAAAGACCTGATCAGCATTCCGGCGCGCGACTGGCGAGCCCGCAACCAAGCCTTTACCGCAAGCTTCTTTCACAAGCCCTCGGCGCAGTTCTCGTGGGGAATGGAATTCCGACGGTTTGCGACGCTCTACACGCAGAGCGGCCGTCGCTCGAATAACCACATCAATCTCGCTGTGGCGATTAGCTTTTGATGGGCGACCTCGGCCCGGTGTTTGGGGGCCGCGCCGCCAATGGCGAGCAGTCAGAATCCTCTTCGACTAAAGGAGCAACCCAATGAAACTCGGCATGATTCTTGCGAACAACGATCCGGAGACCATCTTTAACGCATTGAGATTGGCACTGTTCAGCTTGCAGCAAGGCGACCCGGTCCGCATCTTCCTTTCGGGAAAGGGCGTGGAGATCGACCAGATAGCCGACGCCAACTTCGATGTTCGCCGCCAGGCAGAAGCTGTCTTGCAGGCCGGGGGGCAGTTTTTCGCGTGCGGAACCTGCCTGAAGTTGAGGGCTTCAGCAGGCTCGGAACTCTGCCCGCTTTCCAGCCTAAACGATCAGTACGAGATCGTCAGGGATTCTGATCGAGTTCTCGTTTTCTAGCTTATCCTTCACTGATTAAGAAATGGTTTCACCTGTTAGGGCTTGGGTGTGGGTGGAGGCGGCAGGTCGCGGGCCACGGCTTCGTCCGTGAAGCCAATCTTGTTGTGAGTGCCGTCGCACTACGGCTTTCAATCTTGCTGAATCCCCCCACGCCTGATTTACCCGCCGATCTTCTAATCCTGTTGAGGTAACCTAGCGCAGGCTGGACGGCGGGCTTCTCACCGCAACGGATACTCGATGTGTTATGCGGCAAATTGGCTGTGACGGAGGATAGGTCAATGAGCAAGATCAGTGCATTGCTTCCGGCGTTGCTCGCGGCGTTCATGCTGTTGAGCGTGCTGACTGCACCGTCCGCAAGGGAGCCTGCAGAGGAGGATTCTCGGCTGATGAAACAACACGAGCAAGACTATGGGAAGCTCAACCCCAAGGCACCCCCGGAACTTTCTAGATTCGCCTTTCTTATCGGCAAATGGCGCTGTGACGCAAAACTAAGGCGAGAGAATGGGGCCTGGGAAATTCTCAACGCGACGTGGGAGGGACGCTACATTCTTGACGGGTATGTGATTGCGGACGAATACCGAATGACCACGCCCGCAGGCGAGCTTCTAGTGCTCGGACTAAACCTTCGCTCCTATGATGCAAAGAAGCAGACCTGGAACATGAAATGGCTAAACGCTTTGGCTGGAACCTGGGTGGACCTCGGACCGGAAGGACTGGGCGGCGTCAAGATCGATGAAAGAGCAATTACGTACAGCATGAAGGAGCCCGTTGCCCCCCACGCGTTCACGCGCGCTACCTACACCAACATCTCCGAGAACCACTTTACATGGCGAGGCGAAAGGTCTAACGACGGAAAGGCGTGGGAGGAATTCTTGGTCATTGAAGTCTATCGCCGCAAAAACTAAGCACTCAGCCTGCGGGCTTGGGTGCCGGTGGCGGCAGGTCGCGGGCGACGGCTTCGTCGGTGAAACCAACTCTGTTGTGCGTGCCGTCGCAGAAGGGCTTGTTCGAGGAATGGCCGCAGCGGCAGAGCGAAACCACCGTCCGCCCCGCAAGGCCGTACGCCTTGCCTTGCATGTCCACTATTTCAAATTCACCTTCCACGCGAAGCGGACCGTTGGTTCGCACCGTAATCTTTGTCGCTGCCATAGCTTCCCTCCCGCCGACGCAGCCTAACCGATTCTCGCCCTCTGCGCAATCCGCGTCCCTCGTAGCAATTCACGCGATACCCTGTGACACTCTCCGCGCTGCTCGGTACCGCCGTCTTCTACCCGGCCATGGTCGCCGCAAAAAGCAAGCCGCTGAAATTCTGCTTGACAGCCTATTGTCTGTTAGTTATAATGCGTGAAACATGAACTCTATTTGCTATATCCGCCGCGCCGCACTGCCCTCCGCTGCTGTCCTCTCGGTAGTGGGCCATCTATGAGACACGCGCCGAATTTCACTTGACATTCTTACTTGTGGTTAAGTAAGATACAGACATGGCGAAAAATCCTCACGCAGCGGCCCTTGGCAAGCTGGGAGGCAAGGCCCGCGCTGCGAAGACAACTTCGGAGCAGCGAAAGGCTTGGGCACGTTTGGGTGGATTGGCGAGGGCACAGCGACACTCGAAAAAGCAGCTATCCAAGTGGGCAAAACTTGGTGGGCGGCCACCCGAAAGTAAGAAGGGAGGAAGAAAATGAAGTCCGCAGCAATCTACGCGAGGGTGAGCACGCATAATGGGCAAAAGCCTGAAATGCAACTCAGAGAATTGCGCGAGTACTGCAATCGCCGCGAGTGGAAGGTAGCCGGAGAGTTTGTGGACACAGGCATCAGCGGGACCAAAGAACACCGGCCAGCCTTGGATCGTCTTCTGGCCGAATGCCGCAAGCGCCAAGTGGATGCGGTAGTGGTCTACCGTTATGATCGCTTCGCCCGCAGCCTTCGCCAACTCGTGAATGCGCTGGAGGAGTTCCGAGCGCTAGGCATCGATTTCGTGAGCCTGCATGAAGGCGTTGACACGTCAACTCCGAACGGGCGCCTGGTGTTCGGCATTTTCGCCTCGATTGCCGAGTTTGAGAGGGAATTGATCCGCGACCGAGTACGGTCCGGTCTGGCCTTGGCGAAGGCGAGAGGAAAGCAATTGGGCCGGCCTCGGGTCGATGTTGATCGCGCCAGGATTGCCTCTCCGCGCGCTCAGGGCCGCTCCTGGGCGAAGATCTGCAAGGAGCTAAGCCTGAGCAAGGGCACGGCTCAACGGGCGATTCTGTGCCTGCCCAAAAACCCTTCCGGTTTCATGCCTGCAAGTGCCTGAGGCTGCACAGGAGCATTCACTGGTCGAGGGCTGACCAGAACCAACTATTTCTGGGCAGTGTGAGCCCCTATTGCGATTATCCTCCGCTCCCGCATAGTACCGGGAATCGAACCCGGGTTTCCAGATTGAGAATCTGGCGTCCTCACTCTTGATGTGAGACGCGCCTCTCACATGTTTAGCACTCCGGGCGCGCAGCGGGCATTCCTCAAAATCGCGTGACGAGTATGCCTACTCCAACCCTCGAGTCACCTGAAAGCACTGTGCCCAATTTTGTGCCCCATCTCGAGCAATGCTGGTAGCAATTCATCGTCAAGCCCACGCTGCGCAAAGCTCGGTTATCCCTTTGAAGATCCGATACGATAAGAGACAATCGCATTCCATAGCGCAAACGAGACGCCGCAACTGTTAACCGAAGGGCTGCAGGGCTCAGAATCCTGCTGGGAGTGCCTACCTTCCTCGGCTTGTTCTTAGCGCCAACCTGAAACGAGGTCGAAATCTGATAGGCTCTGCTTACGCGACTAGGGTCGCTCCCGAAGAGCGGTTCTCCCCACCGCCTGCCGGCCACTTTCAATTCGGGGAGCCATTGTAGGGAAGGTGGCGCGTGAAAAAGAAATCCTTCCAAGAACAACTGTGGGCTGCTGCAGTATCAAGCAGAAAGGCAGCTCGAAGAGCCGCATTCTTGGGTGGGAAACCCCCCGATCCCTTAGGAGCAATGCTCTTCGATCAAGAGCGGCTTCAGCAAGATGTCGCCACGCTTCGTGAGAGTGTTGCACAGCAAGATGGGCTACTTAAGGTAGGGCGAAATGGAGCCCTGGCGGAGAAGCTGAAAGACCCAAAGGGGCATCCGTTCATGACAGTTGAAGAGGCCAGGGCAAAGTTGCACGTGTCTCGTTCGACGGTCTACCGATGGCTTGAAGAGGGGCAGCTGAAGCGGGCGCGAACGAGAAAGGAAACCGGCAGAAAAGCACGCTGCCTGATAGATACGCAGTCGGTAGTAGATTTGCTCGAGCCGAGCCCAGAATAAGAAACCTCCGCTGATTGTCCCATAATGTCCCACCATTTCTAGACCTCGTTCCCTTTACCTGAGAATCTGCTCCGTGCAAGCACCTGTCAGCATGGAGCTGCGATGAATGTAGCGTTTTTCAGCCGGAATGAAGCCGCGGTGGCGCTCAGTATCAGCGTGCGGCTCTTGGATTATTTGCGAAGTCGGGGGGAGCTGGCGGCTGTGAAGATCGGGCGCCGCGTACTAATTCCACGTGCGGAAGTCGAGCGGTTCGTTCGTGAGAAGTGCATACACAGAACCGCACCGACCACGGCCGAAGCAGGGGCTATGTCGTGATGCGCGACCACCAGCAGTAGATCGAAGATGTTGAGCCCGGGCAGCGACTCCCGGGCTCAGCAAAAACGCCCGCTGACTTTTGACGGCGGCGGGCTAGGGAATGAACGATGCGAACGAAGACTACTCCCACACAAACATATCGTCAAGCGGGCTATCCGCTCAAACGACCGGCCTTTCACCGATGCTGCGAGCGGCGCGCAACCGGCCTCCCACTTTTCGATTCACAGGCGGTTACGCAGTGAGCGCGCCACTCGATGCCGTTATCGCGCGCCTGGAAGGTGTACAGCGCAACTGGAGCCAGTGGAAGGCGCTATGCCCGGCACACCCGGATAAAAACCCGAGTTCGGCCGCCAGCGAGAAGGACGGCAAGATTCTGCTGAATTGTTTAGCGGGCTGCCCCACCGAAAAGGTGCTCGACGCTGCGGGTCTCGCTTGGAAAGACCTCTTCACGGAATCTCTGCCACAGCCGCGAATCGCTGCCGAGTACGCCTACACTGACGAGCGCGGAACGCTGCTTTATCAGAATGTGCGCTTCGATCCTCAAGACTTCCGCCAGCGCAGACCAGATGGCAAAGGTGGATGGGCTTGGAACTTGGGAGGCGTTCGCCGCGTTCTCTATCGGCTCGCCGAGGTGCTGGCCGCGAGTGATGTGCTTATCGTCGAAGGCGAGAAAGATGCCGATACTGGAAAGGCTCTCGGCCTGACGGCTACGACTTCCGGCGCGGCGGGAACATGGAGAGAAGAATTTTCGGACACGCTGCGCGGAAAGCGAGTCGCTATCATCGCAGACGCCGACGCTCCGGGCCGCAAGTACGCGCAACAGGTGGCCCATTCTCTCTATGGCAAGGTGGAGTCCCTAACGCTGCTGGAACTTCCCGGCGCGAAGGACCTGTCCGAATGGGTTGAGCATGGCGGTACACGGGAGAAGTTTCTCGAACTGATCCAGAACGCGTCGGAATTGAAGCTGCAACCCGTCGAGGCCGGCACGATACTTGATAAGGTTTTCGCTTTCATTAGGCGCTTTGTCTCTCTTCCCGAGTCGCCGGCGCGGGTTGCAGCTCTCTGGGTTGTCCACACACACGTCTTTTCGGCTGCGGATGCGACGCCGTATTTGGCGATTACTTCCGCTGAAAAAGAGAGTGGGAAAACACGACTGCTCGAAGTGTTCGAAACGCTGGTTGCGAATCCCTCGCTTACCGGCAGGGTCACGGCGGCTGTCCTGACACGCAAGATTGACGCCCAACAGCCGACGTTGCTCTTGGACGAGAGCGACGCAGCGTTTGGGGGCGAGAAGGAATATGCCGAGGCGTTGCGCGGGGTTCTCAATAGCGGCCACCGGCGGAGCGGCAAAGCATCATGCTGCGTGGGCCAGGGCGCAAACATGTCGTACCGCGACTTCTCGACATTTTGTCCAAAGGCCATCGCCGGGATTGGAAAACTGCCGGACACAGTGGCGGACCGTGCGATTCCCATCCGGCTCAAGCGTGCCGCGCCAGGTGAGGGCGTCCAGCGGTTCCGGCGAAGCAACATTGAATCCGAAGCTGCGAATTTGCGCGAGTAGATAGAGGCGTGGTGCGCGTCGATTGGAGAGCAGCTGCCCGATGCTCGCCCCGATCTGCCCGAGAAACTGACCGACCGCCAGCAGGACGGCGCGGAGCCACTGCTCGCCATCGCGGACGCCGCTGGCGGGGAGTGGCCTCAGGCAGCAAGGCGGGCGTTGGTAGAGCTTTGCTCCGAAGCGCAAGGCTCGGATGACTCCATCGGCAGGCTGCTCCTCGCTGACATCCGGCAGGTTTTCGAGTCGCGGGGCGTGGACCGGCTTTCCTCTGCCGAGCTTGCCACTGCGCTGGCAGAGATCGAAACATCCCCGTGGGGCGAATGGTCATATGGAAAACCATTGACTGCTCCACGGCTGGCCCGGCTGCTGAAGCCGTTCGAAGTCTCCCCGGAATGCATCCGCGTCGGAGGCAAAACCCTAAGGGGCTACCTGGTCGAGCAATTCCGAGACGCCTTCCGTCGCTATCTGCGGGCCGCAAGCTTCTCCGCGCTCTCATGCTCCGCCCCTCAAAGTGCAACACCGCAACAACCCGCTGTTTATGCGGGTTCCAGCGACTTTTCAAAGTGCAACACCGAAACCGATGTTGCGGCTCAGGAATGCGAAAAACCCAATGAAAACGGGCCTTGTTGCGGTGTTGCACTTTCGAACTCTCCTACGGGGGCAGAGGAGCGTGGAATCGAGGAAGAACTATGAGCGTGAGCGAAACTTTAGGTGAGATTGAGGCTGCCGGAATTGCTCTTCGGCTCGATGGGGAGAAGGTACGCATTTGGTTTCCAGAGCCTCAGCAGCGCGAAGAGTTGGCCGGGCAGGTTGCCTTACTCCGCGCCCACAGGGACGAAGTAGCCGAGTTTTTGCGGAAGAGAGCCGCGATTCCCCCGATGCCGCCCGGCGTCCGCCTGGTAAAGTGGAACCTCAAAGAACCGCCCGTGGCTATCGAGACTTGCGCCGTTGTGACCGATCCGGGCTTGTTCGCCAGTACCACCCCGGCGCAATTGAGAGCGGCTCTGGCGAATCCCAAGCGCTGGGTTGGATGGAGTGTCCCCCAGTTGATCGACCGGCTCGCGCAAGTAGGTGTGACAGTGGCGCTCGAAACGGAGATTCCATGCACCTGACCAGCGCGCAGGGTTACGAGCTGCTCGGGAAGTACGGATGCTTCGCGCGGGAGTGCTGCGACCGGTGCGGCGCGATTCTCGGACCAGTGCGATACACGCGCCGAGCTGAACCGGGCGAGTGGTGTAGCCGGGAATGCCGCGATGGAAACCAGGCCATAACGCCGAGCTGTTGCTGCGGCTGCGGAGCTTCGCTACAGGGGAAAAGGCGAGGCGCGAAGTGGTGCGGCGACACGTGCCACGACCGGGTTAATCACAGCGTCCTAGACAGCTCAAATAAGGGTGGGATGGCCGCGCATTCTAAAGGACTTACAGGCGGGGGTGTAGGTTTTGGCTAGCCCTACACCAAAAAGGCCGAAATGGGGGTTTGGGCGGGTACCGTCCGATGACCGCAAGCGCTAAGGTTTTGGCGATGCCATCGGAGCCGGAGGACACGGAACAACGGGCCATTGAGCATCGGTTAGCGTAACAGATGGTCAGATTTTTGGCTTGAGGAATCAATGCCTTAGAAGGGACGTTGCAAGATTGTTGTAAGAAGAAGATGAGCACAAACAGGCTAGAACCGGGGACATTCTGACACCAGAGCAGCTCGCCGAGCGCCTCCAGGTCGGCCTAAACTGGGTGTACGAGAAGAGCCGCACTCGTGGAAAGCACAGCGGCAAACCGCTCCCCTGTTTGCGAATGGGAAGGTATTTGCGGTTCCACTGGCCTGACGTGTGCGAATGGCTTTGCGACGGAGACAAGTAAGAAGATCCTCT
>Ga0209002_10001815_pt1 | contig 17226 bp, 15 predicted proteins | sample Rifsed16ft2_FD_184010 | JGI IMG/M metagenome (GOLD analysis project Ga0209002, IMG submission 184010) | Soil microbial communities from Rifle, Colorado, USA - sediment 16ft 2 (version 2) | ecosystem: Environmental > Terrestrial > Deep subsurface > Rock core/Sediment | place: Rifle, Colorado... | reverse complement strand
GGCGGGGATGTATGACCTGCGAGCCGAGTTCTGCGGAGGCGGTTCCGTCGAGGAGTTTGGCTTCAGCCTCATGAGCGACGCGACCTGGACCGTCGCCAGCGAGGCTGGCCCTGGCCCCGGACCGCAGGGCGGTGAAATCCAGCTCCTCCTGATTAACCAGTCGACCGATGATGTCTGTTTCGTCTATATCTCCCCCGTCACCAGCCAATACTGGGGAGAGGACTGGCTTGGCGCCGACATCGTCCCTGCAGGCACGCAGTACACGTTCGACGTCCCGGCCGGCCAATACGACCTGAGGGCGGAATTCTGCGGAAACGCCGACCCTGTCGAGGAGTGGGCGGTCGACCTGACGACATCCGGCACCTGGACCATCAGCCCAGGCTCGGGAGGCAGCCCTGGGGGCGGAAGCGGAACCGGGACAGGCCTTGATTACAGTCTCCCACCCAACTACGGCGAGGTGACCCTGGCGTCGGGCTTCACACCGGATCCGGCCTCCGTGTCGATCACCAGTGGGGGGCCGGTGAATGTCGCCACGCTCGGGCTTGGCGGAGCCTGCTCCGGCTACGCCACAAGCGCACCCGATTTCGAGCTCAGCTACACCTCCGGTTCTTTCTCCTTGCTCCGCTTCTATTTCGAGTCGTCGGGCGATACGACCCTGATCATCAACGGCCCGACGGGCCAGTGGTATTGCGTCGACGACTCGTTCGGGACGCTCAACCCCACCATCGACTTCCAGAACCCGTCCTCCGGAGTCTACGACATCTGGGTCGGAAGCTACGCGTCCGGAGAACTGATCCCCGGAGTCCTCTACATCACCGAGGTCTCTGGAAACCACCCCTAGTCCCACCCGGCGGCGTGGGCGTCCTCTACGAGACTCGAGCGAACCTCCCGGCGGAACTTGCCGGGAGGTTTCGTTTTCGGCCCAGGAGGTTGCTCCCTATGCCTTTTCGGGGCGCCCTGCACTATAATCCCGAGCGGGGAGGGACCCTCGGATGACCACCGGCCTCAACCTCGACACGCTCAACGGCGCCCTGCTCTACCTCACCGCGATCTTCGGAGGTTTCCTCGCCGCCCTCTGGCTGGGCCTGGTCATTTGGACCTATCGAGACATTCGGGCGCGCACGCAAGACCGGCTACTGCAAGTGCTCGCCGCCCTTCTGGTCGCTCTGCTCAACATCCCGGGCGTGATCATCTACCTGATCCTCAGGCCGCCTCGCACGCTGGATGAGGAATACCAACACACGCTGGAGGAGGAGGCCCTTCTCAGCGAGATCGAGGAGAGGCTCGTATGTCCCGGCTGCGGGAGCAGGACGCAGGCGGATTGGCAAGTCTGTCCGAGTTGTCATACGAGGCTGCGCCGCCCTTGTGCCCACTGCGGGAAGATGATGGAGCTCTCGTGGAAGATTTGCCCCCACTGTGCCACGCTCGCCCCCGGCGTCCGCGCCGAACCCCCTCCGCTCTTCGAGCCGCCGCCCGGATAGCCGGCCGCTTCCCCTCGGAAATTGCGGAGACCGGATTTCTGTGAGAAATCCAGTCTCTTCACATCCTCGACTTGGCCGTCGGTTCGCCAGGAGGGCCACGGCCTCCTTCTCAGGCCCAACCTTGGCCGCGCAAATCGCCGAGAACACTCAGCGCCCGAGGGAGCTCTGCATTCCCCGCGCGCTTCCGCGGTGAGCTCCTCCGCCCTTTGCGCTATCCTCGCCGAAGCGCGTCCCACCCCGCGTAGGTGGCGGCCTCGGCGAGCTCGCTCTCGATCCGGATGAGCTGGTTGTACTTCGCCACCCGATCGGAGCGCGCCGGCGCCCCGGTCTTGATCTGGCCCATGTTGAGGCCCACAGCGAGATCGGCCACCGTTGTGTCCTCGGTCTCACCGGAGCGGTGCGAAGTGACGGCGCGCCAGCCTGCCTTCTGGCAGAGCTCCACGGCTTCGATCGTCTCGGTCAGCGTGCCGATCTGATTGAGCTTGACCAGAAGCGCGTTGCAGGCCCTCTGCTCGATTGCTCTTCGCACCCGCTCCGGGCTTGTCACCAGCAGATCGTCCCCGACGAGCTGGATCTTGCCGCCCATCTCGGCCGTCATCATCGCCCAGGATTCCCAATCATCCTCGGCCAGACCGTCTTCAATCGACACGATCGGATACTGGTCCGCCCAGCTCTTCCAGAACGCCACCATCTGGTCTCCGGTGAGCTCCTTCCCTTCTCGCCGGAGAACGTAGCGTTTCTTCTCCGCATCGAAGAGTTCCGAGGCGGCCGGATCGAGGGCGATGCTCACCTGCTCGCCCGGCTTGTAGCCCGCCTTGGCGATCGCCTCCAGGATCACCTCTACAGCCTCGGCGTTGGCTTTCAGAGCCGGGGCATACCCGCCCTCATCTCCCACGAGCACCGTGTAGCCTCGGGCCTTCAACACTCCGCGAAGCGCATGGTAGATCTCGGCACCCCAGCGCAGCCCCTCGACGAAGCTGGGAGCACCCAGGGGCATCACCATGAACTCTTGCACGTCGGTGGATTGCCACCCGGTGTGCGCGCCGCCGTTGAGGATATTCAGCATGGGCACAGGCAGCACGTGCGCATTCACCCCACCCAGGTGGCGGTAGAGTGGGATCCCCAGGCCCGAGGCCGCGGCGCGGGCCACGGCCAGACTTACGCCCAGGATGGCGTTCGCCCCCAAACGAGACTTGTTGGCGGTTCCGTCCAGCTCGATCATCCCCAGGTCGATAGCCCTCTGCTCGACCGCATCCCACCCCAGGAGCAGCTCAGATATCGTCGTGTTGACGTTCTCGACGGCCCGGGTGACCCCCTTCCCACCGTAGCGGCCCTTGTCCCCGTCGCGCAGCTCGAGGGCCTCGTGAACCCCGGTGGACGCCCCCGAGGGCACGATCGCCCGGCCCCAGGCGCCGCCATAAAGGGTCACCTCAACCTCCACCGTGGGGTTGCCCCGCGAATCCAACACCTCACGAGCGAACACGGATTCGATTGTCGTTTCCATGATGGCCTATCTCCCGAAAGCGGATCGAGCAAGAGCGATTATACCTGGGCACGCGGAACGAGGGCCCCAGGCAGAAGCGTCGCCACCACGGCGGCCGCGGCATCGTTCCATCTTGGGCCTCGCTTGAACCCAAAGAGCAAGCCGGCGAGTATTGAATAGGACGGAGCCCGCGTCGCGCAACCATCGATCATGCCGCCCATCCTCCGCTTTATCCTGCGACGATCGCTTTTCATCCCTCTCAGCTTCTTCGTGATCACGGCGACGCTCTTTGGCATCCTGATGCTCGCCCCGCCGGAGGCCAGGGCCGAGCTCTACCTGCCGCCGCGACTCCCCCCGAACTTCACGGAAGAGGATTTCCAGCGGCTCATCCAGATCATCATCCGAGATCACGGGCTCGACGATCCAATGCCCGTCCAGTACGTCCGATGGCTATCCGGCCTGCTCCAAGGAGACTGGGGGTATAGCCCGGCGCTGGACGGCGAGATCCTGCCCAGCCTGCTCGCCCGCGTCCCGGCCACCTCCGAGCTCGCGATCTACACCTCCCTGTTCTTCATCCCCCTGGGGCTGGTCTCCGGCGTGCTGGCCGCACGCTCTCGGGGCCGCCTCATCGATTCCGCCTTCCGCCTCTCCGCGTTCATCGGGACCTCCATCCCGCCGTTCATCCTGGGCCTGTGGTTGCTCTCCCTCTTCTATGTGGCACTGCGCTGGTTTCCGCCCGAGCGCCTCAGCCAGGCCAGCGGCCTTTTCGTCTCGTCCTCGGGCGAGTTCACCAGCTTCACCGGCTTGTTGACGATTGATGGCCTGCTCAACGGCAGTCCCGACATCAGCCTCGATGCCCTCCGCCACCTCGCCCTGCCCGTCCTCACCCTGAGCCTTTCTCACTGGGCCACGCTTGGCCGCCTCACTCGGTCTTCCGTGCTCGAAGAGATGGAGAGAGCCTACGTCCTGGCGGCGAGAGCACGCGGCGTATCGAGGAGCGGAGTCGTCTGGCGGCATGCATTCCGCAACGCGCTCGTGCCTTCCTTGAACAGCACCGCCCTCTCGGCGGCCTCACTGGTCACGGGCATTTACGTCGTCGAGGTCGTGTTCAACTTCAATGGCATCGCGGAGCTGGTCATCCGGTCGGTTTCGGCCAGTCCCGACATCGGGCTTGCGACGGGCTTTGCCGTGTTCAGCGTGCTCCTGGTCCTGCCGATCATGCTCGCCCTGGATGTGATTCAAGCCGTTGTCGATCCGCGGATCCGCGAGGGAGTGGCCAGTTGATGAGGGCGGTCGTCCGCTTCCTTTCCAGCGGGCCGAGTTTGCTGGGCCTCCTCCTGGTGGGGCTCTTCTTCGCTGCGGCGATCGCCGCGCCCACTCTGGCTCCCGATTATGGAGCCCCGGATGCTCCTCCGGGGCTCCAGCGCGCTGGAAGGGCCATCGACCGCACTACCCCCGCCCCCCAAGCTCAACCGCGCCTCTCGGGACGCTGCCTGGCCAATGGGACGTCTACTTCACAATCATCTGGGGGACGCGGGCCGCCCTACGCTTTGGCCTGGGCGTCGCGGCCGGAGCCGCCGTCTTGGGAACGCTTGTCGGGCTGTTGAGCGGCTATACGGGGGGCTGGGTCCACAAGGTTACCATGGCCGCCGTCGACGGTTTCCTTACATTCCCCGCGCTGGCCGGCTTCTTCCTGATCGAGCGGGTCGTGAGCTTTCTGCCTGAGGCCGGCGCGCTGTTTGCGGGTGGCATACAGGGCGATCCTCTCATGCTCACCTTGATTCTGTTCTCCTGGATGCCGTACGCCCGGATCATCTCCTCCAGCGCATTGAGGCTCAAGCAAGCGGACTACGTCGAAGCCTCTCGCGCCCTGGGCGCTCGTTGGACCCGGGTGGTCTTTCACCATATCCTCCCGAACGTGGTTTCCCCGGCGTTTGTACTCGCCGCGCGAGACGTCGGCGGTATGGTGATCCTCTCCGCCGCCTTCACGTTCATCGGGGTGGGTGCGAGCTCGCCCTGGGGCTTGCTCATCACGATAGGGCGCGATTGAATCGTCGGGCCCGGCGGTAACCCGTTCGTCTTCTGGTGGATCTACGTCCCGGCAACCCTGGCCCTGCTCCTTTTCGGCATCAGCTGGAATCTCATAGGGGACGGCCTGGCGGATCTCCTGCTAGTGCGCCCGCAGGTGGTTGGCGAGGTGGCCATGGGCGCCGGGGAACGGCGCCGGCGCTGGGCGATCCCCGCGAGCGCGGCCGCCCTGGGGATCGTCCTCGGCATCCATTGGTCGTGGTGGGCCAGCCCTCCCCGGCCGTCCGGCCTGGGGCCGGATGCCCTTCGCGAAGATCAGCGGGTTGAGTATCTCCGGATGTCGATCGAGGTGTTTACGCAGGACCTCGATATCGACCAGGCGATGCGCCGGTATCAGAATCTGGGACGATACGCAGAAGACACCCTCCGCAGCATGAGGCGGCTGACCGCCAACCCGCCGCAAAGGGACGTGCGTCAATTCCTGATGGTCACGGAGCAAGTGGCGTCCTTCTATCCGCTCGAATCCTCCGCCTCCCCACCCTCTCTGAGGGCGGCTCTCCTCCTCCTGATCCCTTCCGGCGCCCTCGTCATCTTCATCCTGTCGGCGCCTACCGCCATGAGGCAGCTCGCCGGGCGGCGTCTTGGCCGCCGGCCCGCCCTCGGCCGCGCGTCAGCCACCAACACGCGGAACTGAGATCTTCCGGCACGCGGGGACCTGATTCCTTGGGTCGTCCAACGCCACGTCCCTGGCCTCCCGATCCTCTTCGCCGCGAGGTTTCCCGGACAGATCCGCCCTCGCGGCGGATCGGCTCCGGGGGGCGCTTTCCCCGGCGTCCCCAGAGCGCATGTTAGAATGATCCCATGATCGAACGACGGATCTACCTGGACCATGCCGCCACCACACCTCTCGACGAACGGGTGCTGACGGCGATGGTTCCATACTTCCATGAGAAGTTTGGAAACCCATCTTCGGTCCACTCCTGGGGCCAGGAAGCCGAAGGGGCTGTTGAGGGCGCCCGGCGCAGAGTTGCCGAGGTCCTGGGCTGCTATTCCCAGGAAATCGTTTTCACCTCGGGAGGCTCCGAGAGCGACAACCTGGCGCTGCGGGGCGCGGCATTCGCCGAACGAGAATCGCGCCGCGCCAATCGCATTCTCACAACTCCTGTGGAGCATCCCGCCGTGCTGAACACGGCCGAGGATCTTGCGTCGCGCTTCGGGTTTCACCTCGATCTCCTTCCTGTTGATCACAACGGCCGGGTGAACCCCGGCGATCTGGTGGAACGGATTACCCCCGAGACGGCTGTTGTTTCCGTGATCTATGGCAACAATGAGATCGGCACCATCAACCCGATCCGAGAGCTCGGGGCCATCTGCCGCGAGCGGGGCGTGCTGTTCCACACAGACGCCGTTCAGTCGGCCAGCCAGCTCCTGATCCTCGCCGACTCACTGAATGTCGATCTGATGTCGATCGGAGCGCACAAGTTCTACGGCCCCAAGGGCATCGGCGCGCTCTACGTGCGAAACGGAACGCGGCTGGCAGGCTCCCAGACGGGCGGGGGCCAGGAACGCGGCTTGCGCGCCGGCACACACAACGTTCCCTTGATCGTCGGGCTCGCCGAGGCCCTGAGGATTACCCACGAAGAGCGGGCATCCCTAGCCGCCCGGTTCCGACTCCTTCGCGAGCGGATCGTCGCCGGCGTTCTGGAAGGGGTTCCGGACTCGAAGCTCACCGGGCATCCTCGCGAGAGGCTCCCCAATCATGCCTCCTTCGTGATCCGCGGCGTCGACGCCAATGCGCTCCTGGCCGCGCTCGACATCGCCGGTTTTGCCTGCTCCTCGGGCTCGGCGTGCAAGACCGGGGATCCCGAGCCTTCCGCAGTCCTCACCGCGCTCGGCTTCTCGGACGAATGGTCGCTGGGATCCCTGCGCGTGACCGTGGGCCGTGCGACGACCCCCGAGAACATCGAGGCCTTCCTCGAGGCGTTGCCGGCGATTGTCCGCAGGGTCCGCGCCGCCTCCCTCGCCAGGCCATGAATCCACGGCGCGTGGTCGTGGCCATGAGCGGCGGCGTCGATAGCTCGGTCGCCGCCGCGCTCCTTGTCGAACAAGGCTATGAGGTGATCGGCCTCATGCTTCGCCTCTGGGCCGGCGACGGCCGGTCCGGCTCGAACCGCTGCTGCTCCCCCCAAGACATTGCCGAAGCCCGAGACGTTGCCACGACCCTTGGCATTCCCTTCTACGTCCTCGACGCTCAGGCCGAGTTCAAGCAGACCGTTGTCGACTTCTTCCTGCGTGGCTATGCGCAAGGACTGACCCCCAATCCATGCCTGGAATGCAACCGGCACATCCGCTGGGGCCACCTTTACCGCCATGCCATGGCTCTCGAAGCCGCCTTCCTGGCCACGGGGCACTACGCCCGCCTTGAGAGCAACGGGCGCGCCACCCGTCTCCTACGGGCTGCCGACCGGGCAAAAGACCAATCCTACGTCCTGAGCGTCCTGGGGCAGGAGCAGCTCGCCCACGCCCTCTTTCCAATCGGTGATTATTCCAAGCCGGAGGTCCGACGCCTCGCAGCCCGCTTCTCTCTCTCCGTCGCCGACCGCCCTGAGAGCCAGGACCTGTGCTTCGTCGGCGACTTGGACTACCGGGCCTTTGTCCGCCTCCACGAGCCCGGCAGCTTGACGCCGGGGGCAATCCTCGACCGCCAGGGAGAGCGCCTCGGGATGCATGAAGGGCTCGCCAACTACACGATCGGGCAGCGAAAGGGCATCGGCGTGCCATCCCCTATCGCGTTGTATGTCCTGGAGAAGGTCCCGGAGACCCACTCCCTGATCGTAGGTCCACGGGAGATGCTGGGCCGGAGGCGGTTCGAGGCCGGGGGAGTACACTGGGTGAGCGGCCAGGCGCCCGGTTCTCCGTGCCGGGTGGCGGTTCGCGTCCGCTACAAGGCCAGGGAAGTCCCGGGGGTGGTGAATGCTCTGCCGGAGGGGCGAGTCGAGGTTGAGCTGGAGGAGGCCGTCCCCGACGTCACCCCGGGACAGGCGGCCGTCTTCTACGACGGGGATGTCTGCCTGGGAGGGGGGCTGATCCAGCTTTGACGACCCAGAGCGCCTTGCTCGGCGTGATCATCGCCACCATTTGCGGGCTGGCCTATCATCTCATCCGGGGCGGAGGCCTCTCCCGCCTGGGCCTCTACTTGGCGAGCGCGTGGGTGTCGTTCTTCCTGGGCCATCTGGTCGGTGGACTTCTGGGCTGGGAGGCCCTCCGCGTTGGCCCGCTTAATCTCCTGCCCGCCCTTCTGGCGACGGCGATCGGCCTGTTGGCGGCCGATGTCCTCGTCGGCTCCGAAGGCCGACGGGATCGTGGGCCGCGCACCAGGCGGCCGCAGGATCCGCCCGAGTTCCCTTGAGGTCCCCCGACATCACGCGCGCGTCGCGAGAGGCCAGGGCCGGCGGCTGTGCTATAATTCGCGCGTCATGATCGACGACCAAATTGATCTGGAGTGGAAATCCGAGTCGAAGGCCGCGTCTTCCGGCCCGAATGACGGCCTCACCGGTCGCCAGCGCCTCACGATCATCGTGGCTGCGCTCGGCCTTGTGGCCTTCATCGCCCTCGCCGTCGCCGGCTTCATCTATCTCACCCGCGACCCGGCCCGAGCCGCCAATTTCCGCGACATCTTCATCATCCTGATGGCCTTCGAGTCGCTCTTGATCGGCCTGGCGCTGATCATCCTGATCGTCCAAATCGCGCGCCTCACCAGCCTGCTGCAGAACGAGGTGAGGCCGATCCTCCAGTCAACCAACGAGACCCTGAACACCTTGCGGGGAACAACGCGGTTTCTGAGCAACAACCTGGTCGACCCGGTCGTCAAAGCCAATAGCTCCATGGCCGCTTTTCGCCGCGTCCTGGAGCTCCTGCGGATCGGCCGGCCCCGCTAGGCCCTGAATCGATACCCTGAGGAGGCATCACGATGGCGGAACGAGATAGCGATATTGGCGCATTCATCACGGGCTTCGTAGTGGGCGGTCTGGTGGGCGCCGCAGTCGCCCTGCTGCTTGCCCCGCAATCGGGCGAGGAAACCCGCACCCTGATTCGCGACAAGAGCATCGAGCTGCGCGATCAGGCGACCCAGACGGCCACCGACGTCCGGGCGCGAGCGGAGAGGCTCGCCCAGGATGCCCGCACCAAGGCCGAGGACCTTCAACGCCGCGGCCAGATGGTGTTGGAAGAGCAGAAGTCGCGCCTGGAGCAGGCCGTCGAGGCCGGCAAGCGCGCCGCTCGCCGCCGGCCGAGCGAAGAGGAATCGACGGAAGCCTAGCGCGCCATCGGCGCCTGGTCTTCAATCATCCGGCATGGAAGTTCGAGGGGACGCCCGCGGCGTCCCCTCGCGTTTTCCCGTCGTACGAAATCACGAACACCGTTCCGCGGGCTTGAGCCTCACCGCTGAGACCGCAGAGTACGCGGAGACATGCCACTAGCCCGGCGATCTCCGCGATCTCGGCGGTGAAAGAGCCGGGTTGTCGGGGGCAAGACGCGGGATCATGCCTTACCAGAGAGAACATAGAAGACGCTGAGACATGCAGGATAACTCAGCGATCTCTGCGATCTCAGCATTGACGGGCCCGAGGGGTTTGCGGAGGGCGGTCTGCCTCACACGGGCGCGGCGCCCGATGCAAGCTCGACAAGCGCTTCGGGCAGCATATCCGCCACCTCGCTGGCCAAGACGCTGGCCGTCGTCCCATGCGCTTCTCCCGCGAGGACGCCAGCCCGCCCGTGCAGGTAGGCCGCCAGGACGGCCGCTCCGTACGGGGCCACCCCCTGCGCCAGAAGACCGGCGATCGCGCCCGCCAGCACGTCACCCGTCCCTGCCCTGGCGAGCGCCGGCGAGGCGATCGGGATGATGGTTGCCATTCCTTCCGGCGAGGCGACGACGGTGAAGGCTCCTTTCAAGACGACGACATGCCCCCATTCGGCCGCCCAATGGCGAGCCGCCGCCAGCCGGTCGGCCTGGATTTCGTCCTTGCTCATTCCGGTCATCACAGCCATCTCACCGGGATGAGGCGTGAGGATCGTGGGCCGGGGAAGCCGACTCGGCCAAAGATCCACTTTGCTCAGCAGCTTGAGCCCATCGGCATCGACCACGCACGGGGGAAGCGAAGCCGACTCTCCCCTGCGGCTCTCCGAACGCACGAAACCGATGTGGGTTCGGGGCGAGCCTTCGCCCACGCCGAGAAGCCGCGTTATGAAAGCCCCCGTCGACGGGTCCTGGCCAAACCCAGGCCCGAGCAGAAGCGCCTGTGAGGCGCCCAACTCGCCCTTGAGGATCTCGACGGCCTCCGCGGAGATCGCCCCGACCTCGTGGGGCAGGAGAACCCATGTGGCTTCAGGGATCTGGGGAGCCACGACGGCCTGGACAGGGGACGGCGCAGCCAGCGTCACCAGTCCGGCACCGACGCGATAGGCGCCCATTCCCGCCAGCGCGGCCGCGCCGGGGAAATTCACCGATCCAGCGACGACGAGCGCCCGGCCAAAGGTGCCCTTGTGCGCGTCGGCGGGCCTGGGAGGAAGCCAGAGCCGCAGCGTGCGCGGGTCGGCGAGCTCGGTCTGGATGGAGGCGAGCTCCGCCTGCTTCTCCGAGATCCCGATATCGGCGACGACAAGCTCTCCCACGGCCGCCGCTCCCGGGAACCGGAACTGGCCCACCTTCGCCGCCGCCAAGGTGACCGTGAGATCGGCTTCCAGAGCCTCCGCTGCGATGGCGCCCGTGTCACAGTCCATGCCCGAGGGACAGTCGAGGCCCACAACGAAGAGCGGCCTCGATCGCGTTTCCAGCGCCTTGGACGCGGCCGCCAGCACTTCCTGCGCCGCGTCGCGCAGCGGCAGGCGAAAGCCCGTCCCCAGGAGTGCGTCGATCAGCACATCCGAGGTCATCATGAGGTTGTGGAGCACGCGGTGCCGCTGGTCATCCGCCGCATTGGCGATGAGCGAGCCATGCGTCTGCAGCCGCGCCAGGTTGGCGTCTTTCTGCGGCCTCCCGCCGGCGATGTAGGCCGACACCTGGGCGCCCGCTTCCGCCAGGTAGTGCGCGGCGACCAGGCCATCGCCCCCATTGTTGCCGCTCCCCACGAGGATGGCGATGCGCTTTCCGCCGGGCGCGCCGATCCGTTCCAGAACAGCCTCGGCGACGGCGCGGCCGGCGTTTTCCATCATCCGATCATAGGTCAGCCCGCCGGCGTCGGCCGCCTTCTCGATCGTCCTCATCTCCTGGACCGTCACCACCTTCGGCACGCTACCCTCCACTCTTGGGGCTGAATCTCCCCGAGTCGACAACCGACGACCCTATGCTCTCGGCCGCACCGGGGAGCCCGAGCCTTGTCAGACGCTCCCGAGTGGGCTTCCCGCTTTCAGGATCCCAACCTCGGAACGCATAGTAGGCCCCAAGCATCTCCTCCAGTGGCGGAATGTAGCCCGCCGACCCGCCGTCCGCGAGGGGTCGGACGAGATGGCGGGGCAGCCGGTCGTTTTGGCGGGTCAGTCCGAGCCGGATGTTGATCGCGCGTTTGATGTTCCACGCTCGCTCACCCGCCCGCAGGAGCTCCTCGAGCTGGTAGTCAAGGCCCGTGGCCAGGTTCACCAGCTCCAGGACGGTCGAGGGCTCGACGTTGGCGAAGAGGCACACCACCAGCGCGTTCCCGAGAGTCCGCCAGTCCTGATGCCGCGCCACATTGGCGGCCTTCTCCGCTCCTGCCTGCCGCTCGAAGAGCGTGATCCCGATCGACTCGGCGGTGTGCCCGAGAGTATCGACCATGAAGTAGTCGCTTTGATTGTGGCAGGCTCCCCGCGGTGAGGTGGCGTAGACCAGCGCCATGCCCGAGGAAGCGCGCGGGTCGTGATATGCCGCTTCCAGGGCATTTACCTGCGCCGCCGTATCGGGGACGCCGAAGTGGTCGGCCAAGCCTTTCGCTCCCAGCGCCAAGAGCCCCCCGAGGCCTTCGCGCCGGACCGTGAGATGGATGAGGTCTTCGGCAGCCTTTGCATTTCCCCAGGTGAGAGAAAGGCCGCCCGCATCCGACGGCTTGAGGACGCCCTCCTGGAAAAGAAAGAAGGCGAGGCCGATAACGTTCGAGAGCGAGATCGTGTCGAGCCCGTAGCGGTCGCACTGCTCTCCCAGGAAGGTGATCGTCGAGATATCGTCAATGCCGAGGTTCGGCCCAAAGCCCACGGTCGTCTCGTATTCGGGGCCCTTCCGGTTGGCCCCATCGGCGAGGCGGACCACCCGTCCGCAGGCGATGACGCATGCATGGCACGCGCTGACGCCGCTCAGGATCGTCTCGGCGACCGCCGAGCCCGATATGCGGTCGGCGCCCTCAAAGGTTCCCCCGCTGTAGTAGCGGGACGGCATATTACCCAGGTAGGACCAATACTCGAGGCCGCCCGAGGTACCCGTGGCGCGGACGGCGCGGCTCAGATTGTCATTTCGGAGGGCGATGTTGGTCCGGCTGCGGGCCCGGCCAAACGCCTCGGGTGCGGCGAGCGGGATCGGCTGTTGGCCGCGGATGGCGATCGCCTTCAGGCGCTTGGCCCCCATGACCGCACCCATCCCGGTGCGCCCCGCCGCGCGGCCATTGTCACAGAGGATGCTGGCAAACGGTAGTAGAGCCTCGCCGCCTGCCCCGATGCAGGCCACCCGGATTCGAGGATCCCCGAGAGCCGCTCGAACGCGATCTTGCGTTTCGTACGTGTCGGCCTGGCCCCACAGTTCTCCGGCGGGCAGAATCTCGGCCTGCCCGTCATGGATCCAGAGGGTGGAAGGCCTGGGCGCGGCGCCCGTAATCCGCAGGCCATCGAAACCGGCCGTGCGCAGCACGGCGCCGATGTGGCCGCCGATGTTGGATTCCGCCCACAGGCCGGTGGCGGGGGACTTCGCGCAGAAGGCTGCCCGCCCGACGGCCGGCCCGGCCGTGCCGGTGAGCGGGCCGGTGAGGAAGAGAAGCGGAGCGGCGGGGCTCAATGGGTCGAGCGCTGGAACGAGGTCGGGATAGAGAAGGTGAGCTCCCAGGCTCGCGCCACCGAGAAACGCGCGCTGGTGTTCCTCGGCGACGTTCTCTTCGCATGCCTTGCCGGTCTCGAGGTCGACGTGGAGCAACCTGAACGGCGGAGCGGGCATGTCAGTCTTTCAGCTCCCCAGCCTGGCCGGAATAGGCCTTGCGCCGAGCGGCGCGCTAGGGCGCTGACCGTCCTTCGGAGGGACGCGGCTCATTGCGTATTCGGCCATCGCCGTGATCGTGAGGCTAGGATTCACCCCCGGGTTGGCGGGGACGATCGAGCCGTCCACAACGTAGAGGCCTGGGTAGCCGAAGACCTGACAATCCAGGTCGATGACGCCCTCGGACGGATCGCGGCCGAAGAGGCATCCTCCGAGCATATGCGCCGTGGTCGGGATGTTGAGCAGGCCCTCCTGGACGGTGCCGGCCGGCGTGCCTTCGATATTCCGGGCGAGCGAGCGAACCGCCTGGTGGCCCAGCTGGATATTCACCGGGATCGCGCGGCGCGGATCGTGCTCAGCGACGATTCCCTTACGAAAGAGGGTGAGCGGGCTCCGGCCAAGGCGGAGGCTCATCCGGTTGTCGGCGGTCTGCATCACCATGATTGCCACAGATCGCCTGGTCAGGCCTGGGATCCACTTCGAATTGAGGTAGTCGATGGGGTGACGGACGATTCCCCAAACGGTCCGCGCGAGGCGAGCAAGGAATCCGCCCCCGGCCTTGATGAGTGGTGCAGCGAGAAGCCAATACAGGAGCGACGATCCGTCGGAAAACCGCAACGGCTCGATATGCGTCGAGTCGTCGGCTTGAATGATCGAGCTGATGGCGATGCCCTTGGATTGATCCATCGTCGGACGGCGTTGGAAGACGCCCAGAAAGGCCTCGCTGTTGGTCCTCACCGTCTCGCCGAGCCGGGGCGGCAAGTTCGGGAGGGATCGTGTGTCGTCGCGGCAGCGCAAGAGGAGCCCAAGCGTTCCCAGGACTCCCCCGGCCAGGATCACATTGCGAGCCAAGACGCAGTGCGCCGGACGGCGGGCCCAGGCGGTCGAAGACCGATAGGCCACCTCGTAGCGGGCTCCGTCGCCCCGCCCCCCGGGAAGCGGCCGGATATCCTCGACCAGCGCCTGGGGAATCACCCCCGCTCCCCATTTCTCGGCGAAGAAAAGGTAGTTCTTAGAGAGCGTGTTCTTCGAATCAAACCGGCAGCCCGTCATGCAGCCGCCGCAATGGATGCATCCGATCCGTGCCGGGCCCTGGCCTCCGAAGAAGGGATCGGGGAGCTCCTTGCCTTCCTCGCCGAAGTAGATTCCGACGTCGGTCGGCCTAAACGTATTTCCTCGCCCGAGCTCGGTGGCCACCTGCCCAAGCGCCACATCGGCCGGCCAGAGCCGTGGGTTGGGGACCACGCCGAGCATGCGCCGGGCCGTGTCGAAGTGAGGCCGCAGAATCGTTTTCCAGTCGCCCAAGTGGCTCCAGGCCGGCGATGCGTAGAAAGCATCGTCCGGCTCGACGAGAACCGCGGCATACACCAGGCTGCCCCCTCCGACGCCGCTGGAGTGAAACACGAAGAACCCGTTGAAGAGGCTCATCTGGAAGGCACCGAGGCACCGAAGCGCCGGGAGCCAGAGGAATTTCCAGATGTTCCAGTTGGTCGACGGGAAGTCCTGATCGTGGATGCGCCGGCCCCGCTCGAGAATCAGGACCCGATATCCTTTCTCCGCCAGCCGCATGGCGGAAACGCTCCCGCCGAATCCGGATCCGACGATGACATAGTCAAAGGGTTCCGCACTAGGGCCGGGCGACGCAGGGAGGGAAGCATGGCTACCCATCGGTGGACTCTCCTTGGGGTGCATGTCGGGGCGGATCAACCGCCCGCGGCGGAGGAGCCTCAATCAAGCCAGGCCGGATCGATGCGAACGACGTCCTCCAAGGGCTCGAACGGCACCGTTCCGATCTCTTCGCGTCTGAAGCGGGCCATGATCTCGTCCTTGCCAGACGCCTCCCGCTGGCAGTGCGACTTGCCCGCCCCGGCCATTCGGAACCTACGATCCAGCGCGGGCCTCCCGTCTTCTACATCGTCCTGCGTCGAAGCCCACTCCAGTCGTTGATCCGGGAGCCCTGTGACTCGAAATTGCGGTCGACCTCATTGGATGGCCAGATAGCGAGCCAGGGGCGATCCTGCCTGCAGGCGGGCGCTAGCCCTCGACGCCGACGAGACGGCAGCAGCGCACAAAATCCAGCACCGAGGGAACGTTGCGGAGCATATACGCCATGTTCCCTTCCACTCTCAGCCGCCGGGTCATCATGGCCTGCATGGCGTCGAGCTCCCCGGTGACCACCTTGAGGAAGTGGCGCCGCGGCGCCCGAAGCGTGAACTTGGCATCGGGAAGTAGGCCAGCGGCGGGATCGAGGTATTCCGCCTTGCGACATCGGCCATGCCAGAGGTCCAGGTAGAACACGGCCAGCGGAGCACCCGGGGCTTCATCGTGCTCGACGACGAACACGATGTCGGCTTCCCAATTCCTGGCGACCTCGGCGTAGCGCTTGTCGCTGTTGAGCAGGCTTTCCAACGCCTCCAACCACGCCCCACTCGGGAACGGATGCGCCACGCAATCCTCCAACCTCTCAGAGCGGCGGAGTGATTATCTGCCTTCCGCCACCTCCTGTCAACGCGCCCGGCGCGAGTTGCTTCGACCATCGGCCGGCGCCTGGATTGACAGCCTCGCGGCGGCTCGGGTACACTGCTCGTGTTCGCCTCCGCCAAAGGACATGGTTCAGACACGCGACGTTCTCGAGCGGCTCGAAGATCAAGCGCTGGCCCCCTACGCCCATCGCAGCCGGAGCTCTCGCGGGCGCGCCTACCCGGATCAAGAACCAACCTATCGCACCGCGTATCAGCGCGACCGCGATCGCATCCTGCACACCACGGCCTTCCGCCGCCTGGAGTACAAGACCCAGGTGTTCGTGATCCACGAGGGCGACTACTACCGCACCCGCCTCACCCATACCCTGGAGGTGGCCCAAATCGGGCGGACCGTCGCCCGGGCCCTCGGCGCCAATGAAGACCTGGTGGAGGCCATCTGCCTCGCACACGACCTCGGCCATCCGCCCTTCGGCCACTCCGGCGAGCAGACGCTGCGGCGCCTGATGCAGAACCACGGGGGCTTTGATCACAACAAGCACTCGATGCGGATCGTCACGGTGCTCGAGCGGCGCTACCCCGATTTCCCCGGGCTCAACCTCACCTGGGAAGTGCGCGAGGGGATCGTCAAGCACGAAACCGAATATGACGTCGCCGACGCCGCCGACTATGAGCCGGAGAAGCGCGGACACCTCGAAGCCCAGGTTGCCAACGCCGCCGATGAGCTGGCTTACACGGCTCACGACCTCGACGATGGGCTCCGCTCGTCCATGATCACCACCCGCCAGCTCGCCGATCTTGCGCTCTGGCAGCGGCTGCTCGAGAGTGTCGGCCTGGCGGAGGGCGAGCTCGACGACCTGGCGCGCCACCGCATCATCCGACGTTTGATCGGCATCGAGGCGACCGACCTGATCGAAGCCACCGATGGCCGCATCGTGGAGAGCGGGGCGAGCTCCGTCGAGCGCATCCAGCTCTTGCCTCACAACGTCATCGGCTTCTCGGATCGGCTCGAGGCCATGAACCGGCAGCTCAAAGACTTTCTCTACCAGAACATGTATCAGCACAACCGCGTCGTCCGCATGCACAGGAAGGCGGAGAAGATCGTGGAAGACCTCTTTCGCGCCTACACCGAGAGTCCCGAGATCCTCAGCCAGGAGGTGCGCGAGCGCGCCCAGAATGGCGACCTGTATCGAACGGTTTGCGACTACATCGCCGGGATGACCGATCGTTTTGCCGAGACCGAGCACAACAAGCTCTTCCAGGACGGAGAGCTGCCTTAGGGGATGGTGGTGGGAGAATGGGCGAGCGTGATGTCTATCTGACGCCCGAAGGCGCTCAGAAGCTGAAAGCCGAGCTCGAGGAATTGCGGGGCCCCAGGCGCCAGGCTCTCGCCAAGAGGCTGCGGCATGCCATCCAACAGGGCGATCTATCCGAGAACGCCGACTACATCACTGCCAAGGAGGAGCAGGCCTTCCTCGAGGGCCGCATCCTCGAGCTGGAGTCCATCCTGCGCGAAGCCGTCGTCGTCGAGAACGGCGGCGCGGCCGG
>Ga0209002_10001812_pt1 | contig 17231 bp, 16 predicted proteins | sample Rifsed16ft2_FD_184010 | JGI IMG/M metagenome (GOLD analysis project Ga0209002, IMG submission 184010) | Soil microbial communities from Rifle, Colorado, USA - sediment 16ft 2 (version 2) | ecosystem: Environmental > Terrestrial > Deep subsurface > Rock core/Sediment | place: Rifle, Colorado... | reverse complement strand
GGCCAATAAAAAATGCCTGCGATTGAGAGTGAAACCTTTAAAGAAAAGCTTCTCATAGTTGATGACGATCAAACCGTCAGAGAATACCTTGAAACCCTTTTTTCGCTCCGTGGTTATGAAATCAGGACAGCCAACAATGGAAAAGAGGCGCTTCAGATCCTTTCCGAAGAATACTTCCCGGTCGTCATTGCTGATCTGAACCTGCCTGACCTGAGGGGCATTCAGATACTGGATTATATCCAGCAAAAAGAGATTATGACAGCAGTATTGATAATCACAGCTTATGGGTCTGTAGATTCTGTGATAGAGGCCCTGCGTCATGGCGCCTATGATTACCTTACTAAACCCTTTGCATCACAGATACTCCTTCATCGGGTTGCCAGGGCTATGGAAAAGGTCCGTATGGAGAAGGCCACAAGGGGACTTTCATCGCAGATTGTCTATGCTACCGAGGAGGAGAGGCTGCGCATCTCACGTGATCTGCATGATGAAATAGGCCAGTCTCTTGCAATTATCAAACTTACACTGATGGCTATAAAAAATAAGATCATTAATAACTCCACCGAAGATATTCTATCAGAGATCGGCGGACTGGCAGAGCATGTAGAAGCAACAATGAATGAGTTGTCGAGGATATCGAAAGACCTTAGTCCATCCTATGTTGTCGAGGTTGGATTTTCTCAGGCCATCAGGTTGTACGTAGAGACATTTTCGAAAAAGACGGGCATACAGGTTGATTCATATCTCAGGGATCTTCCTCCGTTTCAGAATTCTCAGCAGGAGATACACTTATACCGCATTGCACAAGAGGTGTTGACTAATATTGCAAAACATGCCGAAGCTACAAAAGTAGAAATTCGCCTGAGGAACACAGGAAGCAATCTGTATTTTTCTATCAATGACAATGGCAAGGGTTTTGATCTCCTGAAAGAGGGTAGAGTCGGAGGTATGGGGCTGATCGGGATAAGGGAAAGGGTTAATATTTTAGGCGGTAAGGTGTGGATAGAATCTGATCACGGAAGTGGTACAACCATACGTATGGAGATACCATATGAATTACCTCAGTCAACCGGTTATGCAAAATAAAAATATTAACGTGCTCATAGTAGATGACCATGCCCTTTTCAGGCAGGGTTTGAGGCGCATCCTCGAATCATTAAAGGACGTATCTATCGTGGGTGAAGCCGCTGATGGAAATGAAGCTGTTCAGGCAGCCCGTGAGACTAATCCTGATATAATCCTGATGGATGTCTCAATGCCGCATCTGAACGGATTGGAGGCTACCCAGAGGATAAAACGTATATTACCTGATACAGATGTTATACTGCTTACTATGTATGAAGATAATTTTCTTCAGGAAGATGGAATGAAGATAGGCGCTTCTGGTTATTTACCAAAAAAGTCTGTTGATAAAGAGCTGTTTGAGGCGATAAGTACTGTTTCCTCCGGAGGAAAGTATTTTTACCAATTTTCCCCAAATACAAAGAGCGGGTCGCCCTCTTCTGCTATATCATATGAATCCCTGAGTTCCCGCGAAAAGGAGATCCTGCGTCTTCTGGCAGGAGGCATGGCAAATAAGACTATATCTGAACATCTCTGCATAAGTATCAATACTGTGGAGACCCACCGCAAAAAGATCATGAAGAAGCTTAAACTGCATAACCTCAGCGACATTATCAAATATACCCTGGTGCATGGTATAATACGATAGGCATAATGGCAGATACCACGCTAAAGATAAAGCTTAAAGAGAGGATTGACCCTTACGTCCTGTTTGGGAGCAGTGATATTAACCTCAGGATAATAGGAGAGACCTTAGGGATAAAGGTCGTTGCAAGAGGTCATGAGATTATACTGGATGGACCTCAGGAGAAGGTTAAGACAGGTCAGGAGGTTATTGCTGATCTTGTTGCCCTGATTGAAGAGGGCTATTCAGTCAAACCTGATGATGTAGATTATATAATCAGGCAATCAACAAATGATGGTGAGTTTAAACTTAAAGAAGCTTTTCATGATGCAGTCTCCCTCCCATCAAAGAGAAAACTGATTATTCCAAAATCACATATCCAGTCAGAATATATTAAGGCCATAAGGAATTATGATATCGTCATAGGAATAGGACCGGCAGGCACGGGTAAAACATATCTTGCAATGGCAATGGCTGTAGCATCACTTCTCAGGAAAGAGGTAAACCGTATTATCCTCGCAAGACCTGCTGTTGAGGCAGGTGAAAAGCTGGGATTTCTTCCCGGCGATATGTATGAAAAGGTAAATCCATATTTAAGGCCGCTTTATGATGCTTTATACGACATGATGGAGACTGAAAAGGCAAACAGGCTGATTGAGCGGGGGGATATAGAGATTGCTCCGCTGGCATTCATGCGGGGAAGGACGCTTAATGACTCCTTCATCATCCTTGACGAGGCGCAGAATTCAACATCAGAGCAGATGAAGATGTTCCTGACCAGGCTGGGCTTTAATTCCAAGGTAGTTGTTACAGGTGACATTACCCAGGTTGATTTACCGGTGGAAAGGGTCTCAGGCCTGATAGAAATACAGAATATAATATCAGGAATAGAAGGTATAAAATTTGTGTACTTTTCTGAAAAGGATGTTGTCAGGCATAAATTAGTGCAGGATATTATTAAGGCCTATGATATATTTATTTCCAGGAGTGGAAAAGTCAAGAAGATAAAGAGGCAATGAATATAGAGGTAAGGAACCGTCAGAGGAAGTACAGGATTAATCAGCGAAATATAAGAAAGGATGCGAATACTATTTTATCATTGTGCGGAGTTGATGACATAGAATTAAGTATCCTCATCGTGAATAACAGGAGCATAAGAGAACTGAATAAAAAATACAGGGGGATGGACAAACCGACTGATGTACTTGCGTTTCCGATGGGGGGGCATTCGAAGCTCCTCGGTGATATAATAATATCTATGGAAAAGACACATGCACAGGCCGCAGAACGTGGTCATTCGCCGGAACAGGAGTTTAAAATTCTCCTGACACATGGGATATTACATCTGTTAGGGTATGATCATGAGATATCCCGCTCTGAGGCTCAAAGAATGAAGAGGAAAGAAAAGATAATTTTATCAAAACTATAAAGTTTTAACATGAAACCCAAGAACTTTATTGAAAGCGCAAACCTTGCTGTAGAAGGAATCCTGTATGCTGCAAAGACCCAGAAACATATGCGTTATCACCTGTGGGCTGCCGGTTTAGTTATTATTATAAGCCTGTTGTTAAGGGTAACACGCATCGAGTTTCTGATCTTAAGCTTCGCAATTTTATTAGTCCTGTTGTCTGAAATGTTTAATACGGCTATTGAGGCTATTGTAGACCTTGTGTCACCCGAATATAATCAGCTTGCAAAGATTGCAAAAGATGTGGCTTCCGGCGCTGTCTTTTTGATCTCTGCCGGCGCTGTTATCACAGGATACCTCATCTTAATGCCTTATCTGAAACAACCATTTACAGGGGCAGTAGCCTACATTGAAGACACTTCAGAACATATTACATTAATAACTTTAATCCTTGTTATCATTGCAGTGGTACTTGCCAAGGCTCATTACAGAAGTGGGAGGCCTTTTCTTGGGGGATTGCCGAGTGGTCATGCCGCTGTATCGTTTGCCATTGGCACTGCAGTTGTCTTTTTAACAAAAAATGTATTAATATCCATACTGACTTTTATATTGTCTTTTTCTGTAGCTTATAGCAGGATTGCAATGGGAATACATACAACGGGTGAGGTCATATGGGGGGCAGTGCTCGGTACGGTTATTACAGTATTGATATTTCAGATGTTCGGGTGAGACAGGATAATAATGAATTTCTTTTCTAAAATAGCAGATAAACTAAGTAACAAGCTATCACGAACCAGGGATAAACTTGTAGGTACTATAGATACACTTCTCTCCGGATTTAAGAAGGTGGATCCTGAGCTTCTTAATGAATTGGAAGAGGTGTTGATAGCGGCTGATCTGGGCACTGCTGTCGCAGGTAAACTGATAGAAAAGGTCAGGAAGGATAAGATTAATGACCCTGATGCTGTAAGGAATTCCCTGAAAGAGGGGATGTTGTCAATATTGACTCAGGATGAGGGTTCATTGAATCTTCCGGAGGCAGGACCGGCGGTTATAGTAATTATAGGGGTGAACGGGACAGGTAAGACGACCACTATAGGGAAGTTATCTGAAAAACTGAGACGGGAAGGGAGGAAAGTAATCATTGCTGCAGCAGATACATTCAGGGCAGCAGCCATAGAGCAGATTGTTATATGGGGTGAAAGGAGCGGGGCGGAAGTTATAAGGCATTCAGACGGCTCAGATCCGGGGGCTGTGGTATTTGATGCCCTTGCATCTGCCAGGGCAAAAGGGGCTGATGTGCTCATAGTAGACACTGCAGGGAGACTTCACACAAAAATCAATCTGATGGAGGAGCTCAAGAAGATCCGCAGGATCCTTGAGAGGGAGCATCCCGGCAGCCCTCATGAAGTCTTACTCGTGCTTGATGCCACAACAGGTCAAAATGCCCTTGCTCAGGCACGACTTTTCAATAAAGATATAGGCGTCACCGGTATAGTATTAACAAAAATGGATGGTACGGCAAAGGGGGGGATTATCCTGAGCATAGCAGAAGAGCTCAAAATCCCGGTCAAGATGATTGGAGTAGGGGAAGGTATAGATGATCTGAAAGACTTCAATGCAAGGGAGTTTATAGAAGCCATGTTTGAGCAGAGTTGAAATAACATTTTCTTTTATTATTTTACCGGTTCTGCCAACAACTGCTCTATTACCTGCTCAAAAGATGAAAAAGGTCTTGCCCCAACCATTCTTTTCCCTGCAATTTCCTTTTTCCCACTCTGGGTCTTTCCTATGAAAAAGGTAGGTGTACCGCTCACTGTTGCCTTCTTTCCGTCCTCTAAATCCTTATTTATCTCGTCAGCATGTTTTCCGCTGTCAATGCATGCATTAAAAGATTCAGTGTCTAATCCGATATCTGCCGCATATTGTTTTAACTTATCCACTGTAAGGGCACTCTGATTGTCAAACAATTTATCATGCATCTCCCAGTACTTGCCTTTATCAGCGGCACAGTTCGCAGCCTCAGATGCCTTTGGCGCCTGTTTGTGGAATTCTAATGGGAAATCCCTGAACACGTATTTAACCTTGCCGGCCTCTATATATTTCTTTGCGATATCAGGGAATGTATTCTTGACAAAACGGCCGCAAAATGGACACTGGTAATCAGAAAACTCTATTATCGTTACTGGTGCATCTGCTTTACCCTTCAAAGGGTCATCATCAATACTTACTGTAACCTCCTGCAGTTCCTGAGGAGGCTGAACCGGAGCTGCTACGCTTTTTGCTTTCAATGTTTCGACTTCTTTTCTTAAATCCTGCACATCTTTCTTCAAAGCCTTTATTTCATCTTCAACATTGACTTGATCCGTCTCAGCAGCATTAACCTGATGAATAAGGGGCAACAAAAGGAATAACAATAATCCCGCAAACAAAAAACATTTTTTCATATTATTCTCCTGAATTAGATGTTTTGATAGTCAAATATTCCTGAATAGCACTCAAGCAGTCCACTGCTTAGGACAACAGATACTACATCAGGGTCAAACTGTTTCCCCGCCTTGAGGGTTAACTCTTCCTTCACATGTTCCAATGCCAGAGCCGGCCGGTAGGGTCTGTCACAAAGCATGGCATCAACTGCGTCCGCAACCGCCACCAGCCTTGCGCTTAATGGGATAGCTGAGCCCCTGATGCCGTCAGGGAATCCTGATCCATCAAATCGCTCGTGATGACAGAGGATTATCGGTTTCATTTCCTGAAGGAAATCAACAGATGTTATTATCTTGGCCCCTATCTGTGGATGTTTCTTTATTTCATCAAACTCCATGGTGTCTAAAGAGCCCTGTTTCTTCAGGATATATCCTTCTACTCCAATCTTTCCTATATCGTGAATAAGCGCTGCCTGTTCAAGGCTGAGTATTTTATCATGTTGAAAACCGGTTTTTTCAGCAAGGAATGCGGAAAACCTTGCAACCCTCTCAGAGTGGCCTCTTGTATACTGGTCTTTGGCGTCAATAGTCGCAAGCAATGCCTTTACTGTGCTTGCATAATGATTCTCTATATTGCGTCTTGCGTCGTCTACTTTTTTTGATAATTCAGAAGTTGCCATATACAGCCGTTCGATTTCAAGCCTCGTCTTAAGCTGTTCCATCCTTTTGGCTACCCCTTTCCCTACTATCTCCGTCACATCCCTGTGATCAAAAGGTTTAATAAGGTAGTCCAGCGCCCCATAACGGAGGGCTTTCTTTGCAGTATCGACACTGGCATATGCAGTCATCAGAATAACTTCAATGTCCGGTTTCTTCTCCTTGATCCTTTTCAGGAGCTGTAACCCATCCATACCTGCCATCTTAATGTCAATAATCGCTACATAAAACTCTTTCTTACCTATGTACTCTAAAGCACTGTCACCATCTTCTGTAGTGACTACTTCGTACTTATTTTTCAGAATCATACGGAGAGCCTCTCGTGGGCCTACTTTATCATCCACCACGAGGATACTGCTTTTTTTCTCCATTCAATCCTCCTGTTTTTTATTCTATTTGAGTTACAGGCAGCAGCACTGTTAATGTAGTTCCCTGATCCGGCACGCTGTGTACAGTGATCTTCCCGCCATGCCCTTCAATAATCTTCTTACTTAATGGAAGCCCTAATCCTACCCCCTTTTCCGGAGTTGTGTAGAAAGGATCAAAAATCCTGTCAATGTCTTCCTGCGGTATACCCTTTCCTGTATCTTTAATAATAATACTGCAGGTTTCATTTTCCCGGATACGTTCAACATCTATTGTCAATGTCCCACCGGAGGTCATGGCATTAAAGGAATTCTGGATGATATGGGACAAAGCCTTTCCCAACTGTACCTTGTCTGCCCGGAGGATTATGGTGTCATTCTTATAGTTTCTTACGATACGGAATTCGGCTTGTTTTATACTCTTTGTTACAGCCAGGATACTGTCGTCCAGTATTTTGGCTATATCCACCATACTAAATTTATACTCTATTGGATGAGTAAATGCAATCAATTTTTCAATCAGGGCATTTAACTTTTCTACTTCCCCTGTGACAGTTGTATAGAAAAAATCCTGAAATTCCGGGTCATTATACCGCTCTTTCATCAGTTGTGTAAAAGTCCTGATAGAGACAAGAGGATTCCTCAGCTCATGCGACATTCTCCCCACAACTTCATTAAATATTCTGGCGTCGTCATCAGTTTTCTTTTCTTTATCCAATTCTCTTTTTTCAGATTCCATCTGTTCAAGTGTCTTCTGAATATACTCTTTTTGTGAGCAGATACTTTGGTAGCTATATATATCGCGTATAGACTTTCCAAGATACGTGGCGAGGATAAATATCCGTTCAAGTTCTGAATTATTAAATGGTATGCCGGTTATTTTGTTGTCAAGATTTAATATTCCAAGCAATCTGCCATCACTCACTACCGGAATAGTAACTGCAGAGTGCAGCATCTTCATCTCCCGCAATGCACTGTAAGGGATATTCTGTTGCTCCATACTTCCGGAATCTGCAATGTTTCTCTTCAATATCCTGCCGCTTGCTGAAAGCCATAAAACTATGGCGCTGTCAGAAGAGAGATAGAGTTTTGAAGTAAATTCCGCAAAAAGTCCCTTTGACACCTTGATCCTGTATAGGCCTTCTTCCTGATTTAAGAGAAGAAGTGATGCACGGCCTACACCTGTTATTTCTGTAAGTGTATCGAGAAACATATTCAGCATTCCGTCAAGGTCAAAATTATTGACTGTAAAGGTCCTGGATAATTCTATTGCCTTCTCAAGGTGTTTCAATGATGTCTGATGATTATCATCCGTCACCGGATAATTACCCCTTGATTCAAATGATGAGAGATTTAACTTACTGATTTGATCCGATAAATGATGTCTTTCTTTTATCTTTTTCAGCGCGGACTTAAGTCGCGGCAGTGATAATGGCGTATAGATGATATCATCAAATATGGCATTATATCTATCCATATCCTCGTCGTGTACATCGAATGGGATGATACCTATCAGCAGGGTATCAGACGAAGCCTTATGTTGTTCGAACCATGCCGCAGTTTTACCGGATATGGTCATATCTACTGCCATAACTGCAATCTGCTCTGACTGGAGCAGTTCGGCGCCTTTTTTTAGATTGTCTGCAGTCAGTATTATATATTCATCTGAAAGACCTGACTGGAATTTATTGATTATCTCAGCAGATGATGTTATGAGTAATAGCAGTTCCATGATGAATGACTCCTAAATCGTATTTTTAACCGGAAGTTCTACTGTAACGGTCGTTCCTTGTTTATGTACGCTGTCTACAAAAATATTCCCCCCGTGTCTCGATACAATCCTCTTGCATATGGAAAGGCCAAGACCAGTGCCTTTACCTTTAGTGGTAAAGAACGGTTCAAATATATGTATCAGATTTTCGCTTTCAATACCAGTACCAGTGTCTGTTATTTTTATAATAATGTTTTCAACTTCCAAACCATGATTTCCAGTAGTCAGGCTGACTGTAATCGCACCTCCTTTCTGTGCAGCCTCAAGACTATTTAATAATAAATTCAGTAAAAGCTGTTTTAATTGAGCCTTGTCTCCATATACGGACGGTATATGTTCAGGAAACCTTTTAACAACAACTATTCCGCTCTCATCAGTCCTTACAGACAGCAGTAATATCACCTCATCTATGAGCTTCCTTATATCAACCTGAGCAAATTTAGGTTCAGATGATTTGGCAAAATCCAGCAGGTCTGAGACTATACTCCCGATCCTGTCTATTTCACTTATAGCTATACTCGTAAATTGTTCTCTGAACTCCGCGTCGTCAAACCTCTCCGGCAGGAGCTGTGCCAGTGTCTTTATAGAGACGAGCGGGTTCTTTATTTCATGGGCAAGTCCGGCTGCAACATAGCCGAGTGATGCAAGCCTTTCTGCGGACTCTTTTTTTATAAGGATCTCCTCATAGTGGGTCTTCATTTCTTTAACCTCGTCCAGGATATTTAATTTAGAGAGGAGAGACGATATATACAGTGACAGGAGTGAAAAAAATAAAGGACTATTATTCCCGGCGTTGTTGATCAAAAATGCGGCAATGATTGTACCATCAACATTGATGGGAATTATTGTGTTTATTTTTCCTTGTAATTCAAGAGGGAGGATACCGGCTATTTCGTCGTTAATACCGAAAGTCCCCTCCTGAGTCAAGTTTGTTATCAGTTCAGAAGGGATATAGATATTGTGGGGTGACCCGTCAATTTCCCATATGTTTTCTCCGGCATGTTTTATCACATGACCTGAAGTGGTTTCTGAAATGGCCATGCACAGTTTGAGAGAACTACTGAGCACCTTCTCTTCTGTATCAAGTGTGCCAAGCTCTTCAATTCCATGCTTGAGTATTGCAAGCAGCTCATCAGAATGCTTATAAATCCCCAAAGCTCACCACCCTGTTCTTTCCCTGATTCTTCGCACTGTAAAGAGCCCTGTCTGCATTATTGATCAATTCTGTTATTGTAGAGGCATCGTCCGGAAAAGATGCAATTCCAAGGCTGACAGTTATGCTCAATTTTTTTCCGGCATCCTTTATAAGACATACTGTTCCTGCAATCTCGCTCCTGATACGCTCTGCGATAATACCTGCATCATCTTTGTCTGTTGTGGGGAGGATTACAGCAAATTCCTCCCCACCATACCTTGCTGCAATGTCAATTACCCTAACACATCTCCTTATTACACTGGTAGTGGTCTTTAATATCTCATCTCCGCATAAATGTCCATAGGAATCATTCAGTACCTTAAAATCATCTATGTCCAGGATAATCAGGGAAAATGGTTGTTTGTGGCGTTTGGAGCGCTCCATCTCCTCAGAAATCCTCTCTTCGAAATATCTCCTGTTGAGAAGGCTTGTAAGGGGGTCAGTAATGGATATCTTCCGTAAGTCAATAGAGCTTTGATAATAGACACTTCGTTCAATTGCTACAGCAGAATAGAGTGCTATTGCCTCAAGGAGTTTTACATCATTGCCTGAGAAATCAGTCCCGTCTCTCTTGTCCGCCAGGTTTAGTACTCCGATACTCTTATTCCTTATCTTAAGCGGCAGACTTATAAATGACTTCGTCTGGTACCTGACACGGTTAGACCTGGAAACCCTGGTATCATCTTCTATGTTGCTTACTACCATTGGAACTCCTGTTTCCAGTACGCTTCCTGCTATCCCTTCTCCAGGCTTGATCCTGATGTGGCTGAGGACTGCCAGATTAAGCCCTTTTGTCGCCTTAACCTCAATCTCAAGGGTATCTTCATCGAGGAGCATTAATGACCCCTGTTCGGCCCCGACTACCTCTGCGGATTTCTCTACAATGTTAATAAAAAGATCACCTGAATCTATGCAGGATGCAATGGCATTGAGTGCATGTAATGATGCAAGAACTCTATTCTCAATATTTTCACGGGCTGATATGAGCATATGGTTGCCCATGACAATTGATATGCACTGACAGAAGATTTTGAGCAATTCTTCATCATCTGCCGGGATCTGGGAGTTTAATATTATAATCAGACCATCAACTCTATTGCCTATGCTGATTGGATATATCTTAAGAGAAGTAAAGACATTTGGGAATCCTGCCTTAAGTATCTCAAAAACATCCGAAGATGCTACGATATCTTTCCTGATTAAAGCCTCATTAATCAGATTGTTGGCTTCATTTACCCGGAATCCTGCGATAGATTCCTTTGCATATCCAAAGACAGCTTCTGTATTAAAGATATCGCTGCCATTTTCCCTCAGCAGAAGCATTGCGGTCTTTGCGTTGAATAAAACTCCGATCGCATTAAGTACGGTGTCATAAAATGCCTTTTCATCAGCGAGAATATCAGGAGATGTGGCAATCCGTATAATAGTATTGATACGTGCAATGTCATGTTCCATGAGCTTCTCACGTTTATTACTCCGGAGCAGGTGGTCTATTACAGATTGAAGCGCTTCTATAGAGGTTTTGAATTCTTCTGTATTTTTGACAGAAACTCCACGGATAACATCAGAAATGCGGTCGGCATCAATCCCCAGCTTATCGGCTACATTCCTGTATTCAACTAAGTCATCATAAGAGTTGAAGACCCTCCCACCGAGGATGAAGTGACTATTTCCATTTCCGTAATCATGGTAAATGGGGATTGCAACATTATTCAGGTGGGCATAACACTTAAAATATACAGGCTCACTCTTTTTCTGAGATAGAATAAGGGGGGTAGTGCAATCCTGCTCACAGAATGCCTTTCCTGTTATCTTTTCCTGAAGTAGTCTGCACAACCGGAATTCATTTGTTTGTCCGGCCCTGTATCGGTCTTCTTTACTATAAAGCAATGTGAGACCTGCAAGTCTTGCAAGGGTCCCTGTCCAGCCGGACGTGAATTCTTTGATGAAATTATTGTTTTCCATTGTTCATGCTGCTCATAAAATATACAATCTTATCAGAACAAAGTAGTGTTTTCTACCCCTTTTAAAAGAACTGAAATGATAAGTTATTACGTAATAACTACGCAAGAACAATGCCATCCATAGTTCTGTTGACAAGTTATTGTTAAATGGCATAGAGTAATTAGGATGGTAAATAGTCGCTGTCCCTATTTACCGCAAACTTGATCGAGGATGGAGGTTGCTTGATGTTGAAGAATGATAATTTCCTAAAGGCATGTCGAAGAGAGCCTGTTGATTGCACACCCGTTTGGATTATGAGGCAGGCGGGCCGTTATATGAAGGAATACCGTGACATAAGAAAGAAGGTGGATTTTCTCACAATGTGTAAGACCCCTGACCTTGCAGCAGAGGTTACCTTATTACCTGTTGATATACTCGGTGTTGATGCAGCGATACTTTTTTCAGACATTCTTATACCTGTAGAGGCAATGGGTATTGGAGTCAGGTTTACTGAAAAGAAGGGGCCTATCCTATCGAATCCTGTGAGGTCAGAATTTGAATTAAATGCACTTTTAACGCCGGACAGTGTTAAATCAGAGGAGATGATGCCGTTTATCCCTCAAGCTATCAGACTCATCCTTCAGGAACTTGATGGAAGAGTACCATTGATAGGTTTTTCCGGAGCACCTTTTACATTAGCAACTTATATGATCGAGGGAGAGACCTCAAGGAATTTTACGTGGATTAAGCGCATAATGTATACTGATGCGGCGCTATTACACAGATTGCTTGAGAAAATAACTACCACCGTCATCCACTACCTTAATATGCAAATCAAGGCAGGAGTTCATGCCGTACAGTTGTTTGATACATGGGCCGGATGGCTGTCACCTGATGACTACAGGGAATTTGCACTTCCATATGTGGAAAAGGTAATAAAAGGGATTGATAAAAAGGGGTGTCCTGTTATTCTATTTGCAAATGGCGTGAGCGGTATCCTTGAGCAAATGGTTGATTCGGGCGCTGATGTTATTGGACTTGACTGGAGGATAGACATGGTGGATGCCGTTCGCAGGAGTGGCAACAGGGTTGCCCTTCAGGGTAATTTAGACCCATGTGTCCTTTATGGAGAACCTTCTGTGATAAGAAGGCATGCAAAGGACATAATTGATAAGTATGGTAAAAGAAGCGGTCATGTGTTTAACCTTGGACACGGTATACTACCCGATATCCCGGTTGAACATGCGAAGGCGCTGGTTGATATAGTGCATGAGGAGAGCAGTAGACAGTCATAAGTCAGAAGTCATAGTATGAACATAAAAAGTTTAACAATAGACCTTGATATATTACTAAAATACGACAAGGCCGGCCCCCGTTATACAAGCTATCCAACTGCCCCTGTATGGAATGAGGAGTTCGGGCCGGAGAGGTTCAGGGACAAGATAGTTGAGACGAACAGGGGGAATGACTCCTCACCTCTATCATTATATTTTCACATCCCATTCTGTTATTCCCTCTGCTTCTATTGCGGCTGTAATTCCATCATTACGAAGAAAAAGGGACATGCCGGTGAATACATCTCGTATCTTAAAAGAGAAATGGAAAATATATCCCGACTTGTGAACAGGGAGAGAAAAGTGGTCCAGTTGCACTGGGGCGGCGGTAGTCCTGACTTCCTGAGCCCTTCAGAGATGGAGGAGTTATATGGATATATAACTGATAACTTTACAATAGACAATAATGCTGAGGCAGGGGTTGAACTTGACCCAAGAGAGACTACCTTTGAGCATGTGAAGACATTGAAAGGACTTGGTTTCAACCGTATCAGCATGGGTATTCAGGATTTCAACCCCAGGGTTCAGGAGGCGGTGAACAGGATACAAAGCGAGGAGACATCAGGAAGACTTGTTAATTGGTGCAGAGAGCTTGGATTTGAGAGTATAAATGTAGACTTGATTTATGGGCTTCCATTCCAGACTGCTGAATCATTTACTGAGACAGTAGATAAAATCATCGGCATCAATCCGGAAAGGATAGCTGTATTTAATTATGCCCATGTTCCCTGGATGAAGAGACATCAGAAGAAGATACACGAGGAGAACCTTCCCAGGGGTAGGGAAAAACTTGAGATACTTAAGATGGTAATTGAGAAATTCACAGCGGCAGGATATGTCTATATAGGCATGGATCATTTCGCGAAGTCAGATGACGAATTGTGTGTAGCACAGAGAGAGAAGACCCTCTACAGAAATTTCCAGGGTTACACAACAAAGGCCGGGTGTGACCTGTACGGTTTTGGCATGACCTCGATAAGTATGGTTGGTAATTGCTATGCACAGAACCGCAAGGCGCTTAGTGATTATTACTCTGCCGTCAATGCCGGAATAATGGCAACACACAGGGGATATGAGTTAAGTAACGATGATATATTGAGGAGATATATTATTACCCGGTTGATGTGCGACTTCGAGCTTGTCAAGCATGATGTTGAGTTACAATACGGTATTGTTTTTGATGAATATTTCTGTGATGAGTTAAATCGTCTTGAGGCATTTCAGGATGACGGACTTCTGAAGCTTAATCCTGACAGGATAGAAATAGCAGATTCAGGCCGCATCCTTGTAAGAAATATCGCGATGATATTCGATGTATATCTTAATGCCCCTGGCAGAGAGATGAAGTTTTCACGGACGATATGACAGGCCGCGTACCCACTACAGCAGTCCTTTTGATAAACATGGGTGGTCCTGATTCCCTGGAGGCTGTTGAACCATTCCTCTATAATCTGTTTTCTGACCCTGATATCATGGGTTACAACAAGGTGTTAAACCCCCTGTTAAAGCCCTTAGCCAGATATATTGCACGGAAAAGAACCCCGAAGGCAAAAAAATACTACAGTTTGATCGGGGGGAAGTCACCTATAGTAAAACATACCATGCAACAGGGAAAGGCGCTTGAAGAGGCGCTTCAGACACAGGGAAATATCTGGGTTTTTGTTTCCATGAGGTACTGTCACCCGACGATAGAGGAAGCCGTCACGGATATGCTTGAATTTCCATTGACGAAACTTATAGTACTGCCGCTATATCCCCAATATTCGGTGACGACAACGGGATCAGGTTTCAATGAGTTTAAACGGGTTTTAAAAGGGATAGGCACACCTACGATCGAAATTAGTTATATTAATGACTGGCATGATAACCCCTCCTATATAGATGCGGTGTGTGAAACGATACAAAAGACAGCAGACTCACATCATCTTGATATTCATAAGATTCAGATTGTATTCAGTGCCCACGGTATACCCCGGAAATTCATAAGGCGCGGCGACCCGTATGCCAGACAGGTAGAAAAGAGTGTTCAACTTATAACCGGCAGGCTCGGTAACCTTAAGAATTATCAACTCTCGTATCAGAGCCGTGTGGGACCATTAAAATGGCTTGGACCTTCAACTGATGAAGTGTTAAAAAACCTTGGGAAGGACGGGGTAAAAGATGTAATGTTAGTCCCTGTCAGCTTTGTGTCTGAACACGTTGAGACCCTTTACGAGATGGATATACTATATAAAGAAAAGGCCAGGGCATACGGGATAACAAACTACTACAGGGCCCCTGCACTAAACGACTCACCTCTGCTGATTGATGCGTTGAAGGAACTAGTACTGACGGCATGTATTGCCCCTTCAAACCCATTTTTCTGATATGAAAAAAGTTCTTGTCATTGGCGGCGGCATATCGGGCCTTACAACGGCCTACTGGCTGCACAAAAACGGCCACGACGTGACCGTGCTGGAAAAAGAGGATAGGGCGGGCGGCTCTATCCGTACGGTAAAGGACAACGGCTACCTCATAGAATGCGGCCCCAACTCTACGCTTGATCTCTACAAAGAGGCAGATGACCTATGCGATTCACTCGGTCTCAGTGAAGAGAAGATCTATGGAAATGAGGGTGCAAAAAACCGTTATGTAGTACGGGATGGGAGATTGAGACCTTTACCCATGGGGCCTCTGCAGTTCCTGTCTACAGACCTGTGGACTATAAAGGGAAAGCTGAGGCTTATGTGCGAACCCTTTATAAGGAAGTCCGGCGACAGCCGCGAAGAATCTATAGCTGAATTTGTTATTAGAAGGGCAGGCCATGAGTTCCTGGATTATGCTATTGATCCGTTTGTTACCGGTGTGTTTGCCGGAGACCCCTATCAGCTTTCGCTGAAGAGCTGCTTCCCGAAGATGTATGGCCTGGAGCAGGACTATGGCGGACTTGTAAAAGGCGCATTGTTCGGCAGAAAAAAGAAGGGTGAGCCGAAGCGAAAGATGAGGCTGTTTACCTTCATGGATGGCCTTGAGATACTGCCTGCTGCGATACGCAAGTCGCTTGGTGACCGGTTCGTCGCCGGATGCAATGTCTTGTCAGTGAAAAAGGCGGATAGCGGTTTTGAAGTTTTTGCTGAGCCCGCAAAAATCCCCTCTCCATTGGGGACAGAATTAAATTCTGTCCCCACAACACGTGCATTGAAAGCCGATACAGTAATCCTTGCTACTCCAGCCTGGGCTACTGCTAAGATAATCCAACCTGTCTCAGAGCTTATCTCAGCCCATCTAATGCAAATAAAACATGTTCCTATCGTAATAATCTTCACAGGTTTTGACAGGAAGCATGTCACACACAAACTCGACGGGTTCGGCTTTCTTATACCCCGGAAAGAATCACGTGCACGAGGCTACAATATCCTTGGCAGCATATGGAGCTCGGCAATATTCCATGGACGTGCGCCGGATGGGAAAGCTGCATTCACGACTATGCTCGGCGGGGCAAGGAAAAGTGATATTCTGAAATATAGCGATAGGGAGCTATTAGAAATGGTGTTGCGTGATTTAAGGTTTATCCTCGGGATAGAAGAGAAACCTGATCTTGTACAAATAATACGTCACACACGGGCGATTCCCCAGTACACTGTCGGCCATCAGGGTCACATAGAGGCAGTTCAGGAAAATCTCAAGTGTATACCGGGACTTTATCTGGCAGGAAACTATATCAACGGAGTTTCAGTCGGGCACTGCATAGCAGAGGCTACAAAACTTGCTACTCGTCTGACACCCTTATAACCGTCTTCACATTCCCCCGTGGGTTCCAATCGCCCACTACCTCAATCCTGCGCGGCTCAAGAAGGTTCTTTAAATCATCATAAATCTTATTGGTAGCAGACTCATGAGAGATATACTGATCACGGTATTTGTTCAGGTAAAGTTTTAACGAACGCAACTCTACAATGTACTTGTCAGGGACATAGTTAATTTTAATAGTCGCATAGTCAGGATAACCTGAACGTGGACAGAGACATGAGAATTCAGGGAACGAGATGTCAATTACATAATCCCTGTCCTGATATGGATTCTCCCACTTCTCAAGCTCCGCCTTCTCAATTTCTTCCTTACCGTATTTCATGATTTATACTTTATCTCCTGATTCCCGACAGCCACTGCAATGTTCCTCAGAAATCTCTCCCACTTAATACGCACTACCGGATTATCATGAAAAACTTTCCTGAAATTGTCACTACCCATCTCCATTAAATCCACAAGCAGGGGAGATGTCAACTCTTTTCTCGGCAGGAAGCTCTGCTCTGTAGAAACCTTTGCCATATTATTCCATGGGCATGCCCACTGACAATCATCACAGCCGAATATCCTGTTACCTATCATTGATTTCATGTCTTCA
>Ga0209002_10001809_pt1 | contig 17251 bp, 16 predicted proteins | sample Rifsed16ft2_FD_184010 | JGI IMG/M metagenome (GOLD analysis project Ga0209002, IMG submission 184010) | Soil microbial communities from Rifle, Colorado, USA - sediment 16ft 2 (version 2) | ecosystem: Environmental > Terrestrial > Deep subsurface > Rock core/Sediment | place: Rifle, Colorado... | reverse complement strand
GCTGAGATTCATGTACGTAAGCGGCTTCATGAGCGTAACTCTGCAGCCCTCGATCTCGGCTTCGGCCTCGGCCGCGAGACCGTTTCGCTGGCCCCAGCGTCCTCCCACGGACGAAAGTATCCTGTCCACAGCGTCGAAGCCGACGTTGTGCCGAGTCCCTTCATACCGGCGCCCGGGATTTCCCAAACCGACGAGAAGCCTCGGCAAGCGATCCTAATGCCGTTCCGACTTGATTCGCCTAGCAAGGTTGTCGCCATCGCCCGGTGGTCGCTGCCCGAGAGCGACGCAGTCGCTCGGCGAGGATAGTTGGAACGGCACTACTCCTTGCCCTTGCCTTCCTTCGACTTGCCCTTGCCTTCCTTCGACTTGTCCTTGCCTTCCTTCGGGGCCTCCGCCTTGGCAGCGCCCTCGGCGCCCGCAGCGCCCGCGGCGCCCTCGGCGCCCGCGGCGCCCTCGGCACCCTCGGCGGCGGCAGCTGCCTCGGCGGGCTTCTCCTCTTCCTCCGCCTTGGGAGCGACGCAGTGGGCAATCACGATGTTCGCATCGGAGACCAGTTTCACGCCCGGAGGCAGCTTCAGCTCCGAGGCGCGAATGTATTGTCCGAGCTCGAGATGGCTCACGTCAGCCACGATCGTCTCGGGAATGTCCCTCGGAAGACAGGAGATCTCGACCGCGCGCGTGATGAAGTCCATCATCGCGCCGCTCAGCTTGACTCCGATGGCGGTGCCGGTGAGCTCGATGGTGACGTCGAGCGTGAGCTCCTTGTCCATCGCCACCCGGACCAGATCCGCATGAAGCAACCTATGCTCCACCGGCTCGAGCTGATACTCGCGAATCATGACGTTCTCTTTGCCCTTGGCCCCTTTGACCCCGAGCTCGAAGATTGTGTTGACCCCACCATGGGAGCGAATGATTCCAACGATCGCCTGGGGGTCGAGCGAGAGGGCGACGGTCTCCTTCTGCCCCCCGTAGAGCACCCCGGGAATCCGTCCCGAAGCGCGAAGCCGCCGGTTCGGACCCTTGCCCACGTCCGTCCTCGGCTCCGCTTCCATGAAGATGGCTGCCATGAGATCGTCTCTCCCTCTCCTAGATTCTCGTCCGCAAAAAAGAGCCGTTTATTATACTACGCCGGTAAAGCGGTGTCGCCCCCGCGGGTGCGGTTCTGAGTTGCCAGTTTCCAGTTGCCATTCCAGCGCTATGTTGCTCAACTCCGGTCCTGGCAGCTGGCAACTGCTCAAACGAACAGCTTGCTGACCGAGGTCTCGTCGTGGACGCTGAGGATCGCGTCTCCGAGGAGCGAGGCCACCGACAATACGTGGATCTTGTCGCACCTCCGAGCCTCGTCACGAAGCGGAATCGTGTTGGAAACGATGAGCTTCTCGATGGGAGAAGCCTCGAGCCTCTCGATCGCGGGGCCGGAGAGAACCGGGTGGGTGCAGCAGGCGAGCACCTTTTGCGCCCCTGCATCGCCGAGCGCGTCCACCGCCTTCACCAGCGTCCCGGCGGAATCCACGATGTCGTCCACGATGAGGGCGGTCTTTCCGTCGACGTCTCCGATGACGTGGATGGTTTCCACTTCGTTGTTGCCGCCGCGCCGTTTGTCCATCACCGCGAGGGCGACGTTCAAACGTTTCGCATAGGCCCGCGCTCGCTCGACACCTCCGGCGTCGGGCGAAACGATGACCAGCCGCGGAAGTTGGAGAGAAGTGACGTACTCCAGCATCACCGGCGCCGCGAAGATGTGATCCACAGGGATGTTGAAGAAGCCCTGGATCTGTCCCACGTGCAAATCCATGGTGATGGCGCGGCTGGTCCCCGCGGTCGAGAGCAGGTCGGCCACGAGCTTGGCGGAGATGGGCACCCTCGGACGGTCCTTTCGGTCCTGACGGGCGTAGCCGTAGTAGGGGAGCACCGCGGTGATCCGATTCGCCGAGGCGCGCTTGAAGGCATCGATCATCACCAGGAGCTCCATCAGGTTCTCGTTCACCGGCGGCGCCGTCGGTTGCACCACGAACACGTCCGCCCCCCGGACGTTCTCGGTGATCTGGAAGGAGACCTCGCTGTCAGCGAAGCGCCCCAGGGTGGCCTGGCCCAGGGGCACGTCGAGGCTCCGGGCGATGTCCTCCGTGAGCTCTCGATTGCAGCTACCCCCGAAGAGTTTCAGCGGTCTTTCCATGTGCCGTCGTCTCTCTATTTAAGGTTGAACGCGCAACTTCGACTGGCTGGGGCGGAAGGATTCGAACCTTCGAATACCGGGTTCAAAGCCCGGTGCCTTACCGCTTGGCCACGCCCCAACGGGTTCATTTCGGACCCCTAAAGGGGCCCGACGCCCGAGCCGCCCTCATCTTATCAACGAAACCGCCCGGCCGTGGAGCGCGGGGTTTCGGCCCTGCCTAGACCTCGCCCATTCCACTGGGCGGAGGCGCCGCTCGACGCGGCTCGGGAGCGAGCGCACCCTCGCCCAAAATCCTGGGCTCGAGCCGCGACGCCTGGGTCACCTCGTTGCGGTAGCGCGCCAGGATTTGCTCCTCCATCATTCGCCGGGTGTCGCTGTTGAGCGGATGGGCGATGTCCCGGAACGTGCCGTCCTTGCGCTTCTTGCTCGGCATGGAGACGAAGAGCCCCTTCGGGCCGTGGATGATCTTGATGTCGCTGATGACGAAGCAGTCGTCGAGGATGATCGAGACGAATGCCTTCAGTTTGTCGTCGTCGACGGGGAATATCCGGACCTCGGTGATTTCCATCGGAGCTCTCCTTCACTGGCACGGATGGCACTGGCACGGATGGCACTGGCACGGACGGGGGCCAGGACGAGTCTCAGGGCTCCCTCGCCTCCTCGCTTCGTACATTCTCATCGGGCCCACTGGGCCGAAGGGATGCCAGCTGCGAAAGCCTCTCCGCTCGATAGGCCCGACCGCCGACGGTCTTGGTGGCGATGGCCCGGATTCCGCGAAGGCCCAGAGAACGCGCCGCGTCCTCGGCCGAGGCTTCATCATGAAAGATTCCGAATACGGAAGAGCCGCTTCCCGACATCATCGAGCTCGTAGCACCCAGATCCAGGAGGAGTCGCTTGAATTCTTGGATGGAATCGACCCGATCGCCCGCCGCGTTCTCCAGATCGTTCACCAGCTCTCTCAGTCCGATTCGAACCTCGGGAAGGTTCCACGCGAAGTGCAGGAGTGTAAGACCGGCTTCCCGGTTTGTCAACCGCAAATTGCCATATGCTTCCGCGGTCGAGATGGAAAAGTCTGGCAGTATCAACACGATGGGCAAGTCGACCGGCATCTCGAGGGGATAGACCTCGTCGCCCCGGGAAACAGCTAGCGCCGTGCCCCCATAGAGAAAGAAGGGGACGTCCATCCCGATCGAGGCCGCGAGCCGGTGGAGATCCTGAGGCGAAGCGCGCGTCTTCCAGAGCCGGTCGAGGGCGACGAGTGTGGTCGCGGCATCCGAGCTCCCGCCTCCGAGACCCAAGCCCTTCGGCACCCGCTTTTCGAGATGGATAAATGCCCCGCCGCGGTATCCGGCAGCATCAGCGAGGAGGTTCGCCGCGCAAACCACCAGGTTCTCCGTCCCGGTCCCGAGCGAGGGATCGTTGGTCGTCAGACGAATCCCCGCGTCCTCCGCTTCGAACGTCAGCTCGTCGTGGAAATCGATCGTCTGCAGGATGGTCCGGAGTTCGTGGTATCCATCTTCGCGCCGCCCGAGCACTTCGAGCCCGAGGTTTACCTTCGCGTAGGCGCGGAGAGAGGTCACGAAGGCTCCCGGCCGACGACGAAGACCGACTCGGAGTCGATCTCCGCCGGACGCAGTCGCACGGCATCGGCCGGGATCTCGAGGAGGAAAGTCTCGGGGTCGAGCTCGACGTTCACGTCGACCTCCTTGGTTTCGAGGCGCGCTCGCACGCTCTCGTTCTCGATCGTGACGTCGTCGGGAAACGGCCGGCCGCGGCTCTTCCAGGAGCCGGGATAGGAGACCCGGTAGCTCTCCGATTGCGCGGAACGCACCTGACCGTCCTCGGTCAGCTCGAGGGTCCGCTTCGACGGCGCCTCCATCTCGAGGAAACGGGTAGCACCTCGGCGGTAACCGAGGGCCGGCGATGAAGAGTAGAGCGATACGCCCACTCCGGAGAGAGCCGCCATCATGTCCTCGGAGCGAAGCCGGAGCCCGAGAAGCCTCGCGACCACGTCGGCGACGTCCGACTCCCGGAGATAATGCCTCGGTCCCGGAAAGTAGGCGATGATCTCCTCCCGGCTCGCGACCGCGCTCCACCGGGTCCCTCCGAAGGCGCCGAGGAGCTCCACCCGCAGTCGATCGGGCCGCTCGAAGAAAACCGCGAGCCGCGCATCGAAGCCGCCGTCGGCACCCCGGCCGCGCACTCGCACCAACCCCTGGTACCGTCGAACCGATTCGGCCTGACGCTTAAGCTCATCGAGGAGAGAGGAAACCTCGGCGGCGTCCATCGGCACCGGCGGGGCAAGCACCTCGGGCGCTCGGGGAGCGCGGGCGCATCCGGAGAGAAGCAAAGAGAGGAGGAAGATCCCTTTAGACCGCAGAGCGCGGAGGTTCATCGGGGCGAGGTAGCTTTTTCGATCTTGCGAACCACGTCGTCCTTCTCGAGCTCGTCGTCTTCCTGATCCAGCGCCTTCCGCCAATAGGCGACCGCTTGCTCGTGATCGCCCTTCTCGAAATAGACGTCTCCGAGGTGATCGTAGACGACCCCCGTCAGCCGCAGGCTCTTGAGCGCTTTCAGCAGGCTGTCTTCGGCGAGGTCCAGCCGGCCCATCTTGAAGTAAACCCAGCCGAGACTGTCGAGGTAGGCCCCGTTGTGGGGATCCTGCTCGAGAGCGCGCTTGACGTAGTCGAGCGATTGATCGAGCGAAACACCCCGATCGGCAAGCATGTAACCGAGGTAGTTCAGGGTGGCGGCGCTGTCGGGCTCGAGCTCGAGCACCTTCTCGAACCGGGCTTCGGCCTCGTCGAATTTCTCCTGGCGCTCGAGCACCGCTCCCAGCTGGAACAGAATTCCCACGTTGTCCGGCATTCGCTCGAGCTTCTCGCGCAAGAAGGTCTCGGCGTCGGAGAACGCCTTCTGCCTCTGATACAGATCGACGACGCCCTGAATCCGCATCTCATCGGCGGGCTCTTCGGCGGAAAGGGCAAGGGCCTTCTTGAGGGCTTCGCCGGACTTTCCGTTCGCATCCAGCACCCGAGTCTGGAGAAGCCGGAGCCTCGAGCTCGAGGGATGCCGCTCGAGTGCCTGGCCGAGAAACTCCTGCGCGTCTTGAGGGCGATCGGCCGCGAGAAGCGCCTGGAGATAGAAGACTTGATAGCGCTCGTCTTCACCCGCGAGGCCATTCGCCTTCTCGAACGCCTGGACCGAGTCCTGGTGCCTCTCGAGCTCTCCGTAGGCGAACCCCAGATGGGCCCAATACTCCGCGCGCTTGGTATCCGCTTCCTCGCCTTCGCCCGGGAGCTCGAGAAGCTTTTTCCACTCCACGATGGCTTTCTCGAGCTCGCGCTTCTCCTCGTAAATCCCCGCGAGGGTGTAACGGGCGAGGACGTGTCCTGGCTCCAACTGGAGCGCCTTCTCGAGGAGCTTCTCGGCCTCGTCGAATTTCTTGAGCTCGCGATTCACCATCGCCAGGCCCACGGTGGCGATGACGTTCGCGGGGTCGCCCTCGAGCGACGTCTCGAACTCGGACGCGGCTTCGTTCAGGCGGCCGGCGTTGGCGAGCGCGTCGGCGTAGCGGATCCGGGCTTCGACGTCGGTCGGATCCCCCTGGAGCGAACCTCGGTAGAGATCGGCGAGCTCGCCGAAACGCTGCTCCGTCTGGAGGAGCCCCGCGAGCCTATCGCGCGCCTCGGGCTGGGTCGGCTCGAGGGCGAGCGATTGCTTCAGGAGCTGGATCGCGCGCGCGCTGTCCCCCTCGTTCTGGCGGATCTGGGCGAGGAGCGTCATGTCGTAGTAAGAGCTCGGCTCGAGCCTCACCACTTCCTCGAGCTGGACCGCCGCCTCCGCCGGCTGCCGGTTCGCGAGAAGGAGCCGCCCGAGAGCGCTTCGGGTCTGGACGTCTCCGGGATCGAGCCGGATGGTTTCACGGTAGGCCTGGATCGCGACGGGAGCGAAATCGGGGCTCCCGCCGTTTCTGAGAAGCGTGAAGTAGGCCTCGCCGAGCGTCCGGTGAGCGGCGGCGACGTCGGGCCCGAGCTCGACCGCTCTTTTGGCGCTTTCGAGCGCCTTGTCCACTTGCCGCATCCGCTGATAGAGCTCAGCGAGCGCGACGTGGGGATAGGCGGCGGTCGGGTCGAGACGGATGGCCTGCTGGTAGTTGGAGACGGCGGTCTCGGCTTGCATCTGCATCTCCGCCATGCGGCCGAGGCAGAAGTAGTAATACGCCTCTCCCGGCGCGGGCGCCTCCTGAGCGGCGGCGCTCGCGGCGAAGACGACCCAGGCGGCGGACCAGAGCGGAATGTCTCTCATGAAGCCTCTCAGCCCCAATTATACCTCCGGCTTCGCTCGAACCCGCCTATTTGCGGCCCCGATCGTTGATATGCTACTCGCGCATGACCGCCGAAGCCCGTAGCTGGTTCCCTCCCCGCGTCCGGTCGGGCTTTCTGAACGGGGAGTCCTCCTTCGTCTATGGAATCGCGACCTGGCTCGCACTCGTCCAGATCTCGATCGCGGCTTCCCAGATCGTGCTGACGGTCCTCGTCGTTCTCTGGCTGTACCTCGTGTCCCGCGACGAGGTGCGCGCCCAATCGCTTCCCTACGACGTTCCGTTCGCGCTCTATGCCGTCCTCACGCTCGCGTCCGCCTGGTTCTCGTTCGACCCCCGAGCCAGCTTTCCGGCGACGAAGGAGCTCCTCCTTCTCGTGGTCCCCTGTCTTCTGGTGAGCACCGTCCGCAAGCGGGAGACCCTCGAGACCCTGGTGGCGCTTCTCGTCGCCGTCGCGGACACAGGCGCCCTCGTGGGGCTGTGGCAATACCATTTCGGCGATCTCTCGGACATCAACCATCGAATTCACGGCTTCGTCGGGCACTACATGACCTACTCCGGGCTTCTCATGGGAGTGGGCCTCCTCGCTTTCGCGGGGTTTCTGTTCTCCGCGAAGCACTCGCGGTATCGATGGTTCTATCTGGGAAGCTTCTTTCTGATCGAGCTCGCTCTCGTCCTCACGCTCACCCGGAGCGCCTGGATTGGCACCCTCGTCGCCGGTCTGCTGCTTCTCGTCCTGAAAGACTGGAAGCTCCTGCTCCTGGCCCCGCTCCTGGCGGCGTTGGCCGCGCTTCTTCTCTCGGGGGACATCGAGCGGCGTATCCTCAGTCTGGTGCGCCCCGACACGTCGGGCTGGGACCGCGTCTATATGCTCGAGGCCGGCTCGCGGATCGTGAAGAATCACCCTTTCCTGGGCGTCGGGCCGGAGATGGTCTCGGAGGTCTATCCCATCTACGTCGAGCCGGACGCCCGCCGGCACGACAACCCTCATTTGCACAACAACCTCGTCCAGGTGGCCGCCGAAAGAGGGCTCCCCGCGCTTTTGGCTTTCCTATGGTTCGTCGGCGCCAGCTTGTGCCTCGCGATCCGCGAGCTCCGGCGGACTTCGGGTCGGGGGACGGCGCGAGCGCTCGCCGCCGGCGCCCTCGCGGTCTTGCTGTCCGGGCTCGTCGCAGGCCTCTTCGAGTACAACTTCGGTGACTCGGAGTTCCAGATGCTGTTTCTCTTCGCGATGAGCATCCCGCCGATCCTGAAGCGAGAACGGACGGAGTGAAGCCCATGGAAGCGCCGGAGATTGCCGACTTCCTGGAGCGGTGCCGCGGCGCCGTCGTGGGAGTCGTGGGCGACGTGATGCTGGATCGCTTCGTCTGGGGAAAGGTCTCCCGGATCTCTCCCGAGGCTCCGGTGCCGGTGGTCGAGATCGAGCGGGAGGACTACCACCTCGGGGGTGCGGCGAACGTGGCGCGGAACCTCGCGAGCCTGGGCGGAAGCCCGCTCCTTCTCGGGATCGTAGGCGAGGACGAGGCCGGGGCCACGCTCCGGCGCGCCTTCGGCGAGCGCGGGCTTTCGGCGGAGGCGATTCTGTCGGACTCCTCCCGGCGCACCACCGTCAAGACTCGCATCATCGCCCAGGGCCAGCAAGTGGTGCGGGCCGACTGGGAGTCGACGGACGACATCGCGGGAGAGATCGAAGCGAGGTGCATCGCCCTGGTGGAAGAGGTCGTGCGGCGCTCGAAAGCGATCGTGCTCTCCGACTATTCCAAGGGCGCCCTTACGCCGAAAGTGATCGAGCGGGCGATCGCGGCTTCGAAAGCGCGTGGAGTTCCGGTCCTGGTCGACCCGAAGCTGCGCCGGTACCGGCTCTATCGCGGAGTCACGCTCGTCACTCCCAACCTGGGTGAGGCCGAGCGCTTCACCGGGATCTCGGTCCGCTCCGAGGACGATCTGGAGGAGGCCGCGGGGAAGATTCTCACCGACCTCGACTGCGACGCCGTTCTCGTCACTCGCGGCGAACAAGGAATGGCGCTTTTCGAGAGGGGGCGGAAGCCGCTCCACATCGAGACCTTCGCCCGCGAGGTGTTCGACGTCAGCGGCGCCGGCGATACGGTGATTGCGACCGCGGCCCTCGCTCTCGCCTGCGGCACGAGCCTTCCTGGAGCAGCTATGCTTTCGAACCGGGCCGCGGGAATCGTCGTGGGAAAGCTGGGAACGGCGACGGTACTGCCCGAAGAGCTCCTGGCGGCGAATTCGAACGCAAAGGCGCAAGGAGTACGCAAAGGCGCAAAGTAAGACATCGGGTTTCCCCCCTTTGCGTCTCTGCGTTCTTTGCGCCCTTGCGTTCTTCCGGTTAGTGCCGGAAGTGGCGTCTTCCGGTAAAGACCATCGCTACACCGCGCTCGTTACAGGCGGCGATGACCTCTTCGTCCCGCACCGAGCCGCCGGGCTGGATGATGGCCTCGACACCCGCTTCCGCCAGGACGTCGATCCCGTCGCGGAACGGAAAGAACGCGTCGGATGCCGCAACCGCCGTTTTGACCGTGCCCCCTGCCTTCTGGATCGCGATCCGGCAGGAGTCGACCCGGCTCATTTGACCCGCGCCGACGCCCAGTAGAGCCTCGTCGCGGGCCAGCACGATCGCGTTCGACTTCACGTGTTTCGCGACGATCCAGGCGAAGCGCAGCGCTTCGATCTCCCTCTCGGTCGGTGGCCTCTCGGTCACGACCTTGAGCTCAAGGGACCGCTCGTCCTCCCGGTCCCAATCCTGGACCAGAAGGCCGCCGAGCACGCGGCAGAGGTTGAAGCCGCTCCATCCCGGCGGCGCGGGGTCATCGATTTTCATGAGGCGGAGGCTCTTCTTCTGGACGAGGATCTCGATCGCCTTCGGATCGAAACCGGGGGCGACGACGGCCTCGAGAAACGTCGAGGAGAGCTCCTCGGCGGTCGCGAGGTCGACTCCGCGATTCAGCGCCACGATGCCGCCGAAGGCCGAGACGGGGTCCGTGGCCCGCGCGCACAAGTAGGCTTCGCGTAAGCTATCCGAAAGCGCGACGCCGCAGGGATTGGTGTGCTTGATGACGGCGGCCGCGGCACGCGCCGAAGGAAGCTCGCGCACCAGACGCCAGGCGGCGTCGAGATCGAGAATGTTGTTGTACGAAAGCTCCTTCCCGTGGAGCTTTTGAGCGCCCGCGATCCCCAGGGTCTCCGAAGCACGGCTATCGCGGTAAAAGGCCGCGGACTGGTGCGGGTTCTCGCCGTAGCGCAGTTCCTGGACCTTCTCGAAGCCGAGGGACAGGATCTCCGGGAAGGCCGAGGAAGCGCCGACGGTGAGCGCCGCCCCCGATTGGAATTGTTCCGCCGCGAGCCCGCTCAGGAACGACGCAATCGCCCCCTCGTAGCGCGCGCTCGCCTGGAACGCCTTCTGCGCGAGATAAAGCCGGGTCGCGAGATCGATCCCCTCGTCGAGCTTCCGCACCACCAGCGCGTAGTCCGCGGGATCCGTCACCGCGAGAACGTGCTCGAAGTTCTTGGCGGCGGCTCGCAGCATCGTGGGTCCCCCGACGTCGATGTTCTCGAGGATCTCGGGGATAGGGCTTCCCTCGGCGACGGACTTCTCGAAGGGATAGAAGTTGACCGCGACGATATCGACGGGGGCGATCTCCTGGTCCTCGAGCTCCTTCAGATCCGAAGCCAGGTGTCGGCGCGCGAGGATGCCGCCGTGGATGCGGGGGTGGAGCGTCTTCACCCGCCCTCCGAGGATCTCGGGGGAGCCCGTGACCTCGGAGACCCGCCGCACGGGCACTCCCGCTTCATCGAGGAGCTTCGAAGTACCTCCGCTCGAGACCACCTCGTAGCCGCGGGAAGCGAGCTCCCGGGCGAAGTCGGCGACCCCGGCCTTGTCGGCCACACTGATGAGGGCGCGTCGTCCTATCATTCGAAGGGGAGATTCTAGCGCGGAGCGCGCCCCCCTGGGTAAGCGTTCAGCGCTTTTTCGGGGCGAACCGGTACCCGGTGAAATCCCCGTTGGCCTTCGTCCAGGCGGAGAGCCACAGATAGGAAGCGGCCGTGACCCCGCGCGAATAGCCCAAAGAGGTCTCGGCATAGGGGACCGAACGGAAGTCGAAGCTCGTGGCCGGAACTACTCGACCGTCCTTCCAGAACGCCTTCGACAACGGACCGATCGAAGCACTCGTTCTTTCCGCGACCCTGCCGAGGAGTCCCTCGACCGAGGCCCCGGCGACGGGCGAGGGAAGCGACCCGTCGTGGACCAGAGGGATCCTGGTGAGATGGAGGCCCACGAATCGGATGTACTCGGGGGCGACTCGCCTGAGCTCCGGCGAGCCCGCCCCGACGACCGTCGGGTCGGAGAGATCGGCGGCGATGCGCAGAAGCCTCCCGAGCTCGACCGCGGTCTCGCGGAACGGCCGATGCCCTTCGACCATCCGCACCACGCGTTCGATGCGCCGCTCGACGTCGTCGATCAGATCCTGGGAAAGCTCTCCCCGCTGCCCGTCTCGGGCGATGAGGGACGCGGTCTCGCCCTCGAGAGTCGAGACCCCCGACAGCAGAAACTCGTCGCGCCGCGCGAGGACGCGCGCGAGAGACGGCGGCATGAGCGCGAGGGCGTCGTAGACCATGCCGCGATAGGCCTCGGCAGGCCAGGCATGGATCTCGCCAGGCTGGAAGAAGACCGCGAGCAAGACGAAGAGAAGGGGAAAGACGAAGCGCCGAGCCGTCATTTCTTGGGCCGCGCGACGACCGAGACCTTGCCGTCTTTCACCGTGACCCCGAAGTCCACGTCCCTGAAACCTTTGGTGGCCCGGATCTGATCGGCCTGCTTTTCCAGCGTCTTTCGGAAGCTCTCGTAGCTGAGCTTCGTCGTGGCTTCACCGGCTTTCTGCTTCGCCGCCACGAACGAATCGAAGACCTGACGGAATGGGTCCGAGGGAGCGGCCGGCGGCGGGGGCTTCGCGGCGCTCCGCTTCGGGCTCTCGCGTTGGCCGGGAATCCTCCCCTCTTCCTTGAGCCTGGTCCTTCGGTTCCACATCTCCACGTACGTATTGAAACGCGCCTGGAGCATCGAGAACAGCGATTGCTCCGACAGGTTGCGCGGCGGGCTGATGTTGTACCGTCTGACGATCTCTTCGCAGACTCTCTGGGTGTCGATCGGGGGCTTGGGAAGAGCTCCCGAGAACCACTGCTCGTACTCGCGCTCGAGGAGTCGGAACGTCCTCTGAAGCTTCGTCATGTCCTCCTGAAACCCCATGATGAACCGATCTCCTCGGGCGCCGCGCGAAGCGGACTCTACGCCCCGTCTTTCTTGAAGAACCAGAAAAAGGGAAGCCAGAGCTCCCGCGCGTAGGGGACCTTTTCCCCCTTCACCAGGATCTCGCAGCTCGGAAAATCGCCGACGAGGGAGAAGAGGTCGTGGAGCCTCTGGACCTCGTCGACGCCGAAGACCGCCGAATGCCGGAGCGATCGATCCCGCCCTTCCGTGCGATAGCCCCTCGATTTCTCCGCGATCGCGATCGCCCTCTCGTAGCGCTCCTCGCTTTCATCGCCTTCGTCCTCGGGGGGGGGACCAAAGACGACGGAAAGCGTGAATTCTTTTCCCGCCCGCGCCGGGTAGAGGATCTCGAGCATCTCGGGATCGAGATGAGAAACGTCAACCTCGTCCCGTGAGAGGATCTCGGGGAGGCGCTCGATGTAGTTCCGTGGACGGTTCTCGGGCATCGTCGGCGCGTATGATAGAATGCTATGCTTCCGAGTCCCGCCTTGTCAAAAACACCGGAACCACGGTCTCTCCGGAGGCTTCCCAGCGTCGAAAAGCTCGTCTCGCAGCCGGCCTTCGAGGCTCTCTCTCGGGAGTTCGGCCGGGCATTGGTCGTAGCCGAGACCCGCGCGTTTCTCGCCGAGCTCCGCCGCGAATCGTCGGAAGAGGCGATCGACCGGGGACTCTCCGGCATCGAGGCCGCGATTCGCGCGCGTCTCGAGAGCGCGGTCGCGCCTTCGCTCCTTCGAGCGTTGAACGCGACCGGAATTCTCGTGCATACCAACCTCGGGCGGGCGCCGCTCTCCGAAGCCGCCATCGCCGCGATCGCCGACATCGCGCGCGGATACTCGAACCTCGAGCTGGATCTCGAGACCGGCAAGCGCGGGAGCCGCCACCGGCACGCCGAGCGCCTCTTCGCCAGTTTGTTCCCGGAAAAGAAGGCGCTGGTGGTGAACAACGCCGCGGCGGCTCTGATGCTCGCCCTCAACACCGAAGCCCTCGGCAAGGAGGTCGTCATCTCCCGGGGTGAGCTGGTCGAGATCGGAGGCTCGTTCCGGGTTCCCGAGATCCTGGAGCGAAGCGGGGCGCGGCTCCGTGAAGTGGGCACGACGAACAAGACGCGCCTCGCCGACTACGCTTCGGTCATCGGCCCCGAGACCGGGGCCATCCTTCGGGTCCATCCCTCGAACTTCCGCATCGTGGGGTTCACGGAATCGGCGGCGACCGAGGAGCTGGTTCGCCTGGGGCGAGAGCGCGGCCTTCCGGTCATCGAGGACTTCGGGAGCGGCAACCTGGTCTCGCTCGCCTCGTGCGGCCTTCCAGGAGAGCCGACGGTTTCCGAGAGCCTCGCGAGCGGAATCGACCTTTGTATCTTTTCCGGCGACAAGCTTCTCGGAGGGCCGCAAGCGGGGATCCTGATCGGCGAGGGCTCGCGCGTCGAAGCCTGCCGGCGCAATCCGATGGCGCGTGCGCTCCGGGTCGACAAGCTCGTCTACGCCGCTCTCGAGGCCACGCTTTCCGCCTACGTCCGCGGGAGAGCGTTCGAGGAGATTCCCGTCCTGCGAATGCTGGCCCTCCCGGCGGAAGAGATCCGAAGCCGGGCTCTCGCCCTCGCCTCCCGCCTCGAGGGAGTCTCAACACTCAGCATCGAAGTCCAGCCGAGCGCTTCTTTCGTCGGAGGAGGCGCCGCCCCGGATGCCGAGATCCCGACCTGGGTCATCGCCCTTCGGGGACGGGAGCAATCCGCCGAGACGCTCCTCGAAGCGCTTCGCCGGAACGAGCTCCCGATCCTCGCCCGGATCTCCGAAGATCGCGTGCTCATCGATTTGAGAACGATCCTCCCGGACGAGGACGCGATTTTGGAGAAAGCCCTCCGCGCCCTCACGAGCTAGAGAATCGCGAGCGCCGCGGCTCTCGCGATCTCGACGAAACGGGCGGGCGCGATCGAGAAGGCCAGAGTTGCCGCGATGGCCAAACCGAGAGCGGCGAGCCCGACTCCGGTCTCGACCTCTCGCGTTCTTCCCGAATCCCAAGCGCGGGCGACGACGCGCATGGAGCCGAGCGCGAGAAGAAAGAGGAGGGCTGCCACGGCGAAAAGCGAGAACGAATAGCCTTGCTCGACAAGCGCGCTCGAAAGCGGGAAGGCGGCGACGAATCCCGGAAACGGCGGGAACGAGGGGGCGGATAGTGCCCCCAGAGTGAGAACGAGTCTTCGAGGGACCGAGCGCAGATTCGAGACGTCGTCGACGGTGTCGGTTTTGTCCAGGGCGGCGGCGAGCAAGAGAAAAGAGACCCCGGAAGCGGCGAGCTCCATCAGGGAAGGGGCTCTCCCTTGCACCCCACCGAGATGGGCGACGAGCACGAGCCCTCCGCGCGCCAGGGCGAGCGCGGTCAGAAACGTGGTGATGCGCGTAGCGCCGAGAGCGCCGAGGGCGCCGAGCCCGAGAGCGCCGAGCCCGAGAGCGTGGATCGTTCCCAGGGGTGCGGTCTCGGGAAACCAGGCGGCGATTCGGAGGTGCACCGAGGAGAGGGCCACCAGAAGCGTGAACGAGGCCGCCATCCGGGTCACGAGTCCCGAAGTGGAGCTTCTCATGACCTCGCGGCTCACGACGAGCCACGACGTCGAAAGGCCGGCGGCGATAAGAATGAGGCCGATTCCCTCCGAATCGGCTCCGGAGACGAGGGCGAGTCCCGCGAGGGCCGCGAAACTCGGGACGAGGAAGAGCAGAAGCCGCTCTCTCATTGGCCGCACCACTAACCCGAAGAGCAGGACGGCGGGAACCGACCACAGCAGCTCCGTCGTCGACACGGCGACGATCGAGAGGCTCGCTCCCAGGTGGAGGCGACATAGGGATTCGATATCCGGCTCCGGGGTCAGCGCCGCGAACGTGAGCGCCCCGAGGACAGAAGCGCCTAGGAATAAACTGAAGAGATCCGCCCCCAGGCCGGCGTTCCAGAGGAGAGCCGTGAGGAGGAGCGAGAGGGCATCGATTCCTCCGACCATCCTCCGTCCCCACCGGCTCGCACCCGCTCGAGAAAAAAGGATCCAGGCCGCGAGGAGCGGAAGAATCGCGGGTCCGAAGGCGACGATTCTCATTCCTCCTCCGCCGTCTCCGGCGACTTCGTGTCCGCGGGGAGGAACCTCGACGGCGCCAGAAGCGAGAGGACCCAGAAACCCACGAGCGGCAAGAGCAGGACGCTTCGCCTTCGGGAGAGAGGCGGGAGCGTCCTCACCAGGCGGAACATCATCAGAACCAGCCCGAGCCCCGCGAGCGCGGTTGAGGCGGGAGCGGTCGTCCATTGTTCCCGGAGGACGAACCACGACGTGGGAAGAAACATCGCGACGGCGATGCCACTGGTGAAAGCCGGACCGCGAGCGCCCTCGGAATCCGCCTTCCAGAGGGCGAGCGTCGATAAGGCCAGAGCCAGTTGCAGCATTCCCGCGCGCCCGGCCGCGACTCCCTCGGCCGTGGGAGCCGTGGGAGAAAGAAGGCCGAGGACGACGAGTCCTTGACACCCTACGAGGAGGGGCGCCCACGATCGTCGCGGAGCGAGACCGGCGTAGACGAGAGAGAGCGCCGCGAGCACCATCATGAAAAGAGCGCCTTCGCTCCGGGCATGGGACGGCAATACCGCGCGGGCGAAGAAGAGAGTGGGAGCGAGGCTCCAACCCCCGAGGAGGAGGAGTCGGCCGGGAGTCGCGAGCGCTGAAGTCGAGCTCGAGACCCACGAGGTGAGCGGGAAGAGCGGAGCGGCGAAGGCGACCACGGCGGCGCCCAGAAGAAACATCCGGCCCTGAAGATCGGGAAAGCTCACGAGCGAAGAGAAGCGCGCGATCTCGGCCGAAGGGAATCCCGTCTGCATCCAGGTGAGGTGATACGAGATCGCGACGTAAACGACGGCGAGCGTCGCACCCGCCGACTGAAAGAAGAAGAACGTCTTCATCTCCTTGACGCGTCCGAGGAGGAGCGTGAGAACCAGAAGCCCGGCTCCGTAGAAGGCGAGGAACAGGGCGCCGTCGCTTGCGGTCACCAGACCGAGAAGCGCGGTCTCCGCGAGGAGGATGAGACCGGTGGCCCGCCTACCGAGCTCGCGGGAGCCGACGGAGACCAGAGCGAGGAGCGCGAGAAGCGCTACCCAAAGAACCAGAATGGACCCGAAACCGTCGACGAAGAGATCGTAGGAGAGGCCGAGCGCCGGTATCCATCTCCGAAGCTCGCGAGGACCCGCGCCGGGGTAAAACGTAAGAGCCAGAGCCGAGGCGAGAACGAGGGAGAGAGCCGCGAACCCGATGGAAACCTTCCGACGAAGCGCGGCCCGGCCCCCTCCGGGAAAAGCCGAGAGCAGAGCGCCCGCGGCCGGGGTCCAGACGAGGACCGAGAGGATCGGAAAAGCCGGGGGCCAGCTCATGGGAACAAATCGGTCAATATAAAGACGAGGCAGCAGACGTGTCAACCGGGACTTGACACAGGGCGGGGGGAGGGCGACAATGATATTTGCTGGCTTAAGTCCAATGATGACTTAACATAGGCAAGGCAGAACCATCCTTGAGTCGCGCGCGCGCTGGATCCGGTCGATGATCACTGGCTTCAATACCGACGTCCCGTACATGGGCGATGTGTACCACGTCCAGACGGAGGACAAGGGCAAGGACAATCCCATGGTCGAGTCGCTCATCTACAAGGGCGGTGAGATCCTGGGGGCGCGGCGTACCGCCTACGCCAAGTTCTTGAAGAACGGGTACGAGGAGAAAACGGTCATCAAGTTCATGGAAGAGCAGCATCGGAGCGTCATCGATGAGGTCCGGCGGGGCCGGTACACCAAATCGAAGGGCGGCATTCTGGGCGACGACACCAACGTCTCCGATCAGAGCCTCGATCAAGTGATCCTCAACTATCTCGCGACGAACAAGAAGGAGGAGAAGAAGTAGCCTCCTCCCAGTCCCGCGGAATCCGCGTCCGCCTCAACGGCGAGCCGCACGAGCTCTCGCCGGGGACTTCGATCCAAAAGCTCCTCGAGGACCTCGACCTCGACGCCGCGCGCGTGGCCGTCGAGTGGAACCGCCGCATCCTGCGGCGGGCGGAATTCCAAAACGCGGTCGTCTCGGACGGCGATGAGCTGGAAGTCGTGACTTTCGTGGGTGGCGGCTGAGGCCGCTTCGCAGTAAGCTGAGCTCGAACGAGAGAGCTCATGATTGTCGCCGGCCGCCAGTTTCGATCCCGCCTCATCGTCGGCACCGGAAAGTACGCGAGCTTTCCCCTGATGAAAGCCTGCCACCAGGCCTCGGGGGCTGCGATGGTCACCGTCGCCGTTCGGCGGGTGAACCTGAAGGACCGCAGCAAGGAATCGCTCCTCGACTTCATCGATCGGGATCGGTTCGCGATCCTTCCCAATACCGCCGGTTGCTACACCGCGGAAGACGCCGTGCGCGCCGCGCGGCTCGGTCGGGAAGCGGGACTCTCCGAGTGGGTGAAACTCGAGG
>Ga0209002_10001808_pt1 | contig 17252 bp, 16 predicted proteins | sample Rifsed16ft2_FD_184010 | JGI IMG/M metagenome (GOLD analysis project Ga0209002, IMG submission 184010) | Soil microbial communities from Rifle, Colorado, USA - sediment 16ft 2 (version 2) | ecosystem: Environmental > Terrestrial > Deep subsurface > Rock core/Sediment | place: Rifle, Colorado... | reverse complement strand
CCGCTGTGCTTCGCAAGCGGGTGAACGCGACCGTTGGACGCAGTCCAATCGCCTTTATTTTTCATCCAGCCTTTCCAGCACTTCCAGTAACTTCTCCTCCCAATCTTTATCTGTTCCAAACGAACACCAATATGCGGACTTCCCGCCTCTGATGCCTGGTCCTAAATCTGGCAATCGTTTACCATTCTTTTCCTCTCCTGAAGGAGGATACCGTAAGACGATCTGCCCGCTCTCCCAACTGATCGCTGATAAACCTGCCTTCTCCGCGCGCAATTTGATGCGCATCTGGTAGAACAGGTTCTCCAGCATTTCAGGCAGGGGGCCAAAGCGGTCATTGAATTCGGAGGAGAGTGCATCGATCTCTGTTGCGTCGCGCAGGTCAGCAATACGCCGATACAGCCGCAGACGTAAATCCTGATCTGCAATGTAATCAGCTGGGATACCAACAGCCAGCGGCAAATCCACGTTCACCGGCATGGATATTGGCTGCTGGAAAGTGGAATGTGAGGCAACCATCTTTCCACTTTCCACTTTCCATTTGTCGCCCGCCACCGAGCGGAATCTTCTCACTGCATCCGCCAACAACCGGGTATACAGATGAAAACCCACCGCTTGAATATGTCCATGCTGGCGCGTGCCGAGCAGATCCCCGGCGCCGCGTATTTCAAGGTCGCGCATCGCAATCGAATAGCCTGCGCCGAGCTGCGTGTTCTCGGCAATGACTTCGAGCCGCTGCTGGCCTTCGATCGTGGGAGATAACTTGTTGTGGCGGAAAAAGTAGGAGTAGGCCCGGGCAGCTCCACGTCCGACACGGCCGCGCAGTTGATAGAGCTGGGCAAGGCCAAAGGCATCCGCGCGGTCCACGATGAGCGTGTTCGCGTTCGGGATGTCCAGGCCCGATTCGATGATGGTCGTCGAGAGCAGAACGTCTGTCTCACCCGCGTTGAAGCGGTGCATCACGGATGCAAGCTGCTGTTCAGGCATCTGGCCATGACCCACGTCGACGCGCGCCTCCGGGACAAGCTGGTTGAGATGCGCCTTCATCGCATCGATCGTATTGACGCGGTTGTGCACGAAGAAGATCTGCCCGCCGCGCTCGAGTTCACGTAATATTGCCTGCCGCACCAGCTTCGGCGAATATGGCCCAACGTGCGTGACAATGGGCAAACGCTCCTCAGGCGGAGTATTCAGGTTGGAAATATCGCGCACGCCGGTCAGTGCCATGTAAAGCGTACGCGGAATGGGGGTGGCTGTAAGCGTAAGCACATCCACTTCGGTGCGAAGTTTCTTGAGGCGTTCCTTATGGGTTACACCGAATCGCTGCTCTTCATCAATGATGACCAGTCCGAGTTCCTTGAACTCCACATCGCCGGAGAGCAGGCGATGCGTGCCGATCACGATATCGATCTCACCAATTGCCAAAGCGAGCAGGATATCCGTCTGCTCACGCGGCGTCCGGAAGCGCGAAAGCATCTCCACATTTACAGGGAACGCCGCAAGGCGCTGCAGGAACGTTTCATAATGCTGTTGTGCGAGAACTGTTGTTGGCACAAGGATCGCGACCTGTTTGCCATCCATCACTGCTTTGAACGCGGAGCGCAAGGCCAATTCCGTTTTTCCATAACCCACGTCACCGCATAAGAGTCTGTCCATCGGGCGCTGCGACTCCATATCACGTTTGATTTCCACGAGGGCGCGTTTCTGATCTTCCGTTTCCACATAGGGAAACGAATCTTCCAATTCCTGCTGCCATGGAGCATCAGGCTTGAATGCATAACCTTGCACAACATTGCGCCGCGCATACAGCTCCAACATCTCCTGCGCTACTTCGATCACGGCCTGTTTGACGCGTCCCTTCTTTTCATGCCACTCCTGCCCACCCAAACGGTCCAGCGCAGGCACTATACCTTCTGCGCCAATGTAACGGGTCAGGCGATCTGCCTGGTGCACGGGCACGAACAACTGTCCGCCGTTATCGTATTCAACCGCCAGAAACTCGCGCAGGTGATTATCAAGTTCACGCTGCACCAACCCGCCAAAGCGGCCAACGCCATGATCGATGTGGACGATGTAATCGCCCACCTGTAGATCCGCATAAATCGATTCCGGCGTTTCCGCCACCGGTCGCTGGCGAGTACGCGGCTGAGGCCTCTCCCAGCCAAAGACCTCGGAATCCGTGATGAGATACAGATCCCCCAAAATGAAACCTTCCGATAAGGATGCTTCGATAAATTGCGGATTTTCTTCGGCCTCCGGATGGCCCTCCTTCCACAACTCCTGCAGACGTTCGCTCTGCCGCGAGACGATCACCACCGCCGCATTCTCCGAGACCCGGCCTGCCACGTGCTCGATGAACGGCTTCAACCTCCCGGCGAATCTCTCCCCTATTGCAAAAGCATCACGCAGTTTTCCCTCACCCCCATCCCCTCCCGCGCTCCGCTCCGCTGCGGGGTCCATGGTCCCCGCGGGAGAGGGAGACTCTGCCGCTGTTGAATGCCCCAATTCCAAAAACGAACGACTATGCAAATGATCCAACAACTCGGGCCATGTGACATATGGCAATGGGAAATCGGGCGCCAGAGTCTCTTCCTGTATGCTCTCCTGCCTGAACTTGACTGCCTGCTCTTCCACTTCCGCCACCATGCTCTCGACAATGGACAGGTCGTCGACCAGCACCAATGCTTTTTGCGGAAGATAATCCAGAAGGCTGGCGGATTGCTGGTTTAACAACGGGATATGAAATTCGGATAATTCCATATCCGGATCGCCCCTTACGATGAATTCGCGCGCCGGTGTGATCAAGATCGATTCCAGGGTTTCAACGGTTCGCTGGGATGCAGGGTCGAACCTCCGTAGGGTCTCGATCTCATCCCCAAAGAAATCCAAACGGACTGGCAGTTTCTCGGCGGGCGTCCAGACGTCCATGATGCCGCCGCGTTTCGAGAACTGACCCGGCTCGAGCACGGTGTTCAAACGTTGGTAGCCAATCTCCACCCAGGATCGTGACAACGCATCGGGTTGCACGGATTGTCCAGCCGTAATTTTCCTGCAGGCCTTGAGAAAGTCGCGGCGCGGTAAAGTTCTCGTCATCAACGACCGCGCGGACGTTACAAAGGCGGGTGGAACCCAGGGTTTCTCTGCAAACGGAAGATGGTAGGCGGCCAAAGCTGTAAGGGTCTGTAATCGCTCACGTCTCGTTGTAACGCCCCAGGCGGCCTGCTCATAGAACAAAGGATTCGGTTCCGAAAAATGATAGCGCGGCGATTTGACCCAGAAACCCAACTCATCGAACAATGAGAGTGCATGGTCGGCGCGGTCTGTAATAAGCAGGATCGGCCTGTTTAGATCCTGGTGAAACGCGGCGAGAACAGGAAGTCGCGCGGCGCGCGGCAAACCCAGACCCGGTTGTTGCCCATCGGCCTGTAATTCTTTCAGCAGATGCTGATATCCAGGAAGTGCGCGGATTTTGTTTAGAAGAAATTTCATATGACCCTTAGGGGCAGCGCTTGCCGTCCTGCAACTTCGTGCCCGCGACAAGAACGGTGTCCCGGCTCTGGGTGACCGCAAGGGTCACCCCTACGATTCAACCGAACCGTTATATTTGTTCATGGCCTTATCCAATCCACCGACGACAAATTCAAGCGCGGCATCGGCAGCGTGGTCGAGAATTTCGGAAAGGAATTTCATCTCATCGCGCGAGAAACCCTGCAAGACATAGGCGGCGGGATCCATCCTTCCGGGCGGCCGGCCAATGCCAATGCGCAAGCGCGGAAAATCCTGCGTGCCAAGTTGTTCAATGGTAGAAGCCATTCCCCTTTGCCCGCCGGGACCTCCTCCGGGGCGAATGCGGATGGTACCAAATGGAATATCAAGATCATCATGGGCGATGAGCACATTCGTCAGCGGCAATTTGTAGAAGTGGATCAATCCCTGCACAGACTGGCCTGAGAGATTCATATACGTCTGCGGTTTGGCCAGGATAAGTTTACGATCCTCATACATTGCAGTCATAACAATGGCTTTCGATTGCACCTTCATGCCGCGCGCGTTGAGGCGGACCGCGACCCGGTCAATGAGCATGAAGCCAACATTGTGGCGACTATCCCTGTATTCGCGGCCCGGGTTACCGAGTCCGATGAGCAGATAAGAAGTATCATAGGCCATATATCAAGTTCCAATATTAATAGCGGCGAAAGCGCACGATAAGACCCGCAAGCGCAAACAGCCCAACAATGACAAGTGCGCCGCGACCGAGGCTCCCATAGATTTGATTTTGTCCCAATGAGGCGGGGTTGGGTGGAAGCATCGTCGGGGTGGGACGCGGAAGATCTGTCGGTGTAGGAGACACGGCGAGCAGGAACGGCGTGGGGATTTGAACCGCAATCTCGGGTGTGGAAGTAGGGACAGATGTCGGTGTTGGTAATACAGTGTCGTTCATCACTTTGACCGGGACCAGCACTTCTTGAAATGTACCGTCTCCAAGGGTCACTCGTAAACGCAGGACATAATCACCGTCGCTGATGGAAGTTGTATCCCACACGGCGAGCGTGGAGTCAGCCATGGGCTGGGAAAACATCTGGATGTTGAACCAGGTATCACTTGAGTTCGAAGCGTATGCAAAATCCAGTTGGGCAAAGATAAAGTTAGGAATAGCCGTCGAGCCGGCAATGGTCACTTCACCGCGCAAGATCGCCTCTGGTTTGGGATTAGTGATGGCAGGCGGAGGCGAATCCTGCGCGGCAATGAGGAGCAACATAAGGAGGAGAAGGAAACGGATTTTCATCAGCCGAACAAGCAAGTTTAACATGAAGCGAAACGGCGGTCAACAATGGCATGTCACAATGGCATGTCATTGCGAGACCCAAAGGGTCGAAGCAATCTCCACGGTGACGATGAGACACTTGCACCAGCACGCACACTTGCCCCGGGTGCACACCTGCCTGATTTGCTTAGCAAATCACGGGCGGCGCCAGGGAGTGCCGGGGAGTGCAGGTGTTGCTTCGTCGAGTTGAAGCCCTCCTCGCAATCACGCGAAATTTGAAGTATGGTAAACTTTGACAGACTTAGATTCAGGAGACCTTCTATGACGAAATCCCGCTCTGACCTAATGGTGGAGCGTCTGCGCAACATGCAAGCCGCCGCCCCCGATATCGAAGCATCGGCTGTCGTTTCAGTGGATGGGTTGATCATGGCTTCGGCCCTGCAACAGGGTGTGGAGGAAGACCGTGTCTCGGCGATGTCTGCCGCGATGCTCAGCCTGGGCGAACGAATTTCAAATGAACTGGGACGCGGAGGGTTGGAGCAGGTTTACATCAAGGGCCATGAGGGCTCGATTGTATTGACCTCCATTGGAGAGGAAGCGGTTCTGACGGCAATGGCGCGTCATGATGCCAAACTGGGCATGATCTTCCTGGAGATGCGGCGCGCCGCGGAAGACCTTGTCAAACTGGTTGGATGAAGACAAAGATCATCAACGAATTTCACGGAGTACGCAATCCCCGATGGGGAGGGCTTCAACGCCCTCCCCATCTCTTTTATCCCTTACCCTCACACCCCTCTCCCTCCTTCGTCTTCGCTCAGGATGGGAGACGGGACGGGGGAGAGGGCAGGAGGTGAGTATGACCACAAAATATTTATTCTTTACTGGCGGTGTTGTTTCGTCGGTCGGCAAAGGCGTGACCGCCGCGGCGATGGGACTTCTCCTAAAGGAACGCGGGTTCAAGGTCGCGGTGCAGAAACTGGACCCGTATATCAACGTTGATCCCGGGACGATGTCGCCCTACCAGCACGGGGAAGTGTACGTGCTGGATGACGGCGCAGAAACGGACCTGGACCTGGGCCACTACGAACGATTCATTGACATCCGCCTGAGCCGCGTCAGCAACTTCACCAGCGGGCAGGTATACGCGGAGATCATCAGCAAGGAGCGCCGCGGTGATTTTCTCGGCGGAACCATCCAGGTGATCCCACACATTACGAACGAGATCAAGCGCCGCGTTGGCCTGGTCGGCAAAGTCACCGGCGCGGATATTGTCATCGTTGAGATCGGTGGGACGGTTGGGGATATTGAGTCACAGCCATTCCTTGAAGCACTGAGACAGCTCCGCAATGAGGTCGGTCGCGAGAACGTGTTCTTTATCCATGTGACATGGCTTCCGTATATCGGCGCGACGGGCGAGATCAAGACCAAACCCACGCAGCACTCCGTGGCGGCGCTGCGCTCGATCGGCATCTCGCCAAATATGATCATCGCCCGTTCCGATTACCCGGTGGATTCGGAACTCTGCGACAAGATCGCATTATTCTGTGATGTGGAAAAGCAGGCCGTTGTCTCGATGGTAACGAGCGACGTTTTATATGAAGTACCTTTATTGCTTGAAAGAGCACGCGTTGGCGATTATCTCGTCGAAAAACTGGGGATGAAAGCCACGCGCAAACCGGATATGAAACCCTGGGAAAAGCTGGTGGAGCGCGTGAGGAAGCAAAAGCCTACCGTAAAGGTTGCACTGGTTGGAAAATACGTCGAATTGCAGGACGCGTATATGTCCGTGCGCGAGGCGCTCAAACACGCCGCGATTGCCAACGATGTGGAAGTGGAAATCGGCTGGGTCCATTCTGCTAACCTTGAAAAAGACAAAGGCTGGGACATCATCCAGAACTCGGATGGCATCCTCGTGCCCGGTGGGTTCGGTTCACGAGGCATTGAAGGCAAGGTAATGGCCGCGCGCTATGCACGCGAGAAGAAGGTGCCCTATCTGGGTCTGTGCCTGGGAATGCAGGTTATGTGCATTGACTTCGCGCGCGGCGTGTTGAATCATGAAGACGCGAACTCATCAGAATTCGACCGCGGCACGGAATATCCCGTCATTGACCTGATGCTCGACCAGCGCGCCATTACCGATATGGGTGGGACGATGCGGCTTGGGCTTTATCCGTGCGAATTGCAGGAAGGAACAAAAGCCGCCGCGGCTTACGGCGTGGATCAGGTGGACGAGCGCCATCGCCACCGTTTTGAATTCAATAATGCCTACAAGCAGGATTTCGAAAAAGGAGGCATGGTCTTTTCGGGCATGTCACCGGATGGGAAACTGGTTGAAATCGCGGAGATCAAAGATCATCCCTTCATGGTCGGCAGCCAGTTCCACCCTGAGTTTTTGTCGAGACCGATGAAGCCTCATCCGTTGTTTGTGGGATTCATTAAAGCAGCAAAGGAAAAGAACGGAAGGAAATAGGGAAAACGCAGGTCTGTTCACGATTGCTGACCGGTTAAGGTGCCACCTATGATTCGTGTGGATCTATTCATCTTCTAGAATCCGCTTTAAGCGAGGGAGTAACGGTGGAAGATCTTCCTTCACGGTCTGCCAGATGATTCTGAGATTCACCCCATGATATTCATGAATAACAATGTTGCGCATTGTGAGCATTTCCACCCACGGAAGGTCAGAATGCTGTGCTCTTATCTCCGCGGGGACATGCCTTGCTGCTTCGCCAATGATCTCCAAATTGCGTAAGACGGAATCGATGGTTTTGTCATCATCTTGAAAATCATCGAAGGTATATCCTTTTGTATATCGCTGAATTTTGACAATACAATCCAGAATATCAGCAATGCGTATCTTCCAGTTCCTAGGCGGCACGGATCGCCTCTCGCAGGATATCGTCGCGCAGTTCCTTGCGAAGCGCCTCAGGCGTAACCAAATCCACTTTGCGCCCGAGCACTTCTTCCAGATAGAGTTGGAGCCGCGCAAATTCAAATAAGCCTACAGGTTTCTCGAAATCCACCAGAATATCAACATCGCTGTTCTTACGCGCCTGATCACGGGCAATTGACCCAAATATGGAAAGCGAATGAACACCGAATTTTTTCAATCGGCGTCGGCGGCTTTTCAGCAGAGCAAGGATTTTGTCGCGTTCCACTCGAAACTCTTTCTCGCAAATTTTATCATAAGCTCGTTTTGGTCTATCTTGACCTGCTCGGCAGATCGAAAAAGCGCGGGTCAAGGGACAACACACAAAAATGAGATGGACTTGGTAATCCATCTCATTTAGACTTTACGACTATCTCCGTTTCTTTCCTGTTTTCCTCTTCATGGGAGTCTTCATCGGCATATTTGCAACCGGTACGCTCTCGGGAACAAACTTAGCCTGTTTATATTGATCACGCAAACTAACCGGCGCCTCCGTCACCCGCCTCAAACGCAGGTTAAGCATCTCGACCAGGACCGAGAAGCCCATTGCGAAGTAAATGTATCCCTTCGGGATATGCTGGTGCAGGCCCTCGACGATCAACGTGAAGCCGATCAGCAGGAGAAAACTCAAAGCAAGCATCTTGATGGTAGGATGGCGCTCGACAAAATTTCCGAGCGGAGTGGAAGTAAACACCATTACGATGGCGGCGATGATCACTGCCGCGATCATGATTGACAATTCATCCACCATACCTACCGCGGTAATGACCGAATCCAATGAGAAGACAATATCCAACAGCATGATCTGAATGATCACGCTCCAAAACGCGGCGCGGACTCTTGCAGATGACTGTCCCTCGACGCCCTCCAGCTTTTGGTGAATTTCATGTGTGCTCTTGGCAATCAGAAAGAGGCCGCCCGACAGCAGAATTAAATCGCGGCCTGAAATGCCAAATCCCAGCACGGAAAAAAACGGTTCCTCCAGGCCGATGATCCAGCGTAGTGAGAGCAAAAGCAAAAGGCGGGTGACGACAGCCAGCATAATGCCTGTCGTTCGCGCCCGCTTTTGCTCGCTTTGAGGTAGTTTACCAGCCAATATCGAAATGAAGATCACATTATCCACGCCCAGCACAAGTTCGAGGGCCACGAGCGTGAGAAACGCAATCCAGGTTTCTGGTTGAGTAATCCAATCCATAAAATCTCCTTGCGAGGGTTTGTACGTTGAAGTATAACCTAGTCCAATCGCGCTTCAAAGACCGTTTGCTGAGCCCCTTTTACGAAATGCTATAATTCAAACAGACACCAAGAATGGCCACCTTCCAACTCAGTATCGTCTCTCAATCCTCCCTGCAGGATTACGTGGATTGCGCACGCCGCTTCAAACTGCGCTATCTGGACCGTTTATCTTATCCTGCGGTTGAGACCGAACCCACACTGGAAAACGAGAAGCATCTCCAGGAGGGCGAATACTTCCACCGGCTCGCGCAACAACATCTGATCGGCATCCCGGCGGATCAAATTGCCAAACTTGCCAATACGCCGAATCTGCAAAGATGGTGGGAGAACTTTCTTGCGGCTCCAGACCTCCGCGGTCTTAACGCCCTCCGCTATGACTCGGGGGTGTTGCGCAAAGACGTTGGAGGTCTATACCCCGAAGTCACGCTATCCGCCCCGCTCGGCAACTACCGCCTTCTCGCGAAATATGATCTGATCGCCATCGAAAACGACAAAGCCATCATCTACGATTGGAAGACCTATCGCAAACGCCCGCGCAACGAGTGGCTTTCCGGGCGCATGCAGACGCGCATCTACCGGGCGTTACTGGTGAGAGCAGGCGCGCATCTTAACAACGGCAAACCCTTCGAGCCGGAGCAGATTGAGATGATCTACTGGTTTGCAGACTTTCCGGGCGAACCGGCGCGCTTCCCTTACACGTCCGCGCAATTCAAACGGGATTGGGATATGCTGACCAAACTGGAGGAGGAGATCGCCTCCGCCCTTCGACAGGCTCAGGACATCGCTTCTTCCTTCCCGCTCACAGATGACCGTCAAAAGTGCGCCTACTGCACCTACAGGTCATACTGCGAGCGCGGCATCCGCGCCGGGGACATGGATCAGGCTGAGGCGGAGATGGAAGCGGAGTCTCTGTTTGACGTCAACTTCGAACAGATCGGCGAGATCGCGTTCTAACCCTTCAAACCGCGAAGACGCAAAGCGCACACAAATAAATTCTTCGCGTTCTTCCATCCTTCGCGGTTCATTTCCGCTCCACATAGATTCCCAAATGATTCCCCACAGGCCGTTCGCGGCCGGGGATGTAATTGTCAATCGGCGAATTCAGAATAACCGCCTGGCCATCCTCCCCTTCGATGACCATTGTCGAAGAGCCACCACCATCGAGACTCATCGCAACATACACGCCTTGTTTTATCAGCAGATCAGCCAGTTTTGCAAAGGTTGCGCCATCGCTGTAAAAGGGCTGGCGGCCATCCACCACGACAATATAAAGATAACGCCCGTTTCTGTTGATTCCGATTGCGGTGTGCGGTTCCAGCGCCTGGGTATCAAGCTCGGGTACAGGCTCTCCCTTTAGCACAAGCATGCGCCCCCCGGAAATCGCAGTATAGATGTTATTCGGCGGGTCGTTGAATGTCAGTGCGTTACGGCGGCTGATGTAAAGAGTGGGTTCAGCGCCAATACTTGTCTCAACACCAGTTGAATAGACTTTTCCCTTCGATGCGGCGAACCCAAGCGGCATGACAGGGTCGCCGGCATGCGGATAATAGTCTGCGGGACCGCGCGACCACCAGGGAGAAAAACCATCTCCATTCACTGCGATCTGCAGATCAAACTCATCCAGGAACTGAGATGTTGTACGCGCCTTCAACGGATTCTCTCCCTCCGAGTCTGGCGGCGTCACGAGGAATTCGATCCCCTTCGCTTTTGTGTCGATCACCAGCACATGCGCGATCATGGGGCGCGGGATCCATTGAACGACGCGGCGATATGTCACGCCTTCATAGAGTTCTTGTTTCATCGGGATGGGCGCGGGCCTGCCGCGGTCATAGAAGAGATAGCCTACAATGCATAGGCTTACTGAAATCAATAAACCAATGACAATTCCTGTCCGCTTTCTGGTTTTCATGAGAGGGATTCTAGCGTGAATTCCTTGCCCCAAAATTAATAGTAAATAAGGGCAGAAATCAATCTGTCCTGATTCCAAATTATTTATGCTTATAAGATGCTTTCGCAGCATCGCGCTTCGTCTGCGTGTCTTGCGTTCGCTCGACACTCCGCTCAGCGCGTCAGTCTACACCACCAATTCCTGTTCTGCCTGGCGCATGGTCTTGAACGATTCGATGGCGACTTCAAGCATGGACGCGTCGGGTTCGCGGGTCGTCAGGGATTGCAGAGCCAGATTCGGCTTGATGAGGAGGCGAACGAAGGGCGAATCCAGATGATTGGCTGTCCAGCGGATGTATTCCACAGCAATCCCGGCCAGGACTGGGATGAGGAGGACGCGGCTAGCGAGCCTCCAAAAAATTGATAGCGGTCCAAGCGCCGTGAAGACCAGAATGGAAATCAATACAAGCGTAAGCAGGAACGCCGTGCCACAACGTGCATGTTCGATGGGGAATTTTGCAACGTTTTCGGGTGTAAGTTCCGCGCCCGCCTCAAAGGCATTAATCGTTTTGTGCTCCGCGCCATGATAACCAAAAAGGCGTCTGACATCGGGCATGAAACCGATTGCCCAGATATAACCAACCAGCAAAATCAACCGAATGATGCCCTCGACCAGATTGTTCAGCCATGCGCTCCAGCCAAGATAATGTTCGGCAAGCCCTCCCACGCCCGCCGGGAGCAGGAAAAACAGGCCAATGCCGATCGCCAGAGACAAGCCCAGTGTGAGATAAAGCGCCGGCCCTTCGAGTTTTTCGTCCTCGCCCGTTTGCGTGTTTGCGGAGAGGGTCAACGCGCGCACACCCAGCCCGAGCGCATCCCAGAGCAGGATCACGCCGCGCAGGAACGGGATTTTGGTGAGGCGCGAACGATAGACCGCCGCGAGGTTTTCCTTGTGAAGGACAATTTTCCCATCAGGCGCACGCATGGCAATGGCAAAAGCCTTCCGGCCACGCATCATCACGCCCTCGATAACGGCTTGCCCACCGTAGGTGATAATTCGGTCTTCCATAAAATCAGGTTTCCAGGTTGTAGAAGAAATGGATGAACGCGTCAATGCCTTTCTGCCACGTAGGCAGATGCAGGTGTTCATTTGGAGAATGGACGTTGTCACTCGGCAATCCCATACCTACCAGAACGGACTCGACGCCGCAAATCTGCTGCAGCATCGCCACCGCGCCGATGGAACCGCCCTCACGACGATAGAATGGACGCGTTCCCCATACGCCTTCCATTGCCGCGTGCATGGCTTTGACGCCGGGGTTATTCAAGTCCGCGATCGCGAACGGACTGCTTGTCAGTCTTTTCACTTCCCAGTTGACCGTCTTCGGTGCGTTCTTTTCCATAAAACGCACCATCTGGTCCTCCACTTCAGCCGCAGTCTGATCGGGAACGAGACGACATGAAATCTTTGCCATGGCTTTTGCGGGAAGTACCGTTTTTGAGCCGGGACTCGTCCAGCCGGAAAGCAGCCCATTGACTTCGAGAGTCGGACGCGCGCCTGTGCGTTCAGCCGAGATGTATCCCTCCTCGCCCCATAACGCAGGGACGCCTGTTTCCGCTAAATAGTGTGCATCATCATTTGGAAGGCGGGCAAAATCGGCGCGTTCCTGTTCCGTGATGGGCCGCACCCTATCGTAAAAGCCAGGAAGCGTAATGCGCCCTTTTTCATCGTGCATCTTTGCGATCAATTCTGCCAATGCCTGCGCGGGGTTATGCACCGCACCGCCATATAAACCGGAATGCAAATCGGCTTTAGGACCAAAAACATGGACTTCCAGATAGGCAAGCCCGCGCAGGCCATAAGTGATGGTCGGCATGTCAATGCCCATCATTCCGGCGTCGGGATTGAGCGAAACGTCTGCTTTGAACTTCTCTGCATGTTTTCTGAGAAAGGGTTCCAGATTCTTCGAGCCAATCTCCTCCTCACCCTCCAAAAGGAATTTCAAATTGACAGGCATCTCACCACTATTCATCACGGATTCAATGGCATCGAAGCTTGCCAGCACCTGGCCCTTCATATCGGAAGAGCCGCGCGCATACAAAAGATCACCGCGCACCTCCGGCTCGAATGGTCCGGTTTCCCATAATTCAAGCGGATCGGCGGGCTGGACATCATAATGCCCATAGACCAGCACGGTCGGCGCACCAGGTTTTTTGACGGTATCGCCGTACACCACCGGATGCCCGCCGTCCGTGGGCATGACTTCCACGTTTTCAATGCCAAGACCTCTCAGGTGATTCGCCATCCATTCGGCGGCTCGCAGGACTTCATCATTGTATTCTGCATCCGTGGAAATTGACGGAATCTTGAGGATCTCGATCAGTTCACTGAGGAAACGTTCGCGGTTCTGATGTGCATATTCGAGTGCTTTTTGCAGGTTGCTCATGAGTTCTCTTCTGAAAAGCTTTTTTTGTGATTATGGTGCAGGGGTGGGAGTCTCTTCCGGCTCCAGGACGCGGCGAGTCAGTAAATACCAGTTCGTGAAGGTCGCGAGCCGGTCACTCGGGTCATACAGCGATGGGACCTGCACGCCCTGCACCTGTGAATCAACACCATAGGAATACACGGGAGCAAACAGGGGAAGAGCAGGCAGTTCCTTTGCGAACACCACCTGGAAATTCCGATAGAGACGCGTGCGTAACGTGTAATCTGCGGTGACACGCGCCTGTTCGAGATATTCACTTGCGGGGCGGTTATCCCATTGCGAGTAGTTCTGGCCGCCTGTCGCTTCGGCCTGGTGCCAGAAGGGATACGGGTCCGGGTCCGGGGTGCGCGAAAGGTTCAGGTCAATGAGGGCGGCCTGATAGTCGCGTGAGGCGAGGAAGTCGGCGGCAAGCTGGTCGTATGGCACTGCCTGCAAATCCACACGGACGCCGATCGCGGCCCATTCATCCCGGATGGTCTGTGCGATGTGTGTGTGCACCACATCATCGGGATGCAGCATCGTAAAATTCAAAGGATTGCCATCCTTGGCGCGTACTTCGCCGCCTTCTGCAGGGATGACATACCCTTCACCCTTAAGCAGATTGATGGCCTCATCGGGATTGTACTCAAAATGCTCGATGCCGTCGTAGTACGCCCACGAACCGGGCAGGATCGGCCCATCGGTGATGACGGCCTGTCCCTGCAGAAATGTATTGATGATATACGGACGATTCAACCCGAGCATCAAGGCGCGCCGGACTTTGGGATCTTGCAGGAATGCGACCTCAGGCCTGTTCAAATTGAACAGCACAAAACTGATCTGCGGCAAACGACTGGTATAGACCGAGAGGTTCGGCTCTTCCAATGCGGCACTCAACATCTCAGGCGTGATCTGGCTCACAGATAATACATCGCCCTGCTGGTACGCGTCGAAGGCGGCCGCGGAGGACGGATAATAGCGGAACACCACCTGTTCGATGAACGGAGAGCTGCCATAGTAATTGGTGGACAGGGTCAACACCACGCCTGTGATCCGGCCATTCTCAACGATCAGATGATCGAACTTATATGGACCGCTTCCAACCGGATTGATATTAAAATCTGCATTTGCCATCTGACCAGCCGAGACCGACTCAAGCAGGTGTTTTGGCAGCACGCCAAATGTCAGATAGTCAATGAAGGGAACATACGGCTCAGGCAGGGTGAGCTTGAAAGTCCTTTCATCCAGTCGGGAGACTTCGATCTTGCCCCACAGGTCTTTGATGTCCGGAGGATAAAGCGAACCGGCACTCTTCATCATCTCGATGGTGAAGATGACATCCTCACTGGTGACGGGCGTCCCATCGTGCCAGAGCGCGTTCGAGCGGATGGTGATGTTGTAGATCGTGCCGTCTGGCGTAACACCCCACGACTCAGCCAGATCAGTTCGCGGCATACCACGTTCGTCAAAGCGGAAAAGCCCGCTGAAGAGCAAGCGGTTCACATCGCGGTCGGCTGAGTTGTTCCAATCCAATAGCGGGTTGAGACGGCCAAGCGAACCGACCAGTCCTTCCGTGTAAACACCGCCCTGCTCGGGCTGGGGAAGGATCGGGCCGGTTGTAACAGGCGATTGCTGGCTGAATAACAACACAGCCACAATGCCCAATGTCACGAGAACAACCAGTATTTGCCAGCGTAATTGTTTCATAGGCAAAAAGAAAGGCACGTTTTCCACCCCGCGGGATCAAGCCGCGCGGATCGAACGGCCCTTCTGGAGAGAAACAATATCTAGCCTGAAATAAGGAGAAGCGCTATGACCAGCGCAAAGAAAACGACGCTCAGGATGATGGTGACCCAGAACAACGTGCGCTCCACGCCGCGGCGGGCGGTGAAGATGCTGCCCGAATCGGCGCCGGTCAGATTGCCCAGGCCTGCACCCTTGCTCTGCAGGATAACGCTCAGAATGAGCAGAACCGAGATTATAATCAGCGCGATATTTAGATAGGTAATCATTTACAAAGAACCTCCTTTTAAGCGGAGACATTATACCTGCTAGGGAGAAGAACCGTCAACTTGAGGACTCATGCACGAGATCGTCGTCAATTTACATATGCATACATGCTACTCGGATGGGAACGGTACACATAAGGATATCGCACAGGCCGCCATCAAAACAGGCCTGGATGCTGTCATTGTGACCGATCATAATGTGCTCGTTCAGGGCCTGGAAGGATACTACCGCGTCGGACCCAACCGCGTCCTGCTCCTGGTTGGACAGGAAATCCACGACCAGGACCGCGTTCCGCAAAAGAACCACCTTCTGGTGTTCAACGCCAACCGAGATCTCGCCACCCTGGCTGATGATCCCCAGGCATTGATCAATGGAGTAGCCGAAGCAGGCGGCTTATCTTTTATCGCGCACCCGCGCGACCCCGAAGCCCCCGCCTTTGGAGAAACGGACATCTCGTGGGAAGCCTGGGATGTGCACGGCTTTACGGGCATCGAACTCTGGAATGGATTGAGTGAGCTCAAGACCGTTGTCCCGACCAAACTGCATGGGGCGTTCTATGCATATTTTCCTCAATTTATCGGGCACAGTCCAATCCTTGAAACCTTGACTCGCTGGGACGAACTTCTCATTGGCGGAGGACGCGTCGTTGCCATTGGCGGCTCGGATGCGCACGCCATGCACATGAGCATGGGACCACTTCATCGCATCATATTTCCTTATCAATTTCATTTCCGCACAGTAAACACACATGTTTTCATTCCGCAGCCGTTAACAGGAGATGTTCCCTCTGACAAAAAGATGATCTACGATGCCCTCGCCGCAGGAAAATGTTTCGTGGGCTATGATCTACCCGCATCCACGCGCGGTTTCCGTTTTACAGCACGCGGACGCGAGCAAACGGCGATCATGGGCGAAGAGATCCCTGCCAAGGGAGGCGTCACATTGCAGGCACATCTCCCCAAACCGGCCGAGATCCGCATGATCAAAGATGGGAAAACGATTGGAAAATGGAAAGAATCCTATGCCTACACACACATCGCCACCGAACCGGGCGTCTATCGCGTCGAGGTCTGGCGCAATTATCTTGGCCGTAAACGCGGCTGGATCTTCAGCAACCCGATTTATTTGAGATAGATAAATCGGGTCTCGATACTTGCGTTGCGGTGGTTGAGTAGCGCTCTTCGAATCTCGAAACCCACAACGCCCTGCTTGACCAGCGATTTATTATGTCATCCTTTCCCTACGACCGCGCAGAGGACCGCGTTCCTGAAGCAATTTCAGTAAGCGAGATTCAATCGTGGATTTTTGAGAGGCAGAATCAGTAATTCGCAACTGGTAAATAGTCTCCACCTGTTGATTCAAGCCTGCTGGCAGGAATAAACCGACTACAGATGCCAGGGGCGAAAGTGTGGATTCTCCCATCGCTTCTGCCAATACGATCTGGGCTTGAGTCATCACAGGTACCGCGTCAACCAGTTCGATGATCTCTTTAACTTCTGGAACAGACGGCTGATGAATGAAACGAAAGACCACGCCTTGCACGGTCTGTTTCCCAAACGGTACGATGACGAGATGCCCAACACCTACTTTCTCCAAAAGAGCTTCAGGAACAGCATAATCAAATACACCCGAAACAGCAGGGACGTTGACAACGATTTGAACGAAGGCGGTCATTGAATTGATTGTATCATTACCATAAATTCAACTGTCCCCACTCCAAAACATTGCTTGAAGTACTATGGTGTTGGCGTGGATTCGGCCTCCAGCGGCCATTGCGGACAGGAGGCATCTGCCTGCTTAGTAGGATAGGGCGCATAAGGAAGATATTGTGCCCATTCAGATCGATTAAGGTTTCGCCCAATAATCTTGCAGGCAACCTCTGTAGTTTGCATATCCCATAAGCGAGCGGTCTTATCGCCACTCCCCGTTGCCAACCAACGTCCATCTGGACTGAACACCAGTGTAA
>Ga0209002_10001802_pt1 | contig 17274 bp, 11 predicted proteins | sample Rifsed16ft2_FD_184010 | JGI IMG/M metagenome (GOLD analysis project Ga0209002, IMG submission 184010) | Soil microbial communities from Rifle, Colorado, USA - sediment 16ft 2 (version 2) | ecosystem: Environmental > Terrestrial > Deep subsurface > Rock core/Sediment | place: Rifle, Colorado... | reverse complement strand
CCCCGCCGTGACGAGCAAATTGCACTAAAACTCGAGCCGGTCATACAGGAAGGCCAGTCACTGGAGCGCCAGCTGCAGGAAAAAGTTGGCAATTCCACGGCCAAAGCCATTGTATTTGGCGCAGCCAGCGTTGAAATTGCCGCTGCCGGCGAGACGATCTCCACGCAGCAGATTTCACGCGTGCAGAAAGTCGTCAAAGAACGGCTGGACGAACTGGAAAGCGAATTTAAGGATCAACTGCAGCGCGATCTGGAAGTGATCAAGATGCAGATCGAAGAGATCCGCGCACAGGCTGACATCGAAATGGAAGGCCTGCGCAACACGCTGGAAGATCAATCCAACGTTTCACAGAACAATAATTCACGGCAACGCGACGAGCTCCAGGAGCTGCGCCCGTTCACGTTCCTGACCGAGAACCGCTTCCGCGAACTCAAACAGCGCTGGGGCAACGTCTTCCGCGCCGATATGGGCGCCGAAGCTTTCTACGACGTCCTGCGCCGGCTTGACCTGGAAAAATTGGCCGAAGATTTATGGCACGAGGTCAAGACCTCCAAGAGCAAACAAAAACGTAAGAAAGCCACCACCCGCCTCAAGGTCGTGGAGGCTTTCCGCCGCTCAAATAACCGTCCGGAATGGATGGTGATGACTGTTTTACCGGTCATTCCTCCCGATCTGCGTCCCATGGTGCAGCTCGACGGCGGCCGTTTCGCCACTTCCGACCTCAATGACCTGTACCGCCGCGTCATCAACCGCAACAACCGTCTAAAACGGCTGCTCGAGTTGGGCGCGCCGGATGTCATCGTGCGCAACGAAAAACGCATGCTCCAGGAAGCAGTCGACTCCCTGATCGACAACTCGCAGCGCGGCAAGGCACTTTCCCGCCGCGGACGCCGCGAACTGAAATCGCTGAGCGACATGCTCAAAGGCAAGAAGGGCCGTTTCCGCCGCAACCTGTTGGGAAAACGTGTGGACTATTCCGGCCGTTCGGTTATTGTGGTTGGCCCGACACTGAAGCTGTACGAATGCGGCCTGCCCAAGACCATGGCTCTGGAGTTGTTCCGCCCATTTGTTATCGCAAAACTGGTCTATCACTCCTACGCCGCCAACGTCAAAGGCGCGCGCCGCTTCATCGAGCGCAACCGCCCCGAGGTCTGGGAAGTGCTCGAAGAGGTCATCAAAGAGCGCCCCGTGCTCCTCAACCGTGCGCCAACCTTGCACCGTCTGGGTATCCAGGCCTTCAAACCCATTTTGATCGAAGGTTCCGCCATTCAGTTGCATCCGTTGGTGACAACCGCCTTCAACGCGGACTTTGACGGCGACCAGATGGCTGTGCATGTGCCGCTTTCCGAAAAGGCAGTATGGGAAGCCAACAACCTGATGCTGTCGTCGCGCAACCTGCTGAAACCAGCAGACGGCGAGCCTATCATCAGCCCCTCGAAAGACATGGTGCTTGGCGTTTACTACCTGACCATGGTAGACGATCGGGACCACATGGGTAATGACCGGATGTTCGCCAGTATTGACGAAGTCAATTTGGCCTACCAATTGGGTCAGTTGGACATTCATGCCCGCATTCAAGTGAATGTGGAATCGTTCTACGATGATAAAAACAACCGCTTACCTGAAGCCAAGAAGTTGTTTGTCAAAACGACGGTTGGCCGGGTGCTGTTCAATTACATTTTGCCGGACGAAATGCGCTTCCAGAACATGCCGCTTGATAAAGGCGGTGTGAAAGATTTGATCGCCAGCGTCTACGACATCTGCGGCGAAAAAGTCACCACAGAGACGGCAGACGCGGTCAAGGACATTGGCTTTGAATATGCCATGCGTTCCGGTTCGACAATCGCCGTGGCAGACATCACCATGCCGATCGAAAAACCGGAAATTCTGGCGAAAGCCAATGAAGGCATCGAAGCTGTTCAGAAGTCGTACCGCCGCGGTTTGTTGACCGAACAGGAACGCAACGAACGCGAGATCGAAATCTGGCAGCAAACCACCAAGGACGTCGGCGATGCTGTTCGCCGCGGCATGGATCCTAATGGCAACCTGGCGACCATGGCCAATTCCGGCGCGACCAAGGGCGGTTTCGGCCCGATCTCGCAGCTGGCTGGCATGCGCGGTTTGATGGCTGACCCGGCTGGACGTATTATCCGCTTGCCGATTCAATCCAATTTCCGCGAAGGCCTGACAGCCCTGGAGTACTTCATCTCCACACACGGTGCACGTAAAGGTCTGGCAGATACCGCACTGCGTACAGCAGACGCTGGTTACCTGACCCGCCGCCTGGTGGATATCGCCCAGGACATGATCATCAATGAAGAGGATTGCGAGACCACCGAAGGCATCTGGATTAAGAAAGCTGATGACGTCGCCGGTCAACCGTTGAGCGTGCGCCTGTACGGACGGATGACAGCTGAACGCATGCTTGATCCGAAGACCGGCGAGATTCTAGCCGAACGTAACGTGACGCTGGATCATGTAGTGATCAAGACCATACTGAATGCCGGTATCGAAAATATCAAAGTACGCTCGCCAATGACCTGCGAGCTTTCGCATGGGGTATGCCAGCGCTGCTACGGCATGGACCTTGGCCGCGGTGAATTGGTTAAACTGGGTTCGGCGGTAGGCACTGTGGCTGCCCAATCCATTGGCGAGCCAGGCACGCAGCTAACCTTGCGTACTTTCCACACCGGCGGTGTGGCGGCGGGCGGCGACATCACCACGGGTCTCCCGCGCGTAGAGGAGCTGTTTGAAGCGCGCCGCATGCCGAAAGGCGAGGCGGTCATTACCCGGATATCCGGCGTGGCGCATATCATCCAATCGGAAAAGTTTACCGAACAGCGCGTGGTTCGGGTTGAGCACGCTGAAATGGTGAGCGACGAGTACGAAGTACCCGAATCCTGGGAGATTGCCGCCAAGGACGAGACAGCTGTCTCGTTGGGCGATCCAATCGCCACACAGGGCGAAGCCACCATCGCAGCTCAGCATACCGGCAAGGTACGCATCGATGGCCGCAAAGTGGTCGTGTCCTACGAACAACGCGAGGTCGAAGAGGACGAAATCCCCAGCACCTCACGTATTCTGATCAAAGACGGCGAGCACGTGGAAGCTGGTCAGCCGTTGACCGAAGGGTCGCTGAATCCGCACACCATCCTGCGAATCAAAGGCCGCGAAGCGGCTCAGATGTACCTGATGAGCGAAATTCAGAAGGTATACCGTGCCCAGGGTCAGAACATCAATGACAAGCACTTCGAAGTCATCATCCGCAAGATGTTAGGCCGCGTGCAGGTCATTCGCCCAGGCGATACGCACTACCTGCCGATGGACCTGGTCGACCGGTTGGAGATCCACCGCCGCAACGAAGAAATGGTGGCGGAAGGCAAACAACCGGCGCGGTATGTGGAAATCTTACTTGGCGTTACCAAAGCATCGTTGAGCACTGATTCGTGGCTATCGGCGTCTTCCTTCCAGCATACCATCAAGGTACTGGCGGGGGCAGCCATCGCCGGCACAGCCGACCCGCTGTTTGGTTTGAAGGAAAACGTGATCATCGGCAAGCTGATCCCGGCTGGAACAGGCTTCCAGGAAGGGCGCTTCACCAGTAGTGATTTTGTCGAGGACAACTCGCGCATCTCAATCACCAACATCACCAGCTCATAAACTGGTTTTTCAGAAACATCAACCCCGAGGGGCTAGCCCTCGGGGTTTTTTTGTTATCGTGAAATGGAAGGATGTAGCAGGAGGCACTAACGACAACCGTGGAAGGAATTCTGACGGCTAAAGCGTGATAAACTTATGCGCGAATAAAACTATCTTCCATCGCCACGGCAGCGCGGCAGGAGTTTATTATGGAAATCGGATTGGTAAAGCGGGTGGATATCGATCAGGAGATGCAGCAATCCTACCTGGACTACGCCATGAGTGTCATCGTGGCGCGGGCGCTGCCAGACGCCAGAGACGGGCTTAAACCCGTTCAGCGGCGGATTTTGTACGGGATGTACGACATGGGGCTGCGGGCAGATTCGGGATTCAAAAAATCGGCCCGTATCGTAGGTGAAGTGCTGGGTAAATATCATCCCCATGGCGACCAGACCGTTTACGAGGCTATGGCGCGATTGGCGCAAGATTTTTCCATGCGCTATCCGTTGGTGGATGGACAGGGCAACTTTGGCTCAGTGGATGGCGATCCGCCGGCTGCCATGCGTTATACCGAAGCCCGCCTGACTCCCGCCGCGGTTGACATTCTGACCCAACTCGACCGCGATACCATCGACTTCACCCGCAACTTTGACGACTCGCTCAATGAGCCGGACGTGCTGCCAGCAGCCATTCCCAACCTGCTGGTGAACGGCGCCAGCGGCATTGCCGTCGGCATGGCGACCAGTATTCCACCGCATAACCTAGGCGAAGTGGTGGACGCTTTGAACTACCTGCTCGACCGATGGGAAGCGCAGGAAGACGTCACCGTCAGCGACTTGATGAAATTTGTCAAAGGTCCCGATTTTCCAACCGGGGGCATTATCCTGCATGAAAACAATGGCGAGGACCTGCTGTCAGCTTACGCCACCGGGCGCGGCAAAGTTACGCTGCGCGGCAAGATGCACCTGGAAGAGATGGGCCGCGGTAAAAACCGCATAATCATCACCGAGCTGCCGTACCAGATCAATAAATCCTCTTTGATCGAACGTATCGCGGAACTGGCGCGCGAAGGGGGGCTGGACGGCATCAGCGACTTGCGCGACGAGTCTGACCGCCAGGGGATGCGCATCGTCATCGAGCTCAATAAAGTAGCTGCAACAGAAACCGTCCTGCGCGACCTTTACAAGCGCACTCCGCTGCAATCAACCTTCCGCATATCGCTGCTGGCGTTGGTCAACGGCGAGCCGCATATGCTATCTCTCAAACAGGCGCTGCGGGTATACCTCGAGCACCGCATAACCGTGGTACGGCGGCGCAGCGAACATGACCTGGCTAAAGCAAAAGCCCGCGCTCACATATTGGAGGGGCTGCGCATCGCGCTCAACAACCTGGATGAGGTGATAAACCTGATTCGCAAAGCGCAGGATGTGGACGATGCCCGCACCAAATTGATGAAACGCTTCAAGCTGAGCGAAATTCAAGCCAATGCCATTCTGGAAATGCAGCTTCGCCGTCTGGCAGCCCTGGAGCGCCGCAAGATCGAGTTGGAGTACAGGGAAATCCAGGAATTAATCACGGAGCTGGAGAGCCTGCTCAAGTCGCCGAAGAAGCTGCGCCAGGTGGTCAGCGACGAGCTTAAAGCCATGAAATCCGCTTATGCCGACCGCCGCCGCACCCAGATTGTGGCCCTCAAAGACGGTATGGAGATGAAGAATCTATTGACAACCTCCGACCTGATGCCAACTTTGGGCGTTTGGGTCGGAGTGACCGCCAACGGAATCATCGGACGGACCATGGGAGACGTTCTGCCGCGGTGGAGCGGCCGCAGCGCACCGAAATGGGTGTACGCCACCACCACACACCATACGCTCTACCTGGTCGCCAGTGACGGACGGACAGCAGCCATTTCGGTTCAATCGCTGCCGGAGGTGGAAAACTTCACGGATGGTTTGCCGCTGCGAAAAGTATCGCCGTTTGAGGATAATCAAAAGCTGGTGCAATTGTTCACGGCACCAGCTCGTCTTGATGAAAGCGACGAGCAATATGTCGTAACCGTCTCACGCGCCGGACTGGTTAAAAAATCCAGCCTGCACGACCTGCCCGGCCCGTCTACGCAGCTATTTACTCTCGCTAAGGTGAATGCGGGTGACGAAATTGGTTGGGCTGTCCTTACCGACGGAAAATCAGAAATCTTATTGACGACGCAGAAAGGCATGGTCATCCGCTTTACCGAAGAAGATGTTCGACCGATGGGACTGGTGGCAGCCGGGGTCAATGGGATCAAACTGGCAGCTGGCGACCAGGTCAGCGGTGCAGCCCGGATTAAGGCGGAGTTTGATTTGCTTCTGGTTGGCAGGGATGGCAAAGCGTGGCGCTTGCCGACGGTGCAATTGCCGATTCAAGGGCGGTACGGACAGGGTGCCATTGCCTGTAAACCGCCCACGGGCGGGGAACTAACCGGGATGGTCTATTCCCACCCGGGTCAGGAAATTATTATTGATATGAAAGACGCTGCCAGCAAAGTGGAAACCATCGGCGCAATTCCCGCGGGACGGCGGCAATCTACTGCCAAACAATTGGTTCCATTAAAACCAGGCGACCAGGTCACCGGGTTGACAGTCATCGAAGACGGCTTGGCTTACTGGGAAAAACGCCAGGGAGCCGCAGTGAAGAAGCCCAGGCGGGTTACCGCACCTGAGCCGCATGCCGATCAGCTGGCTTTACCGCTGGATGGGCAGCCGAAACGGACGCGGTCTGAACCAAAACCTGCCACAACCAAAGCAGCACCAATCAAAAAACCTGCAGCCAAGGCGAGTAAACCCGTGGCAAAAGCGGCTGGGGAGAAGCCAGCCGTGAAACCCACGACTTTACCGAAAGCCAGTACCACGTTGGTGAAGAAAACTGCCGCCAAAACTTCTCCGACGAAAACCAGTACGAAAGTTGCTGCTACACCGCCAAAACCGGTTGGCAAAACAGCCGCAGCGATTGGGATAAAAACTACATTGGCTGGTAAAACTCCAGCACCGGCTGGTAAAACTTTTCCCGCAGCGAAAAAACCGGAAGCCAGTAAGCCCATGGCAAAAACAGCGGCAAAAACAACTACCAAAAGCACGGCAAAACCCGCGGGGAAAGCTCCGGCAGTCAAACCTGCGTCAACCACCAAACAGCCTCCGGTTAAAAAGCCGGCGGCTGGAACAACCAAAACAGCGGCTAAAAAACCGGCGGCTGGAGCAACCAAACCAGCGTCAAAAAAGCCAGCAGCCAAAAAGCCGGCAAAATCCACCAGAACTCCAGTCAAGAAACCAAAAACAACCTCGTAACGATGGATTGAAGTTAATATAAAACGGGACGGGTTCAACCCGTCCCGTTTCTATTTGTGGTTGGAATAGAAATTTAGCGCGACACGTGGAAGAAGGAATAATGGTAGGCGATCTTGCCATCCAGCAGTCCGAAAGTGTCGCTGCCGTTGTTGACGCGACCCTTTTGCGAGGCAGCCGTCCAGGTGAAATGGCGTGAATTGCCTTTTCCGGAAGTGCCGGTAAGGGTGAAGGTCGGTTCGGGAAGTAGCTGGGTAAACAAGTTGGAATACCAGGAGCGCAGCGCTTCAGAACCGCGTACCGAACGCACGAATGTAATGTGGACGGCGTCCGGCAGGTATAGATTATTCACGCGGTTTGGATCACGGGCATTCAGCGCGCCGAAGTACTCCTCAATGATATCCGGAGCAGGCTGGGGAGGCGGAGGAGGAGCAGGTACTTCCGGCGTTGGCGCCGGCGGTGGAGGAGGCGGCGGCGGATTCCACTGGTAGGCGGCAGCAGCGTCCCAAATATGCGGCAGGTCGCGGCGGCATTCATCCCAAGAGAAGAAATTGCAGCCTTTCAGGCCAAGTCCTTTGACCGTGTCCATGAACTTGTTGGTGTCTTCGATGGACGGCGCCCAACGACCGGTGCGGTAAGCCGGACCGGTCGGAATCACCGGGCGGAATGGCGCTTTGGCTTCAAATTCACGCAGGGTGCGCTGCAGCTGCGGTTCGGGATTATGCGCTTTTTCCCAATACACCTGCGGCATGTTGTAGTCCACTTTGTCCAGGAATTCCTTCCACGGCAGTTGAGGGTGGTAAGAGGGGAAGCGGAAGGAACTCAGCGCCATGGGCAGGCTGGGGTAGGCGCGGCGCAGACGATCCATGTAATGGCGGGCGGCATTTACACGCCCTGGCTGCTTGTATTCGATCTCGGCGTCGATGACATAGCCGTCGAGGTTGAGCTGCTGCAGCCGTTGAACGGCGATGTTGGCTTCCGCTCCGGGGTTATAGCCGTAAACATAATGCCAACCCCAGGCGCTGATTCCAGCGGTGCGCAAGGCATCGGCGACCGGAGCGAGCAGATCTGTGTTGGAATTGCGGTCCAGGTTGTAGGCATACTGGCCATCCGCAATTTTAAGCAGGACGTGGGTATAGCCACCGGCTTGCGCCGCAGCGACTATTTTGGCTGGATCTCCGCCTTCAGCATCGCGGACTTTCCAGATGAAAAACCCTTTTCCTTCAATTGTCATGGTTGAACACCTCCAGCGGGGGGTAACGGAGTAATCAACCAGACAGTTGCAATTATCCTGCCAATCCCAGTTGAGGAGCAATCTTGCGCATAGCCAAAATTACGTTATCCACATGCTCCCAAAGTTCAACGCCGAAATCTTCGGCAGCCTCAGCCATTTCCTCACGGTTGGTGCCAGCTGCGAAGGCTTTATCTTTCCATTTCTTCTTGACCGAGGAAGATGTCAGATCATATAGGGAGCGGGAAGGGCGAACCAGGGCTACGGCGGTGATCAAACCGGTAATTTCGTCGCAGGCGAAGAGGGCTTTACGGATCAATGTGTCCCGCGGGACGCCGGTATTCACGCCGTGACTGAGAATCGCCTGGATAATTTCATCCGGAACGCCTTTTTCACGCAAAATGATTGCGCCAGCGGTGGGGTGTTCATCTAGAGTTGGATGGACCTCCCAGTCGAAATCATGCAACAGACCGGTGACACCCCACAACTCAACATCCTGGTCATATTTCTCTGCGTAGAAGCGCATTGCAGCTTCGACACACAGCATATGATTAATCAATCCCGGGGCTTTAATGTATTCCTGTACGATGGCTAATGCAGTTACGCGATCCATGGATACCTCGATGTATGAATATTTAGTCACCGGCAGCAGCAGGAAAAATTGGCTCCGGGTCGCCTAGCACTGGCAGCGGGCGGGCGATATAAACATCCCAAAAGGCAACCAGCGTTGCCGGGATTTCACGAATCTGCCAGCGTGCCATTGACCGCGGGTTATACTCCCGCTGGTCCGCCGTCACGCCGATGGCATTCAGCCCCAGGCCGGCACAGGTCATCAGTGTGCGGGGCAGGTGATAGGCCTGAGTAACGACCAGGGCGTCGGAAACACCAAAGATGTGCAGCGCACGATAACAGGTGTCATAGGTGCGCCTTCCGGCAAAATCCAGGATCATCGCCGATTCAGGTACACCTAATTCCAGGGCATAGGCTTGCATGGCGCCCGGTTCGTTATAATCCAAAAAGCGGTTGTCGCCGCTCATCAATAATTTCTGAACTTTGCCAGCGAAATATAAATTTGCGGCAGTCGAAATACGGTCGCGCAGCACAGGACTTGGCCGACCATCGCGGTTCAACCCGGCGCCGAATACAATGGCAACCGGCATGTTTGGCGCTTTTTCAAGGTTGGTTGTGCGGGGTCGGGCAACCAATTCAGAAATGATCGTAGGCAAGCCAAGGACAAGCAATGCGGCTGCAGTCAGGGTTAGGACAACACGTGTTAGGAATCGCAATATTCGACGCAGCATAGCGGTGATTTTACCACGCCGGTAGACGCAGTTTTACCGGCCAGGCCAATCGCTGGCAGAAATGCCTGAGCGCCGCACCGCCTGGCGCAGTGGATCATAGACTGAATCGTCGACCACGCGCAAATCCTGGATATCGTAGGCCCCGTTGGCCTGCGAAAGCAGCGCTTTGCCGTCTTCGGTTTTGACGATATCGACCAGAACGCTGACAAGCTTGGCGCGAATCGGGTCCGGCATGCCTGGGATGGTCGAGAAATTGAGATTCGGGATATCCGGCGGGCTCTGCCAGAGGACGACAACCTGTTGGTCAACATCCGGCAGGTCGTTGATCACGGCGCCGGAAGTGCGCGGGTCGCCGGAGTATGCAAATGTGGCGCCGTAATCGCAGACCCCTTTGATGTACAAGCTGCGGATGACCGCGGTATGGGATTGGACAATTGCGCCAGGCAGCGAGCTGATGTTCAGGTCTTGCAGGAGACCGAATGGGTAAATATGCCCCGATATGGAGCCCTCTTCAGCCCAACAGGGACGTAATCCATCCAGCTGTCGCAGGGCTGTCTCGGCGTCGGCAGTGGCAGTGTTGGTTTCCGGGTCGAAAAATGAGGTGAAACCATTTTCTGCATTGGCTAAAATCTGAGTGCCGTAATAATAGGTACCAAAGTGATTGGTCAGCAGCTGAACGTCAACCATGTCCTGGTTGCTGGCGTTGATATAGGTCAATGGATGCAGCCAGGCGCCATGGACTGTGCCGGCTTTCAGCATCGACAGCAATTGCTCATAGGTCGGAAAAATCACCGCACCAAAGGTAAGCCCGACGCGCACATTCAATTCCTGCACCAGGGTTTCGATGGCAGCCTGTGACTCGGGGTCATCCTGGCTGAAGACGTAGCCAATCAATATCGGATTGGATGGGTCACCCAGCGGCATGGGAGGAGTCGTCGCAGTAGGCTCGACAACGCCTAATGTTGGGGTCGGTGTTATAGTAGGGGTGCCGGTTGAACAGGCAGCCAGCGATATAATGCTTAACAAGATCAGAACTGAGAGAAGTGATCGGTGTTTATAACTTGGCACGGCGAATGTTTCCCTCCAGACGGTAAATACCGGCCGTGCCATGATTATAATCGTTTTTGTCTGAATAGATTTGTGCCGAAATAAGTGGTTTTTCCAAAACAAGGTATGAAATCGCAAGCGAAAGAGGTAAGAATGACGTTTCAACAGTTTGTCAAAGGATTGGCGATCGGCATCCTGATTTTAGTACTGCTGATTGCCGGTTTGTTGGCTGCCACCGGAATCATAATAAAAAATGGTGCCGAAAAAGCCATCCAACCCATCGAAGATGCTAATAATTACTTGTCCACCCAGGTGAATAACGTCCTGCACCCCACCCCCACGGTGATTCCAGACCCGATTACAATCTTGCGGGATGTGCGGTCTCTGGCGCGATTGGAAACCGTGCAATACTCGATGGAAAAGGTGATCACTACCGAGGTAGGGCAAGGACCGCTGGGGTTTTTGTTTGGCGATCGGCTGCTGTTTGTTGCCCATGGCGAGGTAATCGCTGGCATCGATCTCGAGAAGTTGGGCGCTGAAAATATGTGGATTGAAAACGAGGTGTTGATGGTCAGACTGCCGCCGAGTGAAATATTTGTGGCAACCCTGAATAATCAACTTTCCTATGTATATGATCGGGACACCGGCATTCTCAAACGTGGCGATGTGACTCTCGAAAGCATTGCGCGCAAGGCGGCAGAGGAAGAAATCGCCAAAGCCGCGGTAGAAGACGGGATTCTGGATACGGCAGAGAAGAATGCCGAGAGCTACTTATACCGGCTGCTGCGCCAATTGGGATACCCAGAAGTCATTTTCGTGGACGATCAGGATTAAATTCGGTAAGTCCAGGCTGAATTCGCGTATTTTTCACGCTCAAGTGCCTGAGCGCGGGCTAGTTCGGATTCACCAGGTTGGCTTACTTCTAATTTAAGCTGTAATTGGTCGCTAAACGCAGTTGAAAACGCGTCCGCAGCCTGCTGCCAGGTGGGAGCGGTGCCGAGAATGATTTCGGCGGTGGCGGCATGTTCGAGCAAGCGCAGACTGGCGGCAGCCTGCTCCGCCGGTGTAGAAAAGTTGAGAACCTGCGTAATCCGGGTCAGATCGCCATAAAGGGGCAATGAACCGTGCTGCAACACACCCAGACCACGGCGCGCTTGCGCGGAGCCGATCAACTTGCGGCCATTCGCGGTAATTTCATAATTCGACGGCACCTCAAAGCATACTGCCGCTTGCTGAACCGAGCCGGTGGGAAGGGCATATTGGCTATCTGCATGGGAGTCGATGCCAAGGGTTTCAAGCCCGCGCACCAGCGCCAGCGATATTCGTCGGTAGCTTTCCAGAATACCCCCGGTCATCACCGGATTGTCCTGATGGGCGGATATGGAATAGGTCAATTCGTCGGTATGTAGAATAGCCCTCCCGCCGGTGGGCCGGCGGACAACCTGCCAGCCGCGGGAGGCGAGGGCTTCAAGGTCTACATCCGCAATAGGTTGGGCGTGGCCAAGAGACAGGCAGGCCGGTTCCCAGGCGTACAAGCGGAGCGTCGGCGGCTGGTCACCTCGGGTGACAGCTTCGAGAATAGCTTCGTCGAGTGCCATATTCCAGGAGCCGGCGGCTGGAGCGGAGAAAAGAATGCGCCAAAACGGGAGGACCATTACGCGAAATTATAACGGATTTATCACTTGAGGTCGGAGTTTGCAAATTCGAATTGGTTTCTAATGTTAAAAGACTTGACATTAAAAATGATTATGTTATACTTTTATCTACAATGTGTGACTAAGGAACGTGATGACGCTGACGGTTTGGCAAGCCCCAAAAACGAATGTCAAAAACCTTAACAAACACGCTGCTTTGGATTTAATCCGATTTGCAACAGGGGGAATTTCTCGGATAGAGTTATCCCGACAAATCGGCTTAACCCGCGCCGCGCTAACAGCTATCGTCAACGACCTGATTCAAGCCGGACTTGTGCGTGAATCGGCCGGACAACACATTGGCGGAAGAAACCCGATCAATCTTGAGATCAATCCCGAGGTTGGGCGAGTACTGGGGATCGACATTGGTTCAACCCATATAACGATTGTGTTGGCAAACTACCAGGCTCAGGTGTTGGCTGAAACGAATGCACCAATGGATGTTATGCTTGGGCCGGATTTCTGCATGAATCGCCTCATAAAGCTCATCGAGGATTGGTTACCAACCACCAAGACAACACTCACGGAAATAACCGCTGCCGCGGTAGGCGTACCTGGCCCAGTGGTTTCGGATACCGGTATTGTTGGAGCGCCTCCCATCATGCCGGGGTGGGATAAGTTCCCGATCCGTGACTGGCTGGAAGAACGACTGGGCTGCCCGGTCTCGCTTGGGAATGACGCGGAATTCGGTGCCCTGGGAGAATGGGCATTTGGCGCCGGGCGAGGTGAAAAAAACCTGGCCTATATCAAAGTTGGCACCGGCATTGGCGCCGGGTTTTTGTTAGACGGACAAATTTATCGCGGCACCACTGGATCGGCCGGAGAAATTGGCCACATCACACTCGAAGAAAATGGACCGTTGTGCAGCTGCGGAAACCGGGGGTGTTTGGAAGCAATGGCAGGCGGGCGATCGCTGGCACAACGCGCACGGGAAGGGGTTCTAAAAGGGCGGAGGACCATGCTTTCCGAAATCTTGCCAACCGATTCGCTCACCGCGCAGGATGTGATAAATGCCGCCCGCCGCGGCGATCTTTTTTCCCAACAATTAATTACCGAATCAGGGTATCATTTGGGTACGGCAATCGCAGGTCTAGTCAACTTGATCAATCCAGAAATCATCGTCATTGGCGGTGGTGTCGCCCAACTGGGAGATTTGTTGCTCGATCCAATTCGAAAGACCGTGAAAGAACGCAGTCTGCTCGTTTCATGGCAAGCGGTACGAATCTCAGCCGCAGTGCTGGGCCGACGCTCATCAGCTTTGGGTGCGGTAGCACAGGCATTGTCCATGAGCTTGCACCGTATTGCAGAAAGTAACTGATGGAAGGGAGGTGATGGGACCGTCAGATACAGAATTTAATTAACTACTAAATCTATCAAAATTCCCATAATTATGGGAAAATGTGTACTACTAAATCAATCAGGAGGATTGAGATGAAAAAGTTTTTGCCCTTGATTAGCATTCTGCTAATCGCCATGTTCGTCCTGGCAGCCTGCCAGCCCGCTGCTACAGAAGCCCCCACCACAGTTCCCGCAGAAGCCACCCCTGTCCCGGCTGAGCCGACCGCTGTTCCGATGGAACAGGTTGAGGTCACCTTCTGGCATGCCTACGGCACCGGCTCGGCTGAAGAGGTAGCTCTGGCAAAATTGCTGGAATCTGCCAAGACAGATCTGCCGAACATCACCATCAATGTGCTTCAGGTACCCTTCAACGATATTTACAACAAATATCGCACCGATGTGGCTGCTGGCGCTGGCCCTGACATGTTCATCGCCCCGAACGACAGCCTGGGTGATGATGCCCGCGCGAGCCTTTTGCTAGACATCACCGACCTGCTGGCTGGCAAGACCGAAGGCATCAATCAGCTCGGTATTGATGGAATGACGGTTGAAGGCAAAATTTACGGCGTTCCCGAATCCATGAAAGCCGTTGCTTTCTGGTACAACACCGACATGCTCCCCGAACCTCCCGCCACTACCGATGAACTGAAAGCCCTCATGGAAGGCGGCACACCGATTTCAATCAGCTACGGCTGCTACCATGACTTCGGTTTCTTCAATGCCTTTGGCGGCAAGGTCTTCGACGATAACTGGAAGGTTGTTGCGGACCAGGGTACCGGTGTAGTGGATGCCATGACTTACCTCGCCAGCCTGTATCAGATTTCCGTCGCCAATGGTTGGCCCAAGAACGACTCCGAAGGTCTGGCTCCCTTCGTTGAAGGCAAGATGGCTGCCATTACCAACGGTAACTGGGCTATGGGTGACTATCGCACCGCTCTGGGTGACAAACTGGCTGTGACCGCTCTGCCCGCAGGCCCCAAAGGCCCTGCCACCCCGTTTCTCGGCGTTGACGGCTTCTACCTGAACCCTAATACTCAGGTTGCCGAAGCTGCCATCGAAGTTGCTCTGTACCTTTCCAACGCCGCTTCCCAGACCATCATGATGAATGAAGCCGGTCACGTTCCTGTGCGCACCGATGTCACCATCACTGATCCGCTCATCCAGGGTCTGGTGGACGCCTTCAACAAGGGTTCCTACATTCGTCCTCAGGTTCCGCAGCTAGGTCTGTACTGGTCGAACTTCTGCGGCGATTCTGCAGTGTTCGAAGGCGCCGTGACCCCTGAACAGTGGGTCGCTGACAACACCGCGAATGCCAATAAGTAAGTCTATTAACAACCAATAGTCCGGTTCTCAATCGGATGTAAAATAGGTCAAAGCAGGCAAGTAAACCTGTCTGCTTTGACCATCATTTTTTCTTCTCCACAGAGGGAATTATGGCGACTAGAAGCGTGACAATGAAAGGTAAGACTGATATACGGAGAGCCCTTCAGCCTTACATCTATCTGCTGCCTGCTTTTCTGGTCCTGGGGGTAATCACCTTCTACCCGCTGGTTTACCAGGTCATAATCTCATTCACGGATTTTCAGACCAAGGATCTGCTCCTCGGTCTGAATTCACCCAAGCTCCAATTTATTGGTTTACAAAATTATAAAGAAATTATTTTTGGCGGTTTGCCTGTCCAAAACTTTGATTTTGTCAGAGTGCTATTCTATAACCTATGGTGGGCAGTCTCAAACGTCGTTTTGCATGTTCCGGCAGGCGTATTAATTGCCGTCCTGTTGAATGTAAAGGGCATTTGGTTCAAGAAAATTTACCGCGCAATATACGTTCTGCCAGTGGTCATTCCTCCCATCGTGGTAGGAACGGTCTGGCGAAATATATTCAATGAACAATACGGGGCAATGAATCAGGTGCTGACGACCATTGTCCAATTTTTTGGGGTCGCAGATCCGGTGCGCCTGCGCTGGTTGGAGTCGCTGAAAGCTCCCATTGAGTGGTTACTGCCTACAGGTGCTTTACCGCTGGCTTATTATGCCATGATGATCGCCAACTTCTGGTTAGGCTGGCCGTTTATGACACTGGTGGCTACCGGCGCGCTGCAGTCCATTCCGCGGGAGTTGTACGAAGCGGCTGAAATCGACGGCGCATCAAAATCCTTCCAATTCTGGAACGTAACCGTTCCGCTCATACGCCCGGCTATGATACCGGCAGCGATGTACGGTTTCACCCTGTCCTTTAATTTGTTCAACTTTGTTTTCTTCATGACAGCAGGTGGACCGAATAGAATGACAGAAATATTGGTGACGTTCGCTTATGATCTGGTGAGGAACTTGCGCCTATATGGCGTTGCTGGCGCATTCGCGGTCATCATTTTCTTTGTCGCAATCGGAATCTTCCTGGTCACAAATAGATTGACCCGGGCAACAGAAAGCTACGCGGAGTCATAAAATGGCCACCATGACTGTTACCCCCAAGAAGAAAAACTGGTTTGTCCGCTTTATGAATATGGACACTTCCGGCAGCAAAGGCGGCAGCGAAAAATTACCGCTTTACCGGCAACTGGGTATTCAACTCCTTTGCATTTTAATCACGATCGAGGTGATGTTCCCCATCATGTATATCATCACCCTGTCGCTGAGTTCCACTGGAGTACGGCCCAGCAAGCTGGAATTGTTCCCCAAAGAAATTTCTCTGGTTGCCTTCAAAGAGGTGTTGAGCAGGCCTACAGCGAATCCTGTGGACTTCATTACTCTGCTGAGGAACAGTGCTTTATTGTCGATTACGGTCGGGCTGGTGTCTCTTCTGATCGCAGTTTCCGCGGCCTACGCCTTTGCCCGCTTTAAATTCAAGATGCGCCAGGTTTTGATGATCATGGTCTTTATCCCGCTGCTGATGCCGGCTGTGGGGTTATCCACGCCGTTATTCCTACTCATGAACAGCCTGCGAGTGGTAGATTGTTCCGCAGGGGTGACGGCCATATACCCCTTTACTGAATGTGTGGCCGGCGTTACGGGAAAAGTAATGTTTAACCTGCGCGATTCACTTCTTGGAGTGGGTATCGCCATGCTGGCAACAGCGCTGCCGTTCGCCGTCTGGAACCTCAAAGGTTACCTGGATACCATTCCAAAAGAACTGGAAGAAGCTGCCGCAATTGACGGGGCAGACTCGAATCAGATTTTCTACCAGATCGTTCTGCCTCTGGCAATGCCGCAACTGGCAGTCACTTTCTTCCTGGGCTTCATTGGCTACTGGCAGGAGTTCGTACTGCCGTGGCTGTTCCTGACCAAGCCGCAGGATTACACTCTAGCCATGACTTTGTACAATATGACCGGACAGTACGCGAATTCGATTCCATGGAACCGTTTTGCTGCCATGGCGATCATCGTCGCTTTGCCGGTTGCCATCGTTTACATTTTGTTGCAACGGCAGATCGTGAGCGGACTAACCGCAGGCGGCGTCAAAGGGTAGCCTAAAAAGACGGCCGAAAGGCCGTCTTTTCTTACGGATGAAGCGTATGAAAACGATTTTCAGCATATTGATTTTTGGATTGCTTTTATCAGGATGCACGATGCAAACGCCTGCGTCGATAACAACACCGCTACCTTCTCCGGAACCAATCACCTCACCCGTACCCATCGAACTGCCCTGGTGGAAAACCGCGGTATTTTACGAGATCTTTGTTCGCAGCTTTTATGACAGCGATGGGA
>Ga0209002_10001801_pt1 | contig 17282 bp, 15 predicted proteins | sample Rifsed16ft2_FD_184010 | JGI IMG/M metagenome (GOLD analysis project Ga0209002, IMG submission 184010) | Soil microbial communities from Rifle, Colorado, USA - sediment 16ft 2 (version 2) | ecosystem: Environmental > Terrestrial > Deep subsurface > Rock core/Sediment | place: Rifle, Colorado... | reverse complement strand
AATAGCGGGTTGGGTACCAGAGCCAGCACCAGCACGGTCACCGCGCCGTATTTACGCATCCATTCTTCCACCTTGGGCTGCCACTTCGACTTTTCCACCACCGGCTGACCGCTGAAGCCGGCTGTATAGCCAGATAATTCTCCAAATGCCGCCCCGGAACCGGCCGCGATAGCCACCCAGAAGGGGTTGAATACCGCGCCCATAGCCGAGGTGACCAATAGACCCGGCACTGGCAGGATCAAGGTGGCGTTGGACAACAGCGATACCAGGAAGATGCCGGGGTAACCCAGCGATTCAAGCTCCTGTACCCGGTTGCGATTGAGGTAAAGCAGCACCGTCAACCCGATGACAAAAATAAGCGCCACAATCCGCAGGATCAGTTGGCGCGTGGCACGGGTCATGAATTGCTCTGGGTGTTCCGCTGCAGCAGGGACTCGATGCGCGAGATGACCATATCGAGCGCGACGGTGTTGAAGCCGCCTTCCGGGATGATCACATCGGCGTAGCGTTTGGACGGCTCGACGAAGTCATTATGCATCGGCCGGACCGTGGTCAGATATTGGTGGATGACCGATTCGGTGGTGCGGCCGCGCTCGGAGATGTCGCGCTGCAGCCGGCGGATGAAACGCAGGTCGGAATCGGTGTCCACGAAAATTTTTACGTCAAACTCGGCGCGCAACTCCGGCTCGGCAAAGATCAGGATGCCCTCGACGATGATCACCGCGGATGGCTCGATACGGCGAGTCTTGTCGGTGCGGGTATGGATCGTGAAGTCGTAGATTGGCAAATCCACTGGCTCCCAGCGCTTGAGTTGGCGCACATGCTGGGTCAACAGACTGGTTTCCAGCGAGTCGGGATGGTCAAAGTTGCGCTCAGCGCGCTGGTTGAGCGGCAGATCTTTAAAATCGCGGTAGTAGGCATCATGCGGCAGGTAGGCGATGCGGTCACGGCCGACCTGCTTGAGAATCTGGTCGGCAACCGTGGTCTTGCCGGAGCCTGAACCGCCGGCGATGGCAATTACGAGGGGAGTTGGGCGTTGATCCATACAAAAATTATAACGGGAAAGCCGGTCAGCGGGGAAAGGATTTCAGGCAGTTATGCCAGGTTGAAGGCCGGGAAATCGATCTCGCCACTGCGCAAGTCCAAAATACACAAGTTACGGCCATCATTGCGCGTGCCGCCCAACGCCCCCGGGTTGATGATGCGGGTACGGCCGTGCAGATCGGATCGTTGGATATGGGTGTGGCCGTGAAAAACGTAGTCGTACTCCCCGCTGGCGACCAATCCCATGGCTTTGCCGGCCAGGTGACCGTGGGTAGCGGCGATTTTGACGCCGTGCAGCTCGCCGCTGAACACCAGACCGCCGGTGCAGTCCGGATTGGCTGCCAGCAGCATCTGGCGGATCTCCAGCGCGTCCGCGTCACCGTTGCCGTAGACGTAATGCACTATAAAACCGGACATCAAGTGGGCGGTCTCCAACATGGTGACGTCGCCGCAATGGAACAGGGTATCGATGCCTTCGCGGCGCAGAACATCCAGCGCGCTGGCGAGTGCCTCAATACGGTTGTGGGTGTCCGAAAGTATGCCGATGCGCATGGTCAGCCGCCAGTGATTTCGAAAGTTTCCATTTCCAGATCAGACGCCTCAAAGGCGCTGCGCAGCGCAGCCCGTCCGTGGTCGTTGAGGTTGCCGATCACCAGGCGCAGGTACCAGCTGCCATTGCCGAGGGTGTTGTTGACCGAGCGTAAAATATTACCCTTCTCCTGCGAGACCAGCAGCGCAATGGTCGCCAGAACGCCCGGGCGGTTGGCCTGGACTGCGCCGGTAATGTTGACGGTGGTCAGGTTGAGATGATGCGGGGTGATGCCGGACGCATCCAGCGCGGCTTCCAGATCCACCAGACGCACGGCACCGATGCCGAGGGAGGCGTACAAATCCTCCAGAGATGCGCAAGCCACCCGTTCCAGCAGGTTGTCGAAGCGGTCCGGTTCGAGCGCCTGGATATCCTCCATGGCTAAAAGGCCGCGGCCTGCCAGCGTGGATTTAACGATTTGCCGTCCGTTTTCCGCCGATTTCTTGAGCGCCTCGGTCACCAGCACGGAACGCAGCAGGCGGGTGGTGGAGCCGTTGGCAAACGAGAGCCATTCCTCGGAGGGAATCAAACGCCCGCTGCCGGTGACCACCTCCACCACGTCACCGGGACGTACGCGGTCGGAAAGGTGCGCCATGCTGCCGTTGACCTTGACCGAGCTGATCTTGTCCAGCAGGAACTCCTGTTGAATCGAAGCGACGGCATCCAGCACGGTCGAGCCTTCCGGCAGGAATCGCGCACCGCCAGTAGGGGTAAGGATCTCGACCGGGGAGTAGTAGGAGATATCCATGCCTTGCTTGATGGCATATACCACGCCCCAGTGGTTCTCGCCTTCCATCTCTTCGGTGGCGATCGCCACCTCGATGGCGCCTTTGTCCGGGATCCAGGCAGTGGTTTGCAGCGCCCGGTAATGGTTCTGCGGGCAGGCGATGTAATCGTCAAAGCTATTCTGGTCGAGGTAGGCGCCCAGGTAACGGTTGACGTACGGAAGCAGGGCATAACACTGGGTGGCGTCCTTGCTGTCAACCACGATGCGGAAGCTCACCAGGTCGTTGATGCTGCGGAAGTTGTTCATGGAGGTCTTGCGGGCGCGCGCCATGCGGCGCAATTTGGTCCAGGTTTGCCAGTAGCCGTTGACTACCAGGTCAATGCGCCCGTCAATGCCGGCAGTTTCCATCAACTCGCCCAATTGGCGCATCATGGTGTTGATGAACTTGACCTCCAGCCGCGGGTCAGCATCGATCTGGCTGCGCACCAGCTTGTAAGTCTCTGGCTCGGCATAGGGGAATGCCATGTCCTCGATCCAGCAGCGCCAGCGGTAACAATTGAGAATTCCAGCCAACTTCCCGTAAGCGCGGATGGCCTCGCTGGCTTTCTGGCGGCGTTTGTGCTCGGGCATATGCCCCAGGGTGATCAGATTGTGGCTTTTATCGGCCAATTTGACCAGGAACACACCCGGATCGCGAAATTGAGCGATTTTGCGCAGCGTTTCAATCTCGCGGGAGCGGCCATCACGCGGGTTGCTGATTTTGGTCACGCCGTCAACAATGAAGGCCACTTCCTCGCCCAGGGTGCCGGGAAAGGCATTTTTGATGCGCTCCAGGCTCTCACCCTGGTCCTCGACGGCGTCATGCAGCAGCCCGGCGATGGTCCAGGCTTCGTTTTCGACCAGCTTGTCCAAAAAGCCGCCTACCCAGGCGCAATGTGTTTCGAAATATGGCTCGCCGCTCATGCGCAGCTGACCGTTATGCAGCTCGCGGCCGAGGTCATAAGCGCGGGCAATGGTTTCGGTGCGGGGGCGGAAGTCGCCGGGGTCAAATTCGCCGCCGATTCGCGGGCGAATTTCGCTGATCTGTTTTATGGTTACCGTCAAAAGGAATTCTCCAGGATAAGAAAAGGCCCGACTAGCGCGGGCCGTAAGTATCGACCAGGCGCTCCTCATTGCGGTCGGTAGCCGGCGGAAGCGCGGGAGTGAGTGCAGAAACTTGCTCGTAGAGATAGTCGGTCATCTCAATTTCGACAGATTTGAGGGCGATTTCCAGGTGATCCAGGTTGCGCGCGCCGATGATAGGAGCGGTCACAGCCGGGTTGGCGCCCACCCAGGCAATAGCCAGGGAAGCCGGGTGCACCCCGATTTGTTCGGACAGATCCTTGAGTTCATCGGCAGCGGTGAACATCCAATCCTCGTTATAGCGCGTCTTGTAGCGCAGGCTGCGCAGCAGGCGGCCCTGTTCCGGCCGAGCGCCGCCGGCATACTTCCCGGAGAGCAGCCCGCCGCCTAACGGCGAGTAGCTGATCACTCCCAGGTTCTCCGCCTCAGCCATGGGCAGGATTTCCACCTCCGCCATGCGTTTGACCAGGTTGTACATGGGCTGCAGCACGGCGAAGCGCGACCAACCGTGCAGGTCGGAGACGCCCAGGGCTTTCATCACCTGCCAGGCGGCAAAATTGCTGGCAGCCGGGTACAGGATCTTCCCCATACTCACCAGATCATCCAGTGCGCGCAGGGTTTCTTCGAGCGCGGTGAAGTCATCAAAACGGTGCAGGAAAAGCACGTCAATCCGGTCGGTATTCAGGCGCCGCAGACTTTCATTTACCGAATTGAATAAATGGTAGCGGGAAGCTCCGCGGGCATTGACGTCCTTGCCCATCGGGAAATAGGCCTTGGAGGTGATCACGATCTCGTTGCGCTGCCCGGTGATCAGCTTGCCCAGAATTTCCTCAGCCCGACCGGCTGAGTACATGTTGGCGCAGTCAAAGAAGTTGATGCCGGCATCGCGGCAGCGACGGAAAAGCTGCGCTGACATCTGTTCGTCGGCTTCGTCGCCAAAGGACATGGTGCCGAAGCACAATTGTGAGACTTTTACACCAGTCTGGCCCAAGAATTTATATTCCACAGCGTCCTCCTGAGGGGATGATCCCTTGATTGTAATCTGAAAGCCGGTAAATCACGCCTGAATTAATGCGGCAGACCGCCTAAAGTGAGATTTGTCAGGTTTTTGTAATTTATTAGAAAATCCAAGGTAAATTTTAAGTCAATGAATAGAGATCAAAGGTATTATTATCAGGTAAGCACCTTGTATCAACCGATGCCCAGGGGGATGCACGCGGGCTATTTGACTATTTAAGGTATTCGCCGCGATTTATTGCTGACCTCCTGCTGAACTGATGGAACTATCGATTCCGATTACCCGTACAAAGCTCATTATTCCGCGCCGCCGTGGAGAATTATTAAGCCGGCCGCGGCTTTTAGCTGTACTGGAAGAGGCAATTGATAACCGGCTGATCATCGTCGCGGCGCCGGCGGGCTATGGCAAAACATCGCTGCTGGTGGATTTTGTCCACCAAACACTGCAGCCGGTGTGCTGGCTATCATTGGATGATTTGGACCGCGATCCGCAGCGCTTCATCGCCCATTTCATCGCGGGAATCCAGACCGCCTTTCCCAATTTCGGTCAAAACTGCATGCCGGCGCTGCAGGGCATGTCGCAGGCCAGGCTGAACCTGGACGCGCTGGTCTCGCTGGTCATTAATGACATTTACGAGGCGATCACTGAGCATTTTGTTTTTGTGCTGGATGACTATCACCTGGTAGAAGAAAATCCGGACATCAACTATTTCATCAACCGGTTCATCATGACGGCTGATGAAAATTGCCACCTGGTTATTTCATCGCGCAGGCTGCTGCCATTGGCAGATATGCCGCTGTTGGTGGCCCGGTCCACGGTAGGCGGCCTGGGGTTTGAGGATCTGGCTTTCCGCATCGAGGAAATTCAAAGCCTGTATATGCAAAATCACCGGGTGGTGCTGGGGGAGAATGACGCAGCGGAATTGGCCCGCCTGACGGAAGGGTGGATTACCGGTCTGGTGCTTTCGACCAATATCGAGAATGGCCGGGTCACAACCCAGGTGCGCGGCAAGAATGTGACAGGGGTGGGACTGTACGAGTACCTGGCACACCAGGTACTGGAGCACCAAACCCAAGATATTCAACGCTTCTTGTTCCGGTCATCGCTACTGGAGGAATTCGACGCTGAACGCTGCGCCGCAGTCATTGGCAAGGGGCTGAATGTGGAAGCGGATTGGCAGGTGTTGATGGATGAAATTCAACGCCACAACCTGTTCACCCTGCCCGTGGTCGAGGATCATATCTGGCTGCGCTACCATCACCTGTTCCGCGACTTCCTGCAAACTCAGATGACCCGCTTATATCCGGATGAGACCCGAAAAATCTATCTGGAGTTGGCTGCTTATCACCAGCAGAAGCAGGACTGGGAGAGGGCTTATCAGATCTGTGAACGGTTGGGAGATGATGCGCTCACGGTAGAGATGATTAGTAAAGCCGGGCAGAAGATGATCTCGCAAGGACGGCTGGTGACCTTGAACGATTGGATTGAAAAGTTGCCTTCCCAACTCTTGGACCTTTCTGCTGAGTTATTGTCCATTCTTGGGGCTGTGCGCATGATGCTGGGAGACCCAAAGGCTGGCGTCCGATTAACGACTCAGGCATTGGATTTGTTAGCAACTGATTCCAATATCGAGCGCAGGACCAATGCATTCGTACGCAGGTCAGCTGCAAACCGGATGGGGGGAAATTTTCAAAATGCAATTGAGGATGCCGATCAAGCGATCTTGCTGGCTGACTCGCGACCTGAATTGGAGATGATGCTTGGAACCGCTGTTTATTCTAAAGGAGCGGTTTTATTACAAACTGGTAAGCTGGGTGACGCCAAAGATTGTTTAGAACAAGCGCGCGATATTTTTGTCCACCTCGGGTATCTCGATGGTGCTTCTAAAGTCGGACTCGACCTTGGTCTCGCTTTACGGTATCTAGGACAATTTACCGATGCTGAAGCCACCTATCGTGATGTACTGACATATTATCAAACGACGGGAAATGTTGTCTGGCAGGCGAACTTACTAAATAATCTGGGAGTTTTGCACCATTTGATCGGTGATTATGAGCGCGCACTTGAGGAACTAGAGCAATCCATTCAGTATGCCCGGTTGGGCGGCTACCAACGCCTGGAAGCGTTTGCATTAACCAGCCTCGGCGACTTATTTCGCACTACCAAATCCCAGCGTGAAGCCGAGCAGGCTTACGATCAGGCAGCAGAAATCGATCGCCAGATCGATGACCAATTCCTGCATTTCTACCTGATGTATACCGAAGCCGAATTAGCGCTGGATCGCGGTGCGATCACCCAGGCGCAAGAAGAGCTTGATAAAGGCGTGATATTGGCTGAGGAAGCAGGTTCGTTGTATGAAACCAACCTGTGCCGGATGTTATCTGGCAGAACTAAATACGAGAAAGGTGAATTTCCTGCCAGTGTGGATGACCTGAGTCACGCACTCGAATTCTTTTTATCCGAAGGCCATAATGTCGAAGCCAATCGCTGCCGTCTCCTGTTGGCAGCTGCTTCTGCGGGAGCAGGCCAATACGAGCTAACAAAGTCTCTTGTAGATTACCTGGTCGGTGCAGCAAAAAATCCGGAATTTAATCATCTACTGATTTCACATGGAAGAGTCCTGACTCAGACTTCCCAGTTGGCGGGGTTACCAAGCCAAATCCATCAACAAATCGATGTCATCCTTACACTGGCAAGCCAGTTCGAGTTGAAGCTGCCAGCCATACGTAAACAATTACGTCGCCAATCGCAAATCGTCAGTCTATCTCCGCCTGAGCTTACCTTCACGACCTTTGGCAAGGTTCAAATTAAGCTGGGAGACCACGTCATCACCGGAGCGGAGTGGATGTCGCAGAACGCGAGGGATTTGCTCTTGCTACTGGTCTTGCATCCCGAAGGGATGACCAAAGAAGAAATCGGCGAAATATTCTGGATAGACTCAACCCCAGCCGAGCTCAAATTACGCTTCAAGAACACGATTTACCGGCTGCGCCATGCCGCCGGGAAGGACGCCGTCCTTTTCGAGGACGAAATTTACACCTTCAACCGGGGAATGGATTACGAGGCAGACTTCGAGAATTTTATCCATTCTCTGCGGCAGGCAAAACGGGCCCACACGGAGGAAGAACGGGTCAAACTGCTCAATTCGGCAGTAAAACTATATAAAGGTTACTTCGCACCGGATATTGCAGAACATTGGGCCACTACGGAGCGGGAACGCTTCCATCAGCAGGCACTGGAGGCAATGGTGTCGTTGGCGGAGCTGCAGCTTAAGCGGGGCGAATTAAATAATATGCTGGTAACAGCCCAAACCCTGTTGGATTTTGATCCAACTCACGAAACCATGGTGTGTTTGGTGATGCGTGCGCAGGCTGCCTCAGGGAATCTGGTGGCAGTCATGCAGCAGTATGACCAGTTCAAACGGGTATTGTACAAAGAAATAGGCGCCAGGCCGTCGCCGCAAACACGCAGCCTGTTTGAAAATCTGACCCGCGCTCGCCGTATTACCCGATAGATCCCTTCCAACCCCAGTAATTAATCGGTAAAATTTAGCGCGAGTTATAATTATTCCACCTGAATCAATAAAATACTAACCAATTTTCAACCAATTTCTAAAATAGGCCTCTATTGAAGCCACCTTTGAAGCCTACCCCCCGCTAAACTAATGCTATATCAACAATTTTCTCCGGGAAGGGAAATTTGCAATGAAAAAAGTGTTCTCTAATAATGCTCGTTTCATCACCTTCGTTTTGACTATCGTTTTGTTCGTTTTGGGTTCTGGCGCTCCTGAAGCTGGTGGCGGAGTAATTAATCGCTTCTTTAGCATTTTCGGTTTCTAGCCGCTTACTGAATGATCTTACTGGTAGCTGTTGCCGCCGGCCTGCTTAGCGGGCTGCTGCGAGCACAGTTGGGGAAAAGAAAATATCAACCTTTTCCACTGCGGATGACCTGGCTGGTGCTGGGGGCTTTCGCCGCACAGTGGGTTATATTTTCGCTGCCTTTTACCAGAACCAACATTCCAGACATCACTGTTCGCTGGATTTTCGTACTTTCACAATTTGCGCTGCTCCTTTTTGGATGGGCTAACCGGAAATACCCCGGGTTCTGGCTCCTGACTGGCGGCCTCTTGCTCAACCTTTTGGTCATCGCCCTCAATGGCGGGTTGATGCCGATAACACCGGAAACGGTTCAATGGTTGAGGCCAGATGCACCAGCAGGATCCTGGCAAATCGGTGAACGCCTGGGGTACGGCAAGGACATTGTCCTGCCGCGGGGCGAGACAATTCTGTGGTTTCTCTCCGATCAGTTCCGCTCTTTTTCCAGCATGACTTACAGGGTCGCATTCTCACTCGGGGATGTACTGATCGCCCTGGGGGCCTTCTGGCTCTTGTGGTCCACTGGCGGGCTAGCGCAAAAAGATACTTTACAGGAGAAAAAACATGAACCCGATCAATTACAGCCGACCGAATAGCCGTCACCAGGAAGTTACCCGTGAGTACGGGCGGATTTTATCCGCTGCAGTCATCAGCGCGCAATTCCGCCAATTACTGCTCTCGAATCCGGGTATGGCGGTCAGCGCGGGCTTTGCTGGTGAAAAATTCCAGCTAGACAATGAGGATCGGAACCGTCTGACGGCGATCCGAGCCACAACTTTGGCCGATTTCGCCTCGCAACTGAATGTCGCGATGAAATCGCCTATGATGGGGCGCTCCGCTGTGGCGGCTGATTAATTAGCATAATGTCGTCCGGATCATTCCGGCGGATATGATTTACTCCTCTATAACGTACAGGAAAAATTTAGGATTTATTATTTATGATCTCGGGTAGTTCGGGTTTGATAGGCGAAAAGCAAAAACGCCTGCCAACAATTTTCGGGCCCACGGCTGATCGTCTGGTGGAACCGGTTGACGCAACCGACCACTGGATCAGCTATGACGGACCGTCAAGTGCATTAAATCAAGTGGCAGTTAAAGCGGTAGAAGTATTAAAAGTCAAGCAATGCGAGATTTTAGTGCTTGCACCTGGCGGAAACTTTCGTTACCAGGCGTTTCATAGTAGTCAAAGCGCATTACCTGCGCATATTCCCGTGCAGCGAGAAAACTTTCGCGCACTGGAAATGCTTCAGCAGGTGGTTTTGAGTGAAGAACCTACTTTCATCGACCAACGAATCAAACCACTCAACCGAGAGACGCAAAACGTTTTGCGTGTTGGCTCCCGCGATAATCTATATCTCTTCCCGATGCGGATCGACACGGAACCGGTTGGTGTGTTTGTACTAGTGGTCGACTCAACCATAAAGCAGTTGGACAATATCAATCAAGCGTTTTTATTCGCCGATCAGGCTGCCAAGGTTTTGCATCGAGAAAGCCTGCCGTATTCCGACGAAGAAAGTATCGTCGAGATTGTGATGGCCCTCTCCAAGGCTCTTGAGGCACGCGACCTATCGACTGGCGAGCACTGCCGGGCAATAACCCGCCTGACAGAGCGGATTGCGATCGATCTGGGTTGTTCATTCCACGACATTCAGGCGATCCGTCGTGCTGCGTTACTGCATGACATCGGAAAAATTGGGATCCCAGACAACATTTTGCACAAACCCGGCCCGCTAAACGAACGGGAGTGGGCCATCATGAAGCAGCACCCAGAAATTGGCGCCCGGATACTGCGTATGATCGCCGGACTCTCGGACGTGGCACGGCTAGTTATGTCGCACCATGAAAGGTTTGATGGCAGTGGTTACCCGATGGGCTTGAGCGGCGACGAAATCCCAGTTGGCGCGAGAATATTAACCGTCGTGGATGCCTATGGCGCAATGATTACCGACCGCGTTTACCGCCCTTCCCGGACGATTCCTGAAGCGGTCGAAGAAATCATTCGTTGTGCGGGAAAAGATTTCGATCCGTTAGTAGTGAAAAGCTTTACCAAACAAATCAACATGCCGAAGCTTGGACCAGACCCGGTCGTCTGAGCCAACCTTCCATCCCTTGTTGCCCCTGATGCTGCCTTCCCCTGGGTGGCGTCAGGGGAACGTTTTAATAAAGAAATCCCACCAGGCACCGCGATCCCCTGGTGGGAGAAGAATTTAGTGTGAAGGTTGTGCAGAATATTTTATGCCGCAGTTTCTTTCTTTGTGAGCATACTCAAGCGCACTTCCGGCAACTCGGCGAAAATGATGTACCCAAAGGATATGATGATCGCCAAAATGTTCGTAATCAGGTAAGCTGTATCAGCTACCTGCACCCCACCTGCATTTTTGGTTGCATGCGGCATTAACATCATTAATCGGCTAATGATGTTGAAACCCTGTGAAAAGGAGACCAAATACCAGGGCCACAATTCAGTCGTGCGTTGAAAGACGATCTTTATGGCCGCGAATATAGCCAAAGCGGTCAATAATAATGGGAGCCACCATTGCTGACTGCCGGAGTTGAATATTTCCAACGGGAAGATCATCAAGGGTATGATTTGAACGAATAATAATATCGCAACGGTAGCCGGCTGTGAGATATTCTTTCGCAGCATTCTATTTCTCCTGTGAATTACGAGATATTCAATTCGCGTTAGTGGGGGATAATAATTTCCATTTATATTATAGATATAAGCTGGCTTTGTCAAGCTGGAATTTCAGTACTTTTCTACCTCGATATAGAAATAATAGGATTTTGGCACTTGACAACTTGCCAGACTTTTTCTATCATAGACTATTAGTGTAGATTAGTACGAATTTAATTTACACAGCCATAATCCCCGATGTAAGCATTGTTTAATAATTTGCTTTATACGCCTTTCTTTCGAAGGAGGTGGTTTCCACACATATATCCCTAGTTTACGGCAGCACTTCCGTTAAGCTTTGAGCAGTCTGACGGATGTAACTAACTAACCGGGGGATGCAGCCATTTGAATAGTGTGTCCAATTTTTATTTTGTGTTTGTGTTCAGGAGGAGAACCTAATGCGATCGCTGAAAGTGTTGAGTCTGTTTGTAATTGCTGCCATGATTTTGGTAGCCTGCGGTGGAACCGGTGGAACCGGCGGCGCTAAAGAATTAAAAGTCGCCATCCTTGCCCCACTCTCTGGCCCGGTACCCACATTTGGTGTTTCAACTCGTGACGGTGCGCTCCTGGCGATTGAGGAATGGAATGCCAAGGGCGGCGTTAACGGCTATACCCTGGTCCCGATCGTTGAAGACAGCCAGTGCACGCCCGAACCGGCTGTAAACGCCATGAACAAGGTCGTTGATCAGGACGGCGTCAAGTACGTAATTGGCGAAGTCTGTTCCAAGGCCACCATTCCCATTACCGAAATCGGCACCGAAAAGAAAGTCCTTGTCATCAGCGGTACTTCTACAGCTGAGGGCGTTACGGTTGACACGAATGGGAATACCAAGCCCTATACCTTCCGCGCATGCTTCATTGATGCCTTCCAGGGTCTGGTAGGCGCCAAGTTCTCGATGGAAAAATTGGGCGCGAAGACCGCCTTCATCATGCTCGATCAAGCGAATGACTATGTGAAGGGTCTGGCAGAAGAGTTCGAGAAGAACTTCACTGCTATGGGCGGCACGATTGTTGGCAAGGAAAGCTACACCTCCACCGATACCGATTTCTCGACCATCCTGGCCAAAGTAGCTGAGGCCAAACCAGACGTGGTTTACCTGCCTGACTACTACAATATTGTCAACCTGGCCACCAAACAGGCCAAGGAAAAAGGCATTACCACTCCGTTCGTTGGTGGTGATGGCTGGGACTCGGCTGATCTGGATGTTGTGGCTGCAGCGGGTGGTTACTTCACCAACCACTACTCGCCTGATGATCCTCGCCCCGAAGTTGTGAGCTTCCTGGCTGCCTACGGCGCCAAGTACAAGAACGATGACGGCTCAGCAAAAGTGCCCGATGCGCTCGCGACTCTGGCTTATGACGCTGCCAATATGCTCTTCACCGCCATGGTGAACGCTGGAACAGTCGATGACGTTGAGAAGGTATCGGCTGCCCTGGCCGCCATTCAATTCAATGCTGTTTCCGGTGCCATCACATTGGACGCCAAACACAACCCGGTGAAATCCGCTGCAGTGCTGGCGGTTACTGCCGAAGGTGTGAAATTTGAAGCTAACATCGCCCCATAACCTGGGCAGCTTCTAAGTACATAATTGGGGGGCGGCTCAGGCTGCCCTCCAATTCCTGTTTTATCTAAACATTAGGAGGTGTTCTTCCAATGCAGCAAGTTAGCACCCCCTCCCAAACCCCGATTCCTCAGACGAAAACACGTCCGCCGCTTGCATGGATTGGACAGTCATTTTTTATCGTTTTAGGTCTGGCAGTGGTTTATATCCTGGGTAAAAATCTTTTCCAAAACCCGGTTCTTTTTGCACAGGTGTTTATCAGCGGCCTGCAGTTGGGCTTTGTTTATGCCATGATTGCTCTGGGTTACACCATGGTTTATGGCATCGTAAAGCTGATCAATTTCGCCCATGGTGACGTGTTCATGGTTGGCGCCTTTGTCAGCTTTTTTGCGGTTACGCGCTTCAACCTTCACCAGTGGCCGGCAGCCGTTTTCCCGGCGATCCCGCCAATGATCGGCATCATCATCGGCTCCATTACCGTGATTATCCTTTCCATGCTGATCTGTGTCATGTTGGCGGTAACGATCGAACGTGTGGCTTACAAGCCCCTGCGCGATGCACCGCGTATCGCCGCACTGATTACGGCAATCGGCGTTTCCTTCTTCCTGGAATATTTCGGGGCATTGAATTTTGTCTTTTCACCCCGTTTTATCCCCTATGAACGGCCCTTTGAGGTCGTCGCCTGGTACATTAAGGGTGGGATTCACCTCGTCGTCCCAGGCGAGGCACCACCGGATGGCAGTATTACCTTTTCCAATATCCTAGTGATCATTATGCTGGCGTCCATTTTGGTGCAGATTTTCCTGCAATTCCTGGTGAAGCGCACCAAGATCGGTGTGGCCATGCGAGCTGCGTCCTACGACAAACAGGCAGCCAGGCTGATGGGGATTGACGTCGACTCAGTCATCTCATTCACCTTCGCTATCGGAGCAGCCTTTGCCGGGTTAGGCGGTGTGCTTTACGCGATCGCCTATAGTTCGATATGGTCGCAATTGGGCATCCTGCCGGGCTTGAAAGCTTTTATCGCAGCGGTGTTGGGCGGAATTGGAAGCATCCCGGGCGCATTCGTTGGCGCTTTAATCATGGGACAAGCAGAATCCATGACCGCGGGATACATCTCAACGCCTATGCGAGATGCGGTAGCCTTTACCATCCTTATCATCGTCCTGTTGATCCGGCCAACCGGTATCTTCGGCGAGCCCTCACAAGAGAAAGCATAGGAGCCCGCCATGGAACTTGGATTTCTAATTGGATCGATTGTAAAAATTGCAGCGATCATTGCCTACTTTTATGGTGTTCTATGGGTGATGTCCTTGCCTAGCCGCTGGCTGAAAATTGGCGGCATGGTGGTGGCATTCGGCGTCATTCAGTTAGGTTTGACCAGATTTGGCAACTTCCAACTGCTCAATGACTTTGACAGCGGTCTGTTGTTTCAGGCCTGCGCCATGGCCATGGTGGCACTGGGGTTGAATCTGATTTATGGTTTCAACGGCCAGTTCAGCCTGGGGCAGTGGGGCTTTTACGGCATTGGCGCCTATACCTCTGCGGATATCACCTATCGCTGGGTCAACGGCGACGCCCGTGGGTTGATTGTGGTTGGAGTTGGCACAATCGTGGGCGCAATCATTTTGACGAGTATCGGCCGTTTGGTAAAGAAAATTCGCGGCATCCCTGTTTTATCAGCCTTCACTCTGTACTTGATTGGGACTCTAGCCGCGGGATTTATCGCGGTTATGGCTGGCAAACTGCTGCATCCGGTATTCCAACCATTGCTTGGCACCAACCTTGACCCAGGAGTCCTGGCGCAAGGTATTCCCATGCAGATCATGTTTTTCCTGGCGGTCATTTTTGCCGGGATATTTGCAGCTGAAGTCAGTTTCCTTTTCGGCTTGCCAGTACTCACACTAGGTTCCGACTACTTCGGCATTGCTACATTGGGATTCACCATTGTGGTCAACGTGCTGATGATCAACTCGGACACCGTTCTGCCGTTCCCCGAGATGAAAGGCGGGCGCGGGATGGTAGGTATTCCAAAGCTGACCACCTGGTTCTGGGCGTTTTTGTTCCTGATGCTGGTGATAATCGTCATGCGGAATATCTTGCGGTCCAGCACCGGTCGGGCGATTATGTCGGTGCGCGAGGATGAGACTGCCGCGAAGGCGATGGGAATCGACATTGCCGGCTCGAAACTGATGGCTTTCGTCATCGGTAGTTTATTCGCTGGAATGGGCGGTGCAATTTACGCTCACTTTATCGGGTTCCTCTCGCCGGGGTCGTTCAACTTTCTGGTGAGTTTTAATCCACTGATTATCGTGGTGTTTGGCGGTCTGGGGAGCATGACCGGGACGATTGTCTCGTCGTTCGGCTGGCTATTCTTCCTGGAAGGAATGCTGCGCGTGCTGCTTGGTCAAATGGGCACTGAAGCGCCAACCTGGCGTTACGTGCTATACCCCATTACTTTGCTGCTGATGATGTTGATTCGGCCGCAGGGGCTGCTGGGTACAGTTGAATGGGGCTTCCTGAAAGCCAAAGTGGTCTCAAACAGGCAAAAGCATGTTCCAACGCCTGCCGATACTCCGGCGGTTGAGGCTTAAGGGAGGAACACTATGGAAAACTCAACAACCTCCAAAACCATTTTACAAGTTGAAGGTCTGACCAAATTCTTCGGCGGACTCGGCGCGGTGCAAAATTTTGACATCACCTTGAACCAGGGCGACCTGAACGGCTTGATTGGTCCAAACGGCGCAGGGAAAACCACAGTATTCAACCTGATAACCGGCATCTATTCCATCACCCGCGGCAAGATTATGTTTGATGGTGACAACACAGCCGGGCAAGAGCCGTACGAGATCACCCGTAAGGGAATCGCTCGGACGTTCCAGAACATCCGGTTATTCTCGAATCTTTCGGTGCTGGATAACGTCCGTATTGCTTATCATCCGCATGCGGGTTACAACCTGACCGATAGTGTACTGCGCACCAAGAATTTCTATGCAAAAGAAGATGAACTGACCGAACAGGCATTGGATTTCCTGGCAATCTTTGGGTTGGAAGGTATCCAAAACGAAACAGCCAAGAATTTGCCTTATGGCCAGCAGCGTCGAGTAGAAATTGCCCGCGCCCTGGCTGCCAATCCAAAACTGCTGCTGCTGGACGAACCGGCTGCCGGTATGAACCCAAAAGAGATCATCGAGCTGATGGATCTAATCCACTTCATCCACGACCGCTTTAACCTGACCATCCTGCTGATCGAGCATCAAATGCGGGTTGTGATGGGAATTTGCCGGAACATTACCGTAATGGACTTCGGGCAGGTGATCGCACGCGGAAACCCCAAAGAAATCCAGGCTAACGAACGTGTCGTCGAGGCTTACCTGGGTAAAGGAGCCGGACATGCTGCTTGAAGTTGAGAACCTGAATGTATATTACGGTGCGATCCACGCTTTGCAGGGTGTCTCGTTCAACGTCGAGGAAGGGGAAATTGTGACCCTGATCGGCGCCAACGGCGCTGGCAAGTCGACTACTCTGCGCACCATTTCCGGGCTGCTGCGTTCGCGCGGCGGGTATGTCAAGTTCAAGGGAATGGACATTTCCATGTTGCCTGCTCAGCAGATTGTGCGGCTGGGAGCCAGTCATGTGCCGGAAGGACGCAAGATATTTGCGCCATTGACAGTAAAAGAAAATTTGCAGATGGGCGCTTTTACCCGCACTGACCCGGCTGAAATTCAACGCTCGATGGACCGGGTGTTCTCCAGCTTTCCAAGGCTTAAAGAACGCATCGGTCAGCTGGGCGGGACGTTGTCTGGGGGCGAGCAGCAGATGCTGGCAACCGGGCGCGGCATGATGAGCCGGCCAACGCTGCTGATGATGGATGAGCCGTCAATGGGGCTCAGCCCAATCCTGGTGGAAGAGATTTTCTCGATCATCAAGGAGATCAATGCTCAAGGGACCAGCATTCTGCTGGTCGAGCAGAACGCCTCGATGGCTTTGTCAATCTCTCACCGGGCGTATGTGCTGGAGACCGGGCGGATTGTGCTGTCTGGCAGCGCCAAGGAGATCGCGGAAAATCCGCAGGTCAAGACAGCGTACCTGGGGATTTAAAGGAAAATTGTATTGGTAGGTTTTAGAAAGGGACGGGTCGCGACCTGTCCCTTTTTTGTTTGTGAGTGTGTCGGTGCAGGCCACGCTGGAAGGAGTAAATAACTCCGCGAAGAAAAATTTATGTCAGGATGTTGGGTTGCTTATCCACGGACAGGGTTCCTGGTTGATGATCGCAGATCGCCACACTCCGCTTCGCTCCGTTCGCGATGACAGACTTTCTGTCATTGCGAGTTATACGAAGCAATCCGCGCCAGTTGGCAATTTGCCATATCCACGGACAGGTATGGTGGTTGATAATCGCAGATCGCTCCACTCCGCTTCGCTCCGTTCGCGATGACAGGCTTTCTATCATTGCGAGTTAAACGAAGCAATACGCCTCAGTTGACTATTTACTATATCCACGGACAGGTATGGGGGTTGATGAGCGCAGATCGCCACACTCCGCTTCGCTCCGTTCGCGATGACAGGTGCTAAAACGGTCGATAAGCCGCATACCACCCCTCGATGGGGCTTTGGCCTCAATATTTATCGCCATCAAGTTCTGGCGAACAATGTTCGCCGCTACAA
>Ga0209002_10001800_pt1 | contig 17282 bp, 13 predicted proteins | sample Rifsed16ft2_FD_184010 | JGI IMG/M metagenome (GOLD analysis project Ga0209002, IMG submission 184010) | Soil microbial communities from Rifle, Colorado, USA - sediment 16ft 2 (version 2) | ecosystem: Environmental > Terrestrial > Deep subsurface > Rock core/Sediment | place: Rifle, Colorado... | reverse complement strand
GTACAGGGGATTGCAAAGGCAAAGACTACAAAGTACATCCAGACGGAACCATACTACAATGTTGAAATTGATAAGCTGCAGGAACCGAAGAGCGTGCAGGTTACGCTTGAGGTTGAGGCGCTGATGAGGAATGTCAAGGAGCAGCTTGAAAAGATGGTCACGCTCGGGAAGGTGCTTCTGCCTGATATTATGGTGATTATAGAGAACATTGAGGACCCGGGACGTCTGTCGGATATTATTACATCCAATCTCGGGCTTAAGGTTGAAATCGCTCAGGAGGTACTGGAGATTAATCATCCTGTGCAGAGGTTGAAAAAAGTCAGCGAGATACTTACCAAAGAGCTGGATGTGCTCATGATGCAGCAGAAGATACAGGCTGAGGCAAAGGGTGAGATTGACAAGACACAGCGTGAGTATTACCTGAGGGAACAGCTCAAGGCTATACAAAAAGAGCTCGGGGACATGGATGAGAGGCAGGAAGAGGTTAACGAGTTCAAGAAGAGGATAGAAGAGGCAAAGATGCCTGAGAAGGTGCTGAAGGAGGTAGACAAGCAGTTAAAACGTCTTGAGAAGATGCACCCTGACAGCGCTGAGGCGTCTACAGTGCGCACATATCTCGAGTGGATGGTTGAAATACCATGGAGTAAGGGTACGGCTGATAATCTTGATATCAAGGCTGCTTCAAAGGTATTGAATGAAGACCACTATGACCTTGAAAAGGTGAAAGAACGCATCCTTGAGTATCTGAGTGTCAGAAAGCTGAAGGCTAAGATGAAGGGACCCATATTGTGTTTCTGCGGCCCTCCCGGTGTCGGGAAGACGTCTCTTGGCAAGTCCATTGCCAAGGCGCTTGGAAGGGAGTTTGTACGGATATCCCTGGGCGGTATAAGAGATGAGGCAGAGATCAGGGGACACCGGAGGACATATGTAGGCGCCCTTCCGGGACGGATAATCCAGGGTATAAAACAGGCCGGGACAAACAACCCTGTGTTTATGATGGATGAGATAGATAAGGTTGGTATGGATTTCAGGGGGGACCCTTCTGCAGCGCTTCTTGAAGTGCTTGACCCGGAGCAGAACAACGCATTCAGTGACCACTACCTTGGGGTTCCGTTTGATCTCTCGAGTGTCATGTTTATTACCACGGCCAATCTTATTGATCCTATATTGCCGCCGCTGAGAGACAGGATGGAGATTATCAACCTTTCAGGTTATACGGAAGAAGAAAAGCTCGGGATTGCGAGGAACTACCTTATTCCGCGCCAGCTTGAAGAGCATGGTATAAAAGAGGCTGATGCCCTTATATCTGCAGAAACCCTGAAGCGTATAATAGGAGAATACACAAGGGAGGCAGGCGTCAGAAACCTTGAACGTGAGATTGCCAATGTCTTCCGCAAGGTTGCAAAACAGATAGCGGAAGGCAAGATAAAGACGTACAGGATTACTCCTAATAATCTTCATAAATATCTTGGCGCCCCGAGGTTTTTACCGGAGACGGAGCAGGAAAAGGATACGGTCGGAGTTTCTACAGGACTGGCATGGACTGAGGCCGGAGGCGACATCATCTATATTGAAGCTACTATGATGAAAGGAAAGGGGACTCTTACACTGACCGGTCAACTGGGTGAGGTGATGAAGGAGTCTGCGCAGGCAGCCCTGAGCTATATACGGTCAAAGTCACAGCATCTTGGTATTAATGTAGATATGTTCAACAGGTATGATATTCATATTCATGTACCTGCGGGCGCTATTCCAAAGGATGGTCCTTCTGCAGGTATTACAATGGCAACGGCCATTGCCTCTATCTTCATGAACAAGGCTGTTAATCATAAGGTGGCGATGACAGGAGAGGTGACTTTGCAGGGGAGGGTATTGCCGATAGGCGGATTGAAAGAGAAGATCCTTGCAGCAAAAAGGGCCGGCCTGATGGAGGTTATTCTTCCAAAGAAGAATGAGAAAGACCTTGATGAGATACCCAAAAATATACGGAAGGACATGCAGTTCCATTTAGTTGATACAATGGATGATGTCCTGCCGATTGCCCTGAAGGGGTTGAAACCCAGGGCTGTGAAGAAGCAGAAGACAAAGAAAAAAGTTGCTGCCGCTGCAAAGGTTGCGGTCTCAAAGAAAACGAAAAAAGTGGTAAAAAAATCGTCTGAGAAAAAAACGAGGCGTTGATAACCCTGGGATAAATCAACCGTTAAATGTGTAATGTATATAGAGCAACTTGGTGAAGCAGGACTCATACAGCGCATTAAGAGAAAGATTCCCTCTGATGACCCTTCAATAGTCCTCGGGATTGGTGATGATGCTGCAATAATCCATTCCTCCAAACGGGATCTTCTTCTTTCAACTGATACCATCAGGGAAGATGTTCATTTCTCAAGGAAGTATTACTCATTTTATGATATAGGATGGAAGGCCGTTGCTGTTTCAATAAGTGATATTGCTGCAATGGGTGGTGTGCCTAAGTATCTCCTTCTTTCAATGGCAATGCCGGATAAAGTATCTGTAAAGGATATGGACAAGCTGCTTGACGGGGTCGCCGGTATTTCAGCTAAATACAATGTTTCAGTTGTTGGGGGCAATTTATCCAGATCGAAACAGGGAATAGCTGTTGATACTACCATAGTTGGAGAGGTATCCGGCGGAAGGGCACTGCTTAGATCAGGGGCAGGCATTGGTGATATGATTTATGTGACAGGCTGCCCCGGGATGTCGGCAATAGGATTGTCCATTTTAAAACGCGTCCCTGTCCCCAAACGTGGCGGGAAGTCATTTGTCACTGCTCACCTCCGTCCTGAACCAAGGGTGTCTGCCGGGCTTGTCCTTAGCAAAAGCAAATCAGCCACTGCTGCAATAGATATCAGTGACGGACTTCTGGCTGACCTCGGCCATATCTGCGAGAGAAGTAAGGTTGGGGCGCGTATTTACTCCGGTCTTCTTCCCTTGCCTGAGGTGCCTGATTCCATCAGGAAAATTCTTGCAAAAGAGCCTTTGTATTATGCATTATATGGAGGTGAAGATTATGAACTGCTTTTTACTGTCAGACCGGAGAAAAGCGCTGAATTTGAATCGCTGTGCAGGCAGCAGGATGTCCGGTATACTATGATAGGACAGATAGAACCTTCAGAAGAAGGGATACGATTAGTCAATGAAGATAATAAGGAATCGGTAATCGAGCCTTATGGTTATGATCATTTTAAATCCGGAAGGAGAAGGTTATGTTAAAAAAGTTTACTCTGACTCTTGCCCTGATATTTTCCATGATATCAGTAAGTCCTGCAGTATTTGCAGCAGACACTAAAGGATTACAGTTAGCAGGGGCAGGTGAAGCTTATAATGTTATTCCTGATAAGAAAAGTACCCACGAAAAGGGTAAGGTTAAGATGATCGTATTCTTTGATTTTTTCTGTCCGCACTGCCACCAGTTTGATTCTGTAGTTGTACCGCTTCTGCAGCGTGAATATGGTGATAAATTAAAAATTACGTCCGTGGGGTATCCGATAATATATGAAGACTCTGTAATTCCTGTAGAGGCATATGAGCTGGCAAAGGCCGCAGGTAAGGGAGAGGAGATGAAAATGGCTATATTTGATGCCATATATTATCAGAGGAAGGATGGCGCAAACCACGATGTGCTGGTGTCCCTTGCAAAGACGATTGGTCTTAATGCTGAGAAATTTCAGAAGGATCTTAAATCCGGCGTCAGGAAAAAGGCTGCGCTTGAAGGACGTGAACTGGCTCAGAGTTATGGTGCAAAGAGTACACCTACTGTAATCCTTGATGGTAATATTTTTGTCAGAGATAATTCCCTTGCCAATATCAGTTCAATCATAAACAAGATATTAGAGGGTAAGATAAAGTGAAGAAACGCTTTTTCCTTATAATTATTTTGTTTTTGACTGCAAGTACCCTGTCGTTTGCAGATAAGGGGCCCCGCATTAGTTTTACCACTGATCATCATGACTTCGGTAATGTGCTGCAGGGAAAGACTGTAGAATATACATTCCGGTTTGAAAATAAGGGAACCGAAGATCTCTTGATTAAAGAGGTTACAACGTCATGTGGTTGTACCGCAGCCCTCGTAAGTTCCAATACAGTAAAACCAGGGGGAAATGGAGAGATAACGGTATCATATGATTCGCAGGGACGTGCCGGCGCTGTTTCACGAACTATAACGGTTGTCTCCAATGATCTGGTTGAACCTGTAAAGGAGCTTACAATTACTGCTACAGTAACATCGTCAATGCACACAACATTTAATGTGAACGAATCTTTATTCTCCGATAAATGCGGTGCATGCCATTTTAGCCCTGCCCTTAATAAAAAGGGGAAAGAACTTTATGATGCCGTATGTACATTCTGTCACGGACGGACAGCCGTGGGACTTGAAAGCTTAAAAGTAATGGAAATGGATGTTATTAAAGAGATAACCAGGAACGGTATTGCCGGGACAGAGATGCCTGCATGGATCAAGGAGCAGGGTGGTCCCCTTGATGAAGAACAGATAAGGTCTCTGAGTAATTTTATAAAAGGGGAGTCTGCAAATTTTCTACTTGACAAAAAATGACTTATTATATAATGTTAACGTGCTCATCATTGTCAAATCATCAATAGTATCAAGTCGTTGCAATAGTAACCGATAAATAAACTAATTCTCTTAATTCAGAATAATGCGTCCTGCATCCATGCGAAAGATAATATACATCATAATATTGTGTCTCATATCCATTCCTCTACTATCTGTTGAGGGTAGGGCGGATCAGAAGTATAAGATAAAAAAGGGAGATACACTCTACAAGATTGCAAGGAATTATGGTGTTTCTGTAAAACAGATCAAGCAGGCAAATGCCCTTAAAAGATCAGTGATTAAGCCTGGCGATCTTATCGTTGTCCCAACCAAATCGTCGGTTAAAACCTCCCATAACAAAAAAACAATCAGGAAGACTGAGATTGCCGGTAATAATGTTAAAGGTATTAATAATATTATTACTCATAAGGTCAGGAATGGAGAGAACCTTTACAAAATATCAAGGAAATATGGTGTGTCTGTAAAAGAGGTCAAGAGATTAAATAATCTTTCCGGAAGCCTGGTAAAAGTTGGACAGAAACTGAAAGTGCCTGGGGCAAGCAAGTCCACTGATGATGAGACGCCTTTAATTATTGAGGAATCTGCTGAACAGGTTGAGATTGCAGCGGTTGATAATGAAGATAAATCAGAAACAACATCTCAGGGTGAGGGAGCAGAGCCATTATCTGAGGCGTCTGCTGACGATAGAACAGTGACCCCGGCTGATGAGGCAAATTGGTTTTCCAGGATAGTAGATACTGCTACAGATTATCTGGGAGTTCCCTACAGGTTTGGAGGTACGACACTGTCCGGTATTGACTGCTCTGCCTATGTACAGATGGTATACCGCTATTTCAGTATTGAATTACCAAGGACTGCAAGAGAACAGTTTAAGGCCGGCGTGAGGGTATCGTCTAAGAAAGAGCTGGAAATCGGAGATCTGATCTTCTTCAGGACATATGCAAAATTTCCATCCCACGTAGGTATTTATATAGGGGGTGGAAAGATGATTCACGCCTCATCCCGGGATAAAAAAGTTACTGTATCAAGCATAAATGAGCCATTCTATGTAAAAAGGTATATCGGTGCAGTAAGGTTTCCTGAAGCCCCCTCCCTCATGTCCACAGAAGAGATTAGTTCAGTTTCTACCAATTGATTCTTATACGGTACAACTAAGTCACACCGCAAAGTCAGGAGACTTTGCACTCCTCAGGACGATAACTAAAGGAGTTATTTTCAAATGAACCGTCATGAGCCACTGGCTCACAAAGGGTAATGAAAATCCCCCTTGCTCCCCCTTTTTCAAAGGGGGAAATTGGTTTCCCCCCTTTGGAAAGGGGGGAAGGGGGGATTTGAATGGGGATTTTCAAATGAATGTATCAGCAAGTGAAATAAGCGGCCTGCGCCGCCGGATTCAAGTGGCACGGGGTGCAAGGCCGGCGGACCTGCTCCTGCGGGGCGGAATGGTCGTGAATGTATTAACAGGAGAGATTTACAGGACTAACATCGCAATATCTGAACAAGTGATAGCAGGTGTCGGTGATTATTATCGTGATGGGATAGAAATCCAGGATGCAGAAGGACTCTATCTTTTGCCTGGTTTTATTGATGCCCATGTCCATATAGAGAGTTCAATGCTCTCAGTTCCTGAATATGCAAGGGCAGTGCTCCCCCGTGGTACTACATCAGTAATCTGCGATCCACATGAAATAGCTAATGTATCGGGTCTGAAAGGGATAAAATACTTATTCAGATCAAGCCGTGACATCCCCTTAAATCTGTTCGTAATGGCATCATCATGCGTTCCTGCAACTCAGTTTGAGACATCAGGCGCCGTGTTTTCACCCAAAGAGATTGAAGAGATGCTTCAGTGGGAAGGCGTGATAGGGCTTGCAGAGGTAATGAACGTCCCCGGTGTGCTCAATGGCAGTGAAACATCTCTCAGTAAATTATTAGCTGCACAGAAAAGAGGTTATCCGGTTGACGGACATTCCCCTTTTCTCTCAGGAAAGGACCTGAATGCCTATATCGGGGCCGGCGTACGGAGTGATCATGAGGTGACATCGAAGGAAGAGGCAATAGAGAAGTTAAGGCTTGGCATGTATCTGATGATACGTGAAGGGTCTGTTGCAAGAAATATGGAGGCCCTGCTTCCGGTTGTTAATACGTCTACATACAGGAGATGTATATTTGTTACCGATGATGCGCATCCGAGGGACCTCCTGAACAGAGGTCATATGGATCACATCCTCCGCAAGGCTGTCAGTCTGGGCATGGACCCTGTAATGGCGATCAGCATGGTAACGATAAATCCGGCAAGAATATTTATGAGAAATGAATTAGGCGCCATTGCGCCTGGATACCGTGCAGATATTGTTGCAGTGGATAATCTTGAAGATTTCAGGGTGAAAAAGGTGTTTAAAGACGGAAAAGCAGTTGTCAGGGATGGTAAGGTTGTATTCAGTATTGCAAATGCTGAAGATCATATAATGGATAATAGTATAAGGATAAAAGACTTCTCGCCGGAACGTTTCAGGATCAGGATTAGTGGAAGAAAGATAAGGGTTATTGAGCTTATCCGGGGACAGATATATACGAGGCATGTTATTGAAGAGGTGGATGTGGGGGAAGACGGGGAGGTAAAGGCGGAACCGTCGCGGGATTTACTTAAAATAGCAGTTATTGAGAGGCACAATGCTACAGGGAACATCGGGATCGGGTTTGTCCGGGGATTCGGACTTAAGGAAGGGGCAATCGCCTCATCTGTATCTCATGATTCCCACAATGTAATTGTCGTGGGTACTAATGACATGGATATGTATCAGGCAGTTAAGGAAATTATCAGGATGCGCGGCGGTCACGTGATAATGTCTGAAGGCAAGGTACTGGGCAGCCTTCCGCTGCCGATTGCCGGCTTATTATCGGATAAATCTCTTGAAGATGTTGTGAATGAAGAGGACAGGCTTCTCACTGTTGCCCAAGGGCTTGGAGTAATGCCCCTGTCGCCATTCATAAAACTCTCTTTTCTTGCACTTTCCGTAATACCTGAACTGAAGATAACAGACAAAGGTCTTGTTGATGTCAATAAATTCGGAATTGTAGGAATTGAACCCTGAGGCAGCCTCATCCCTCAGCCCTTCTTCACGAATTCTTCATACCTCAACACCTCATTCTTGTTCCCCACAATCAGAGGAACCCTGTGGTGCAGATGTTCCGGCTTAATGTCCAGAATCCTTTGAGTCCCGGTAGTTGCATATCCTCCGGCCTGTTCAGCAATAAGTGCAATCGGTGATGCCTCAAACAGCAATCTGAGCTTCCCTTCCGGTTTCTTTGGGTCTTTTTTGTAATCAGCAGGATACAGGAATATGCCACCGTAAATAAGGTTTCTGTGGAAGTCTGAAACGAGAGAGCCTATGTATCTTGAAGTATACGGCCGGTTTGTGGTCTTATCCACCTCTTTCAGGGATTCTATATATTTTTTTGTACCGCTATCCCAGAAATTATAGTTTCCCTCATTTACACTATATATCCTGCACGGCTCCGGCATCTGAATATTCTCGTGAGAAAGGATAAATTCACCAACAGTCGGATCCAGGGTAAATCCATGAACACCTGTCCCGGTAGTGTATACCAGCATTGTTGATGACCCGTATATGACATAACCGGCACATGCCTGTTTGGTCCCCTTCTGAAGACAGTCTTCTTCCGCCCCTTTATGTCCCTTGCTGATTTTACGATGTATTGAGAATATCGTGCCGATGCTTACATTGGCCCCTATATTAGACGATCCATCCAGGGGGTCCATGTTGATTGCATATTTACCTACCAGAAACTCATCATGGATTTCAACAATATTCTCATTTTCCTCTGAAGCAATGGCGCAGACTTTACCGCTGTTCGTCAATATATTAATCAGAAGTTCGTTGGCATAAGTATCCATCTTCTGTACAACCTCTCCCTGAATATTGACATCTCCGGTAGAACCTATGACATTGACAAGGCCGGCCATATTGACCTGTTTGGATATCATCTTTGCTGCCAGCGCTATGTCATAAAGCAGTCCGGAAAATCCGCCTGATGCCTCAGGATATTTACGCTGCTGTTCAAGTATATGCCGCTCAATTGTCTTCAGTTTCATGGCAGGACCTCCCTCATAAATTGCTTTACTGGATGGTAACAAAGCATGATGTGCTTGTCAATCTGACATGGCGAAGCCTGGATTGGTTGACAGCCATATTACTATTCCATATAATTCCCTCAAGGGGAAAAAGTATTAATATGAAAACAAATTTTGTAAGCGACATTACGAATATAAAAGACGGCGACCAGGTTGAAGACATCTTTCTTGTAAAAGTAAAACAACAGCTTCTCAGAAAAGACGGGAAACCTTATCTGATGCTGAAGGTTTGCGACAGGACCGGCACTATTGACGGTAAGGTATGGGACGGTGTCGAGGAATTAACCGGCAGATTTGCAGCAGATGACATTGTAATGATCAAAGGGATTATGAGCAGTTATAAGGGGACAAAGGAGCTCAACATAAAGACTATAGAGAGGATGGCTGACGATGCGGTTGATCTGAGTGATTTTGTTGCTGTTTCAGAATATGACTTTGATTCACTGGAGAAACGGCTTTATTCGGTTATCACAGGTCTTAAAAATCCTTTTTTAAAGAAACTCCTGACACTCTTTTATGAGGACAAAGAATTCATGGAGTTGTTCAAAATTGCGCCGGCAGCAAAAGAAATTCATCATGCCTACCTGGGGGGGCTCCTTGAACACTCTCTTGAGATCGTTGAGCTGTGCAGGGATATGAAGAATCATTATGCAGAGATTGACTTAGACCTCCTTACAGCCGGGGCTCTCTTACATGATGTCGGCAAGGTGCGCGAGTTAAAGTACAGGAGGAGTCTTGATTACACAGACGAAGGAAGGCTGATTGGCCATATAATGATCGGGGTTGAGATGGTGGATGAAAAGATCCGTCTGATCGGAGACTTTCCAGCCGGACTTGCCATGCTCTTAAGACACCTTATAGTAAGTCACCAGGGTACAAATGAATGGGGTTCGCCGAAAGAGCCACAGACCTTAGAGGCTATCATACTCCATAACCTGGATGACTTGAGCGCCAAGGTTAATGTTTTCCGTAAGGCTGTCCGGACAGATTCAGGCGAGGGAGATTTCACCAGCTTTAATAAACCCCTTGGCAGATACCTGTATAAGGGCAGGAATACAGAGTGAACAGGTCTTATTGAAGCATTTACCCAATCTGATAACCGTCTTAAGGATACTCTTAATCCCGGTATTTGTATCATTACTTATACGCGGTAACGACACATATGCGCTTGGAGTCCTGGTGGCAGCAGGTTTATCCGATGCGCTGGATGGGTTTATAGCACGTACATGGGGGTTTAAAACCAGGTTAGGGGAATACCTGGATCCAATAGCGGATAAGCTTCTCTTTACCACCTCATTTGTTACCCTTGCAGTTTTAAAAATGATTCCAGCCTGGGTAGCAATCGCTATTGTAGGAAGGGATGTCCTGATAGGTATTACAGCGCTGGCGCTGATGGGTTTTATTAATATCCGCACCTATCACCTGAGACCGTCTGTTCTCGGAAAAACAGCAACTGTTCTGCAGGTGCTGACAATTTTGACAGTCTTGTCAGGATTAAAGGGAAACGTCCTCTATGCCTTTTTTGGAGTGACTGTTGCAGTGACCGCTATATCAGGGTTACATTACATATACCGGGAGATAAGGATATTATATCGTTAGACTATGAAATCTTGTCATACAATTATAAGATGATATAAATAATATAATATGAAAATTACGGGGAAATCGAAGGTCTTTGGGATTATTGGCTGGCCTGTAAGTCATAGCCTGTCACCGGTTTTTCAGAATGCCGCATTTGAATATCTCGGACTTGACTGTTGTTATGTCCCGTTTCCGGTTGAGGCGGGAAAGATTGATGCTGCAATGCGTGCCATTCCTGCCCTGAATATCGCGGGCCTTAATGTAACTGTTCCGCATAAGGAAAGTGTAATATCCTGTCTGTCCGCATTGTCAGAAGAGGCAATGATGATAGGGGCTGTCAATACCATAACGGTTTCCGGTGACAGACTCGTTGGTCACAACACGGATGGTCAGGGTTTTATAGCTTCACTTAGTGAGGCCGGAGAGCCGGTAGATGGTCGTTCAATCCTTATCCTTGGCGCTGGTGGAGCTTCCAGGGCTGTGGTTTTCTCTCTTGCAGAAGGAGGAGCGAGTACAATTATTATTGCAAACAGGACAGTCAGCAAGGCAGAATCCCTCACAGAGCAGGTTCGGCAGCGCTTTCCTGCAGTTAAAATAGAAGCAACCGGAATGGAACATGCTGATTTAAAAAGAGTTTTTCATAATGTTGACATGATAATAAATACGACTTCCATAGGTCTGAAGATAGAAGACCCTTCCCCTGCTCCAAAGGAATTCCTGCATAAAGACCTCTTTGTCTGCGACCTAATTTATAACCCCCCTGATACCGAATTAATAAGATATGCAAAGGAGTTGTGCAGGGGGCATATGAATGGTTCAGGGATGTTGATCCATCAGGGAGCAGCCTCCTTTAAATTATGGACCGGTATCGAGCCACCTATTCAGGTCATGAGACAAGCACTGCAGGACGCACTTCAACACAGGTCAACTTCAAGCAGATAGTAAAGGCAATTTGCAATCAGTATGCAGATAATGTATCTGTTGACTGATTGCTTCTGTGTGCTGTTTTTAATCGGGAGTATCAGTGATAATAAGTAAAATAGGGAAAATGCTTGTAACCGCCAGGCTGATTACAGAAGAACAGCTTGAAAAGGCCCTTGGGTTTCAACAAAAAGAAGGCGGGCGTATCGGCAGTATTTTAGTAAAGCTCGGCTATATTCAGGAGCAGATACTCCTGCAATTTTTAAGTAAACAATATGGTGTCCAGTCTGTTGACCTGTCAAAGATTGATATAGATCCTTCGGTAACCAAACTGATCCCTACAGAAGTAGTACAAAAGTATAATGTTATCCCTATTCGCCGTGTAGGCGCTGTCCTTACAATGGCCATGATGGACCCTTCAAATGTTTTTGCAATAGATGATATAAAGTTTATGACCGGTTATGACATCGAAGTGGTTGTTTCTTCTGAGAGCGCCATCATGGCTGCGATGGCAAAATTATATGATACAAGCTCGATGAACCTCCAGCAGGTGCTGAAGAGCATGGACAGCGGTGAAGAGAGCCTGGACATATTAGAGGCTGACAGTGAGGAAGAAAAGGTTGATTTAAGAGAGCTTAAAGAGGCTGTTGATGAAGCCCCGGTTGTGAAGCTGGTAAACCTTATCCTGTCTGACGCAATAAAAAAGGGTGCAAGTGACATTCATATAGAGGCATATGAGAAGAAATTCCGTGTCCGGTACCGTATTGATGGTGTTCTTTATGAGGTAATGAATCCGCCGATGAAGCTCAGGGCGGCCCTGACGTCGAGGCTTAAGATCATGGCAGAGCTTGATATTGCCGAAAGAAGGCTCCCGCAGGATGGGAGAATAAAGCTGAAGATGAAAGACAAGGAGATAGATCTGCGTGTAAGCACACTCCCATGCCTTTTTGGTGAGAAGGTGGTTATGAGGATACTGGACAAGAGTGCGCTCAGTCTTGATCTTAAGAAAATGGGCTGGGAGCAGCAGGCGCTTGATGACCTTATGAAGGCCATCCATTCCCCATATGGTATGGTGCTTGTTACCGGTCCGACAGGAAGCGGAAAGAGTACGACACTGTATGCCGCCCTTCAGCAGATAAATGAAGTCGGCATCAACATTATGACTGCAGAAGATCCTGTAGAATATAATCTTTTTGGGGTAAACCAGGTTCAGATGAAGGAGGAAATAGGGCTGAATTTTGCCGCAGCCCTCAGATCATTCTTAAGGCAGGATCCGGATGTCGTGCTCGTAGGAGAAATAAGAGATTACGAGACTGCTGAAATAGGTGTGAAGGCTGCACTTACAGGACACCTTGTTTTGAGCACACTTCATACTAACGACGCGCCAAGTACAATTTCAAGGCTCCTTAATATGGGCATAGAACCATTTCTTGTTGCATCTTCCGTAATATTGATTATAGCTCAGAGACTTGTGAGGCGTATCTGTAAGGAATGCAGCGAGGAAGAAAAGGTTGCGCCCGCCATCCTCGTGGATATGGGACTTAATCCGCAGGAAGCTGAGTCTGTTGTCACGTACAAGGGGAAAGGTTGTCCTGCCTGTAACAACACAGGCTACAAAGGACGTGTTGCATTATATGAGGTTATGACAGTTAACGATGAGATTAAAGAATTGATCCTGCAGGGGGCTTCGGCAGCAGAGATTAAGAGAAAGGCTGTTGCTGATGGTATGAAAACCCTCAGGATGAGCGGACTGACAAAGCTTAAAGAAGGTGTAACGACGACAGAAGAGATACTGCGGACTACATTTGGTTAGCAGAAAAAGGGAGGTAGATTATGAGCACAAATTTGTATGAGCTTCTGCAGCTTTCCATTCAGCGGGGGGCTTCCGACCTGCATATTACAACAGGGTCTCCGCCGCAAATGAGGATTAATGGCAAGTTAAGCCCTGTAGGGAGTAATGAGCTTACGGCATCTGATACAAAGCAGATGTGCTATAGCATACTGACAGAATCCCAGAAGCATCGTTTTGAAGAAGAAAACGAGCTCGATCTTTCATTCGGCATTAAAGGATTAAGCAGATTCAGGGCAAATATCTTTATTCAGAGGGGCGCAGTGGCTGCAGCCATACGGTCTATCCCCTTTCAGATAAGATCATTTGAGGAGCTCGGTCTTCCACCTATTGTTAAAGAGCTTGTAAAAAAACCGCGTGGTCTCGTACTTGTTACAGGTCCTACCGGCAGTGGAAAATCCACCACCCTTGCTACTATGATAGATATGATTAACAGCCAGCGGGAGGAGCATATAGTTACTATAGAAGACCCGATTGAGTTTATTCATACTCACAAGAAATGCGTCGTAAACCAGAGAGAAGTTCATTCGGACACTAAATCATTTAAGAATGCACTGAAATATATATTGAGGCAGGACCCTGACGTGGTGCTCATAGGCGAGATGAGAGATCTTGAGACTATTGAAGCAGCGCTGACGATATCAGAGACCGGACACCTGACCTTTGCCACCCTTCATACCAATTCCTGTGCCCAGACCATGAACAGGATAGTTGATGTATTTCCTGCCCATCAGCAGCCGCAGATAAGGGCACAGCTCTCTTTTGTCCTTGAAGGCGTAATTTCGCAGCAACTTCTTGCGAAGAAGGGCGGAACCGGACGAGTACTGTGCCTGGAGGTTATGGTGCCTAATCCGGCTATCAGAAACCTCATAAGGGAAGACAAGATTCATCAGATATACTCAATTATGCAAACGGGTCAGAACAAATATGGAATGCAGACAATGAACCAATCCCTTCACGAACTGTTTATACGCGGAATGATCACAAAAGACGAGGCCATCGGCCGTTCTAATCTGCCGGAGGAGTTGCTGGCAATGATTAACAGGGGCGGTATTGGTGCAGGAGGTGAAAAATAATGGAAACGTATGTATGGAGTGGCAGGACCAGAGATGGACAGAGGCAAAAAGGGGAATTAGCTGCTAAAAGTAAAGATGAAGTAATATCCATAATGCGAAAGCAGAATATAATGGTTACTTCTGTGGCAGCCCGCGCAAAGAAACTAAGCATAAACTTGCCATTTTTAAAACCAAAGGCTTCTGATAAGGATATTGCTATATTTACCCGTCAGTTTGCCACAATGATAGATGCAGGTTTACCGCTTGTACAGTGTCTTGATATATTGTCCAAACAGGCTGACAACAAAACCTTTGCCGCAGTTATTAATGAGATAAGGCAGGATGTAGAGGCAGGTTCTACCTACGCAGATTCTCTTAAGAAACATCCGGCAGTATTTGGCGACCTGTATGCAAACATGGTTGCTGCCGGTGAGCTTGGCGGGATACTTGATACAATATTAAACAGGCTTTCCAAATATATTGAAAAAAATATAAAGCTTAAACGCCAGGTAAAGGCCGCCCTTTTTTATCCTTCCACAATAGTAGCAGTTGCCTTTATCGTAATCATAGTGTTACTTGTATATGTTATCCCGATATTTGCTAAGATGTTTACAGATTTTGGAGGGACCCTGCCGGCGCCGACCCGGATGGTGATAGGGGCAAGTAATTTCATGAGGAGCAATATACTTATTATCATCGGGATAATGGCAGCTGTAATAATTGGTGCACGAAAATATTACAAGACACAAAACGGCAGGCTGGTAATAGACTCAATAGTTTTACGGATGCCGGTGTTCGGAATGCTTGCAAGGAAGATAGCTGTTGCAAAATTTACCCGCACCCTTGGCACGCTGATAAGCAGCGGTGTGCCTATACTTGACGGCCTTGATATAGTTGCCAAGACTTCCGGAAATAAGGTCGTGGAAAAGGCTATATATGCTACAAGGCAGAGTATAAGCGAGGGCAAAACCCTTTCTGAGCCGCTTGAAACGAGCAAGGTCTTTCCGCCCATGGTAGTACAGATGATAGCTGTCGGAGAGACAACCGGGGCATTGGATGCGATGTTATCCAAGATTGCAGATTTTTATGATGAAGAGGTTGATTCGACTGTAGGTATTCTAACATCTCTGCTTGAACCCATATTGATGATATTCCTTGGAATTGTTATAGGTTTCATAGTTGTTGCAATGTATCTGCCTATCTTTAAGATGGCCGGGACAATAGGATAATGGCGGGAAGTAACCAGCCGGGTTAGATTTGGAAGAACTGGGGAAAAAGCTCATATGGTTTATGGTTATAAGGGTGGCTGTTGTCACCCTTTTTCTGGGCTCCTTCCTGTTTCTCGGCATCAGGTTCAAGGAAGGCCCGTTTTTAATTCCCGCATTTTACTCCCTCATCGCAGCGACATATTTCTTTACATTAATCTCTGCAATCCTTTACAAATTAATCAGCCACAGGGCATCTGCTTATATACAGATCTTCAGTGACATTATACTTGTTACTGCACTTGTTTCAGCCACAGATGGAGTTGAAAGCCCATTTGTATTTTTATATCTCTTCTCAATCATACCTGCCTCTATAATGCTTTACCGGCGAGGCGCCCTTTCAGCCGCCGCTGCCGCAAGCATATTTTACGGGATGGTAGTAGATGTTCAGTATTATAATCTGTTTCCATTCATTGCAGGCACCATGCTGCCTGTAAAAACATTATTTTATGTGCTGTCCCTCCATATTGCAGCATTTTTTGCCGTAGCATATCTTGGCAGCAGTGCAGTCGAGACGCTCAGGCGGATGAAGGATGAACTAAGGGCTAAGGACAGCAATATCGAGGAACTCCAGGCATTTAATGTTAATGTCGCCCAGTGCATGAGCACAGGCCTGCTTACGACAGATGAGCAGGGTAGGATTACGGCATTTAACCGGGCAGCCGAGGAGATAACAGGTCTTAAGTGGGATGATGTGCGCGGGAAAGGATTCCCCGAAATACTGCCTGTAAAGGAAATCGAAGAAATTCTAAGCAGTGCAAAACAGATCCTTCCTATATACCGGTTTGAGAGCGAAATCAGCAGGAGGGACGAATCCCGTATAATACTTGGAATGAATGTCTCTCACCTCCTTGATGATGGCGGAAGAAGCCATGGACTGATAGTCATATTTCAGGACCTGACTAAGGTCAAAGAGATGGAAAAGGAGGTTAAAAAGAGGGAGAAGATGGCTATGATAGGAGAGGTTGCAGCAGGAATGGCACATGAGATAAGGAATCCGCTTGCATCCCTGAGCGGCTCCATGCAGATTCTGAAGGAGGAGTTGTCCCTTCAGGGTGATAATGCTTACCTCATGGAAATAGCCCTAAGGGAAATGGACAGGCTTAATATGACAATAACAGAGTTTCTTACATATGCCAAACCTAATCCGCCTCAGAAGAAGATTATGGATGTAAATGACCTTCTGCTTGATACAATAAATTTATTAAAAAACAGCGATCTTTACCGGAGTGCGGATATCCATACGCAGAAAGAGTTTAAAGAAGAAAGTCTGATGCTGTCTGTTGATCCACACCAGATGTCACAGGTATTCTGGAATCTTTCCATGAATGCGATCCAGGCCATGCCTGACGGAGGGGTGTTAACGATCAGCTCAAGGATAAGCGGAGTGAAGGGAGCTGATCCGGTTTCAAAGTCAGGAGAGTGGGCAGAGATCGTATTTAAGGATACGGGTCAGGGCATTCAGGAGGGTATACTGGAAAAGATATTCGTACCATTTTATACAACAAAGGAAAATGGTTCAGGGCTTGGGTTATCCATAGTCCACAGGATAATTGAAGAGCATGAAGGAAGGATTTACGTTAAGAGCAAACCAGGCAAGGGGACGCAGTTTACAATATACCTGCCGGTAGAATAAACAGTTTATAAAAATTTCCTGTAGCGTGCTATAATGTGCAGCATATACCCTCCCCCTTTACGGGGGAGGGGCAGGTCTGTCCTGAGCTGTGAGCCGTGAGTTTATCGAACGGTCGAACAGTCGAAGGGGTGGGGGTGATTTTGGGCAAGATTCTTGTAGTTGATGATGAGCGGGGGATGCGGGAGTTTCTCACGATCATGCTCCAGAAAGACGGTCATGATGTGA
>Ga0209002_10001799_pt1 | contig 17283 bp, 12 predicted proteins | sample Rifsed16ft2_FD_184010 | JGI IMG/M metagenome (GOLD analysis project Ga0209002, IMG submission 184010) | Soil microbial communities from Rifle, Colorado, USA - sediment 16ft 2 (version 2) | ecosystem: Environmental > Terrestrial > Deep subsurface > Rock core/Sediment | place: Rifle, Colorado... | reverse complement strand
GCGCCTGCGTGAGACACATGAGCGGGCTCCTGACCCCACCGCTCTTGGGCAAGAGCGCGTCCTTCCCCACCTTGACATCCTGCAACACCAGCTCGCTGGTGTCGCTGGCGCGGAGCGACAGCTTGCCCTTCTGGTCCTTGGCCGAGAAGCCCTTGGTATCCGTCGGGACGATGAATCCGCGAATGGACCTCGTGTCATCCAGTGCGCCGGTCTTGGCCCAGATGATGGCCACGTGCGCCGTGGAGCCGTTGGTGATCCACATCTTGGCGCCGTTCAGCACCCATCCATCTGCCAGCTCGCGCGCCGTGGTGATCATGCCGCCCGGATTGGACCCAAAGTCCGGCTCGGTGAGGCCGAAGCACCCGATGGTCTCCCCGCTCGCGAGCCGGGGGAGCCACCGCCGCTTCTGCTCCTCGCTCCCGAACGCGTAGATGGGGTACATCACCAGAGCGCCTTGCACCGACGCGAACGAGCGCACGCCGGAGTCGCCCCGCTCCAGCTCCTGCATGATGAGCCCATAGGCCACGTGGTTCAGCCCGGCGCAGCCGTATTCCTCGGGCAGATTGGCGCCGAACAGGCCCAGCTCCGCCATCTTGGGCGCCAGGTGCAGGGGGAACTTCCCCTGCACGTAATGGTCGCCGATGATGGGGATCACCTCGTCGTCCACCCAGCGACGCACCGTGTCGCGCACGGCTCGCTCGTCCTCGGTGAACAGGGACTCGGTATCGTAGAAGTCCACGCCCTGGAATGACATTAGCCTCCGACCTCAGGCCACGTCCGCCGCGACATCCGCGTCCGTGGCACCTTCCCCCGCCGCCCTGGCTCGCGCGAAGGCATGGACGTCCGAGCGGCGGAACGCCCGATGCTCGGCCTCCCAGCGGTACAACTCCACCTGGATCGCGTCGTCCTCGATCACGATGCGGTGAAACACCACGGGGCGGTCACCGCGGGAGCGCGCCGACAACGTCCCCGCGCAGGACACGATCACCCGCCGCGCAAGCAGCTCCGTCTTCTCCTGGTGGTCATGCCCGCAGAGCACCAGCTCGGCGCCGGACTCCACGATGCGCCGTTGCGCCTGCCGCCAGCGCGCCAGGCCCATCCGTTCCGACAGGTCGCCCCGCAACACGTTGTGATGCACCACCAGCACGCGGGTCTGCGCCGGCGGCGCCGCATCGAACAAGGCCTTCACCCGTTTCGCCTCCCGCTTGGGGAGATGGCCCTTTACCGCGATATCGCGCAGGCGCGGCGTCACCGAACGCCAGGAAACTCCGTGCGACGTCAGCGCGCCGGCGATGATCGCGTCCGGGAACACCATCGTCGGCGCGAGCGCGGGCCCAAAGTAGGTGCGGTACTTGGCGTACTTGGCCGCCGAGCCGAACGGAATGAACGGGCGCCACCACCACTGCACGTCGTGGTTGCCGGGCAGGACGTACACCGGGGCCGTACGCTCCAACTCCAGCGCGAAGGCCCGCGCCGCCTGGAACTCACCATGCCGCGCGCGCTGTGACAGGTCGCCCGCCACCACGATCGCCCGGGGCTCCAGGTCCGGCACCAGTGCCTCGACGCCCTCGATGTACCCGAGGTCGGCCACACCGCCGAAGTGGGGGTCCGCGAGATGGACAATGCTGAAGCTCATGCGGGCCTCTTCGTCATGGCAGCAACTCCCGCGCCGCGCGCTGCACCGTGAGCCGCACCAGCACGTACCACACGGCCACCGCGAGCGCCGTCATCATGCGGGCCCGCGGGTCCGCCGGCATGCGGATCAGGGCGTAGGCCGCCAGCGCCGCCGTGGTCACCAGCGCCGCGAGATGGCCCAGCCGCCTGGCCCGCCGCTCGATCTGGTCGCGGCAGGTGCGGCACAACGTCCCGAACGGGAGCTGCACCGCCGCATGGCACCGCGGGCACTCGTGCTCAACCAAGCCGGCGACTAACGGCGTCTGCGAAAGCCTGGGTCGAAGCATTGCCTCCCAAGTCCCGAGTGCGGAACTTCCCCTCTCGAAGCGTGTCTTCCAGCGCCTGGCGGACGCGCCGGGCGGCGTCCGGCTCTCCCACGTGCTCCAGCATCATGCAGGCGGCGAACAGCAAGGCCGACGGGTTGGCCACCCCCGTCCCCGCAATATCGGGCGCAGACCCGTGCACCGCCTCGAAGATAGCAGCGCTCTCGCCGATGTTCGCCCCCGGCGCCAGCCCCAGCCCGCCCACCAGCCCGGCGATCTCGTCGCTCAATATGTCCCCGAACATGTTGGTCGTCACGATCACGTCGAACGGCGTCGGGTCCAGAACCAGCTTCATGGCGCACGCGTCGATGATGATGTCGTCCACCGCGACGCGTCCGGCGTACTCCTTGGACACCTCCCGCCCCACCTCCAGGAACAACCCGCTCACCGCCTTCAAGATGTTCGCCTTGTGGCAAATCGTCACTTTCTTGCGGCCGTGGGCCACGGCGTACTCGAAGGCGTAGCGCACCGCCCGCTGGCACCCCCGCCGCGTCACGATCGCCATCGATTGTGCGACCGCCTTGGGCTCGCCGGGTATGGAGATCGTCGTCTCGAACCCGATGTACAGACCCTCGGTGTTCTCCCGCACCAGGACGATGTCCACGTGGTCGTAGCGGCCGCCGGGCAGCACGGATTTCGCCGGTCGGACGTTGGCGTACAGGTCGAACTCTTTGCGCAACGCCACGTTGACCGAGCGGAAGCCGGTCCCCACGGGCGTAGTGAGCGGCCCTTTGAGCGCTACCCGCGTCTGGCGGATGCTCTCGACCGTGGCGTCCGGCAGCGGCGTCCCGGTCTCCTCCATCGCGGCCACACCGGCCAGCTGCTCATCCCAGTCTATCCCGACCCCAGCGGCCTCGAGCACCGAGAGCGCCGCTGCCGTGATCTCGGGGCCGATCCCGTCGCCGCGGATGAGCGTCACCCGCGGGCTCACGGGAGCCCCGGCGTGAGCGCCTTGAGGGCGCCCTGGAGGGCCTCCCAGGGGTCGGCCCCCGCCGCGTTCGCTACGGTGCGCCAGCCGACGGCGCCGGTGCGCACGTCCACCAGCACCAGCGTCAACTCGGCCCGGCCGCCGCCCTCCTTGGCGGGCACGAAGAGCAGGCTCGCCGGCACCAGCGCGTACCGGTCACCCGCCAGCGCCGTGAGGTTCCGCATCTGGCTCCAGAGCGGTTCCGGCAGTTGCCGGAGGCGCGGCCCGCGCAGCAACGACGTCGCCATCTGGTCCGGGTCGCCCGCAACGGGCGCCGCCCGGCGCGCCGCCTGGCGCACCGCCGGCGGCAACACCCACCGGACCTCCGGGGCGCGCCCGGTCAGCGTCTCTCCGAGCAGCGAGTCGGCGTGGTCCAGCGCCGTGCGGCGCGGCGTCAGCGCGGCGGTCCAACCCAGCGTATCATGAGCCGCGATCAGGGTGAGGGGGTAGACCACCACGCGTTGCCCCGCCAGACCCGCGGTGGGGAGTGGGGCCGTCGGCGAGGGCGCGGTGTCGGTGGGCTGCGAGCTGCCGCAGGCCGCCACCAAGAGCAGTCCCACGAACCCGGGAATCGGGTGGGGCATGGAAGTCAGGTTCGAGATCATCGCAGTCGCGGCTAGAGTGAGGAACCTAGCCAGCGGCGGAAACCGTGGCAAAGGCGGCTCAGACGAGCGTCAGGCCCCCATCCACCACGATCACCTGCCCGGTGATGTGGCGGGCTTCCTCGGAACAGAGGAACGTCACGACGCGCGCCACGTCTTCCGGCTCGGCGACCCGTCCGAGCAGCGACTCCTTCTCCGCGCGCTCCAGCATTTCCGGCGGCAGCCTCGCGATCATCTCCGTGCGCACGAACCCCGGGGCCACCGCGTTCACGTTCACGTTGGCGGCGCCCAGGTCCACCGCAGCCGACCGGGTGAGCCCGATGAGCGCGGCCTTGCTGGCCGCGTAGTTGGCGATGCCGAACCCCGGCGTGTACGCCTGGTGAGACGCGACGTTGACGATCTTGCCGTAATGTTGCTTGCGGAAGGTGGGGGCCACGGCGCGGATACAGTGAAAGGCCCCGGTGACGTTGGTGTCGAGCACTTCGCGCCAGGCGTCCTCCCCCATCCGCCATAACGCGCCGTCGCGCGCGATCCCCGCGTTGTTGACCAGGTAGTGCGCGCCGCCCAGCTCCGCCTTGGCGGCCTCCACGAAGCCGTTGACCGCATCGCCGTCGCGCACGTCGCACACGGCGCAATACACCTCGATGCCGAGGCCCCGGAGCGCCGTCTCCGTGAGCAGCGCCTGCGCGGCGATGTCCCGATTGGGCAGCAGCACGTAGTTGAACCCCACGTGCACGCCCCGGCGGGCGAAGTCCAGGGCGATGGCCCGGCCCAGCCCCGTGGCGCCGCCGGTGACGATCGCCACGTTGCCTTTCATCTCGCGGGGCTCGACCCGCGCAGGCCTCTCGCGCGGTGCGACGGCCGCGCTCGAACCCCGCCCGCGCTCTTCGCCAAAGATGGGCCCAGAGTGGAACGGAATGGAGATGCCGCCCGAGTCAGTGGAGCACCGAACGTACGTTCGAAACGGCAGGCGAGCAACTAGGCGTGGGGCCCCGAAGGGACCCACCGGCTCTCTCATCGCCCTTGGATGACCGACGCGCCCTGCACGCCGTGACCACGCCGCACCTACGCGCCCTCTGGAACCCCTCGGCGCGGCGACCAGAGTCGGCGAACTCCGGGGCACCGCACCAGGGTTGCCGTCGGAGACACCAGGCCACATTCTGTGTACCCATGAACAAACCCCTCTCGATCCTCCTCTGGGCCGCCATCTCCACCGGCGGCGCAGCCGGGTTCGCGGTCCTGGCGCTCCACCGCGGCGAGTCCGTGAACGCCGCCTGGCTGGTGATCGCGGCGGTCTGCACCTACATGGTGGCGTACCGCTTCTACGCCCGCTTCATCGCCCGCCGGGTGATGGAGCTGGACGACCGGCGCGCCACGCCCGCCGAGCGGCTCAACAACGGCCGCGACTTCGTTCCCACCAACAAGTGGGTGTTGTACGGACACCATTTTGCCGCCATCGCGGGCGCGGGCCCGCTGGTGGGTCCGGTGCTCGCGGCGCAGTTCGGGTATCTGCCGGGCACGCTCTGGCTGATCATCGGCGTGGTGGTGGGTGGGGCGGTCCAGGACTTCGTGATCCTGTTCGCCTCGGTGCGCCGGAACGGGAAGTCGCTGGGCCAGATGGCCAAGGAGGAGGTCAACCAGGTCACCGGCATGGCGGCCATGGTCGCCATCCTTGCGATCATGATCATCCTGCTCGCGGTGCTGGCGCTGGTCGTGGTCCGGGCGCTCGCGGCGAGCCCGTGGGGGACGTTCACGCTGGCCTGCACCATTCCCATCGCGTTGCTCATGGGATGGTGGATGCGCACGATCCGGCCTGGCAAGACGCTGGAAGCCACGTTGATCGGGGTGGGCCTCTTGATGCTGGCGCTGTGGGGCGGGCGACTCGTGGCCGAGCACCCCACGTGGGGGGCGTTCTTCACGTTGAAGGACGTGACGATCTCCTATTGGATGATCGCCTACGGATTCGTGGCCTCCGTGCTGCCCGTGTGGCTGCTGCTGGCGCCGCGCGACTATCTGTCCACGTTCATGAAGGTGGGCACCGTCATCGCGCTGGCGATCGGCATCCTCATCGTGCTGCCGCCCGTCCACATGCCCGCCGTCACGCGGTTCGTGGACGGCACCGGGCCGGTGTTCGCCGGGAAGCTCTTTCCGTTCGCGTTCATCACCATCGCCTGCGGTGCCATCAGCGGATTCCACTCGCTGGTAGCCTCAGGCACGACGCCCAAGATGGTGATGCGGGAATCCCATCTGCCGATGATCGGCTACGGCGGGATGCTGATGGAATCGTTCGTCGGGGTGATGGCCATGGTGGCGGCGACCGTGCTGGACCCCGGGATCTACTTCGCGATCAACGCCCCCGCGGGGCTCCTGGGGACGACCCTGGAGCAGGCGTCGCAAACCATAGCGGGGTGGGGCTTCACCCTCACGCCGCAGCAAATGACGGACCTGACCAACGCCGTGGGCGAGGCCACGCTGCTATCCCGCACCGGAGGCGCCCCGTCGCTCGCCGTGGGGATGGCGCACATCTTCTCCGGCGTATCGGCCAAGATTGGCGGGCAGACCCTCACCGCCCTGTGGTATCACTTCGCCATCCTGTTCGAGGCGCTGTTCATTCTGACCACGATCGACGCCGGCACCCGCGTGGGCCGGTTCATGGCGCAGGAGCTCGGTGGGCACCTCTGGCCCAAGTTCGGCGAGGTGTCCTGGTATCCCGGTAACGTGCTGGCCAGCGCGTTGATCGCGGGGGGCTGGGGCTACTTCCTGGTGCAGGGCGTGCTGGATCCCCTGGGCGGCATCAACACGCTGTGGCCGCTGTTCGGCATCAGCAATCAGCTGCTGGCGGCGATCGCGTTGACCGTGGCGACCACCATTATCATCAAGATGCGGAAGGCCCGTTACGTGTGGGTCACGCTGGTGCCGCTGGCCTGGTTGGCGACGGCGACCATCACGGCCGGCATCCAGAAAGTGTTCGCCGCCGATCCGCGGCTGGGGTTCCTCTCCCACGCCCGTTCGCTGGCGGGCAGCGCCGACCCCTCGGCCCCGCGGCTGATCTTCAATGACTACCTCAACTCCGGCCTCGCTGTCGCGTTCATGGTCGTGGTGGTCCTGGTGATCATCGCGGCCGCGCGGGAGTGGTATCTCACGCTGTGGGGCAACAAGGAGCCGGTGCTGCAAGAGGCACCGTTCGTGCAGAGCGCCTACGCTGCAGGAGACTGACACCATGGAACGCAGGGAATTCGTCGAACGGAGTGCATTGGCCGCGGCGGCGGTTGCCCTCCCGGCATTGGGACGCATGAGACCCGTGACGGCGCCCGAGCCTCTTCCCGAGCAGCAGTCGTTCGCGCTCGCCGAGATGACCGTGGCACAGCTTCAGGACGGCATGAGGAGCGGAAAGCTCACCTCGCGGGGGATCACGCAGACGTATCTCCGGCGCATCGCGGCCCTGGACCGCCAGGGTCCCACGCTGCGCGCGGTCCTGGAGACCAACCCCGACGCCCTCTCGATCGCGGAACAGTTGGACGCGGAGCGCAAAGCAGGGAAGGTGCGCGGGCCGCTGCACGGGATTCCCGTGATCGTCAAGGACAACATCGACACGCACGACAAGATGCAGACCACGGCGGGCTCGCTGGCGCTGGAAGGCAACTTCGCGGAGCGGGACGCGTTCCTGGTGGACCGGCTCCGCGTGGCGGGCGCCGTGATCCTGGCCAAGGCGAACCTCTCCGAGTGGGCCAACTTCCGGTCCAGCCGCGCGTCGTCCGGGTGGAGCGGCCGAGGGCGGCAGTGCAAGAACCCGTACGTGCTGGACCGCAACCCCAGCGGATCCAGCTCCGGCTCGGCCGTCGCCGTGAGCGCCAGTTACTGCGCGGTCGCCATCGGCACGGAGACCGATGGGTCCATTATCAGTCCTTCGAACGCCTGCGGCGTGGTGGGCATCAAGCCCACCGTCGGTCTCGTGAGCCGGGCGGGTGTGATTCCCATTGCCCACAGCCAGGACACCGCGGGCCCCATGTGCCGTACCGTAGCGGACGCCGCAGCTCTGTTGAGCGCGCTCACCGGCGTGGACCCTCGCGACCCGGCGACGGCGGAGTCCGCAGGCCACATCGCACCGGACTACACCGCGTTCCTGGACGCCAACGGGTTGCGCGGCACCCGGATCGGCGTGCAGCGGCGGACCGGCCCCAACCCGGTCATCAATGAGCTGGTCGAGACCACGATCAAGCTGCTCCGGGACCATGGGGCCGAGGTGGTGGATCCGGCGGACCTCGAGACGGCCGGGCAGCTCGGTACGAATGAGCGGGACGTCTTGCAGTACGAGTTCAAGGCGGACCTCAATGCTTATCTCGCGACCATGCCGGCCAACGTGAAGTACCGCACGCTGGCGGATCTCATCGCGTTCAACGAGGCCAACAAGGATCGTGAGATGCCCTATTTCGGGCAGGAGACGTTCATCGCCTGCCAGGCGAAAGGGCCTCTCACCGAGCAACCCTACCTGGACGCCCGGGCCAAGTGCATCGAGCTGACGCGGGCCAAAGGGATTGACGCCACCATGGACAAGCACGGTCTGGACGCGATGATGGGGCCGTCCGGCGGTCCCGCCGGGCTGGTGGACCTAGTCACGCTGGGTGGCGGCGGCGGCGGAGGTGGCAGCTCGCAGTTCCCGGCGGTCTCCGGCTATCCCCACATCACCGTGCCCGCCGGTTTCCACATGGGCTTGCCGATGGGAATCTCGTTCTACGGCCGCGCCTGGAGCGAGGGGGTACTGATCAAGGTCGCCTACGCGTTCGAGCAGGCGACCAAAGCGAGGAAGGCGCCGACCTTCGTTCCGACCTTGGATCTGAGCTGATCGGCAGGACGAGCTACTACCGGTGGCGCTCCTCACCGCTTGTCACCTGGCGCCACGCCTCTCGCGGCGTATAATGCAGCCGCTTGGATGTCCAGCCGCCACTCTTTCCTCGTCTCCGCCGCGCTCGCGTTCGCCCCACTCGCTGTGGGGAGCGCGCAGGTTGCCAGCGACGACGTACGTATCTCGATCGTCTACACCGGTACCAGCCTGGGCGCCCTGGGCGTCCTCAGGGCTCAGGACGAGCATGAGCTCCTGACAGAGCAGGCCAATGCCGAGCGCTTGCCGTTCCGGCTGGTGAGTCACCTCTGCTGGCGGGCGCCCGGCATCACCATCTTCCTCCCCTCGGATGAACCCCAGGGCGACGAGCTGCCGGCCCTGCTGGCCGCCCGGGCGACCGCCGAGCGTCGAGATTCGGTCCCGGCCCTGCGCTCCAACAACGTGGTTCTGGTCCAAGAGCCCCGCCAGGCGGGCCCCGATCTCCTGGCGATGATCAACCGCAACCCGCGCCGTGCGGCCGAGTTCCCCGACCTGGTCGCCACCCAGGTCTCCATCTCCTGGCTCCGCGCGCCGGGGGGAGAGCCCGCCGTCATCGTCGAGGAGGAGGGCGCGGTCTGGCCGGAGGACCTTGCCGCCTGGACCACTGGCGAGATGAACCGAATTGACGTCCTGGCTGGACGAGTCTACGAGCTGCCCACGAACCTGGGACAGATGGGACCCCGAGCCACGGTGCTCGGGCAGATGCTGGCCCAAAGCCAACCGCAATCCCTGGTTACCCTCATCGTGGACCTGGGCGAGCGCGATGCCGATGTCGGGGTGGATGGCATCGAGCGCGCGCGCATCGACTACACTGCCCTCGCGCGCCTGGGCTATTCCCTTTCGGTCCCCTTCGAGTTCGAGCTGGCGCTGGGTGCGACCAGCCTGCGCCAGATCGCGGGCGAGTTCCCTCAAGTCCGGTGGCTCGCGGCGAACGTGCAGGCCAGGGATTCCGGGTTGTTCCGGCCCCATGAGATCCTGGAGGTTGCAGGGGTCAAGCTCGGGTTGTTCGGTCTGGTAGACCCGGAGCTCAAGGGGGAGCTGCCTCGAGCCACGCTGGCCGACTACACGTTCACCTCTCCGCTCGACGCCGCGCGCCGTGAGGTCGCCGCCTTGCGCCAGGCCGGCGCGGACGCCGTCGTGGCGCTTTCGAACCTCAAGCCCCGGGACAACGCGGTGCTGGCGGCGGACGTAGCGGGGATTGACGCCGTCATCGCCGATCTCCACGTGCGCTGGAGTCCCGAATCGGTACGTGGCGAGGTGGGCCTGCCGGATCGGCCGCGCTCGCGGCCCGGCTCACCCGCACTCGTCGCGCGGGGCTTCGGCAACGGCCTGGGCGTGGGCCGGGTGGACCTCACGTTTCAGCGCTCGGGGAACGGCGACCGCCGGTTTCTGGCGTCCGTCTCTCACGCGCTGGAGTCGGTCACCGACCGCACCCAGCCGGACGCCGCGCTGGTCGCCCAGATTCAGCGCATGGCCAACATCGCGCGACGGCCGCGCGGCGACCTGATGGTCCCGGCCTTCGTGGATCTGGTGCAGCGACAACCGGACTTGCGGACCTACGACGGGACCACGCGCCAGGGCCGGCTCTCCAAGGGGATGTGGCAGGAGTTCCTGGCGCGCCTGCTCCGCAGCCGCGGCCGCGCGGAAGTCGCGATCATCCGGCAGCTCCCCTACTTCCCGCCGCTCATCGGCAAGCTCCACGAGCAAGAGGTGCGCGGTTGGCTCCAGACCGAGGACCAGATCGTACTACTCGACTTGGCAGGCGCCGACTTGAAGAAGGTGCTGCTCGAAGACACACGCGGCGAGCTGGTGGTGAACGGGATGGACCGGCAGCGGTGGACCGTGATGGGCCGCCCGCTGAACGAGCGGGCGGTGTACCGGGTCGCGACCACCGACGTCTTGTTCGAAGGTGCGCGCTTCCGCGACTTCGAGAAAGGCCGCCGGGTGCGCCGCCGCTTCCGGATCGCGCAGGACGGCGCCGTGGAGGCCGCGGGTGGGGGCAGCCCGCTGCCTCTGCGGGACCTCGCGCTCGGCGAGCTCAAGCGTCTGCGCGCCGTGAGCCAGAGCAACAACGCGCACCTCGACCGCATCGCCGCGCTGCTGGCCCCAGACCCGCCCTACGTGAACCTGGTCATGTTCGCGTTCGACCACCCCACGCTCTGGGTCTCGCTCAACCGGACGTACCACAACGAGGCCTACGGCGCCGTGCCGGAGAGCCGGGTCGCGTCCCGCAACTCGTGGGTCGCCGGCCTCAATGGACGCTTCGTGGTCACCTACGATCGCCGCACGGTGGCCACCGACGCGAGCGTCACCGTCGCGTACGCGCGGCAGAGCGCAAGCGGGTCGGGTGGGACCAGGCAGGTGAGCGAATCGGCGGATGATCTCAAGTTCGATCTCACCCTCCGGCCCAAGACGCTGGGTGGCGCGATCTGGAAGATCCACCCGTTCGTGCGGGGGCTGTTCGACACCGAGTTCACGCCGACGGTGGACCCATACACCGGGCTGCAGAACCCGCGGCAGCTCGCCCTGCGCGGCGTGGGCGGGGTCATGTTGCGCCCGGGCCGCTCCTGGCGCAGCGTCGAGCTCGGCGCAGCCCTGGAGAACGACTTCGGCCGGCCCAATGTGCAGTTCGGCTTCCAGACCAAGGCCGAGCTGGCTCAACCCATCGGGCCGCTGGGCCGAGTGCTCTACCTCCTGCGGAACGAGGCCACCTACTTCCTGCCGTCTCCGCGGGACACCCCGAGCAACCTGGCGCTGCGCTACAACATGGTCCACGAGCTGCTGATCCCGCTGGTGGACGAGCTGTCCCTCTCGGTGGCCGCAGATTTCTTCTTCTTCCAGGGGAAAGTCCCCGGAACCCGCGAGCCCGGGGCGAGCGCGCTCCTGCGGCTGGGCCTGACCTATGACCGACTGTGGAAGCCCCATTACCAGCCGCTGTTCTGAGTGCGCGGTGCTATCGGCCCGCGCCGATCCCTTTAGGGCCGGCGCTGAACCCGCGCCCATGCCGCGAACAACGCCGCGCACAGGGCCAGTGACAGGCCGGCGCTGACGGCAAACGCGGTCCGCGCCCCGGCCCGGGCGTACAGCGCCCCGAACAGCAACCCGCCAGGCAGCGCCGCGACCCCCACGCTTGCGTGGTAGATCCCGAACGCCCGCCCCCGCCGCCTCAAGCCCCCCACCTGTGCCACCAAGGCCCGCTCGGCGGATTCGGTGGCCGGGCCCACCAGACCGAAGGCCAGGAACCAGCTCACACCAACAACCGCGTTGCCCGCCGCGCCCAGGCCCAGGACCACCCCGGCATAGATCAGCCAGCCCAGCACCATCGCCCGCCCGGAGCCCAGCCGGTCCGTGAGCCAGCCGCCGGGGTAGCTGCCCAGGGACCGCACCACGTGGAGCGCCGCCCATACAACGGGTGCCAAGGCGACCGGGAGCGCCAGATCCTGGAGTCTGAGCAAGAACAGGGTCTCCGGCATGCGCGCGAACGCGAAGCCCACCACCAGCGCCAGTAGCAGCGATGCCTTGGCACCCGGAGCCGGCAATTCGGGCTCCGGGCTGGACCCCAACGCTTCCCGCTTCCCCTTTTCCCCTTCCCCCCTCAGCGCCCACCACGCCACCACCACCACGACCACCCCGGGCACCACGCTCCACAGAAACACGCCCGGCACGCCGACGCCCACGGCCAGCATCGCGCTCGCCAGGAGCGGCCCCACCACCGCCCCGGCGTGGTCCATGGCCCGATGAAACCCGAACGCCCGCCCGCGGATCGCCAGCGGCGTGGCATCCGCGATCACCGCGTCGCGCGGCGGTGTCCGGAGGCCCTTGCCCAGCCGGTCGGTCGCGCGAAGCGCCACCACCTGCCACGCCGCACTCGCCAGAGCCATGACCGGCCGCGTGACGGTCGCGATGGCGTAGCCCAACAGCACCATCGGCCGGCGCCGCCCGGGGCGATCGGCCATCCACCCGGCGCCGAGCTTGGCGAGAGACGCCGCGGCCTCCGCTAGGCCGTCCAGCACGCCGAGCGCTACCGCCCCGGCGCCCAACGTGCGGGTGACCAGGGCGGGAATGAGCGGGTAGACCATCTCGCTCGCGAGGTCGTTGAAAAACGAGACGGCGCCGAGGGATTTGACGACCGGAGGAAGCGCCGCCTTCGAGCTCACGGATAACGGACAACGGACAACGGACAACGGGTCTTATTCATCCAACCCCATGCCCCACGACATCAAGCTGACCGGCAATCCCCCGTATTGGAGCGCGGCCTCGTGAAACCCGCGGAGCGAAAAGGACGCGCCCTGGGCACGGCGATAGGCCTCGCGCAGCACCTTGAGTTCCCGGCGGCCCACGGCGTAGCACAGCTGGTAGGCCGGATAGGCGCAATAGCGGCGCACTTCCGCCTCGGCATTCTTCCGTTCGAAGTGCACCCGGTTGACCAGCACATCCACCGCCTCGTCGAAGGACATGCCTCGGGTGTGCAGCCCCACGTCCAGCACGATGCGCAGCGCCCGCCACAGGAGGTGCACGCGCTGGAAGAAGCGCTCCTCCACGCCGCGGTAGAACCCCTCCTCCCCCATCATCTCCTCGCAGTAGAGCGCCCATCCCTCGATGGTGAGCGGCGTGCCGATGAACTTGCGCACCGTGCGCTCCTGCTGCTGCGCCGTCAGGAACTGCAGGTGGTGTCCTGGATACCCCTCGTGCAACGCCGTGGACGCCAGTTCGTGCACGCAGTGGTCCCGCAGCATGCGCTCGCGCGTGGGCGCGTCGTGCTGCGCATCCGGCGGCGTCACGTAAAACCATCCGGTGCGGTCCCGGGCGAACGGCCCCGGCGGCTGATAGGCGGCGTAGGGGATGAGTGGCTTCAGAAATGCGGGCGTCTCGATGACATCCAGCGGTCCCTCCGGGATCGGGACCAGATCGCGCTCCAGCACGAACCGCCGGGCCCGCTCCATCTCCGCGGCGTACGCGCTCACCAGCTGCTCCGCCGGCGGATGGGTCCCACGCAGCCGGTCCACCAGGTCCGGCCACGGCGTGCCCGGCGCGATCTTGGCCGCCATGGCATTGAGCTCGGCTTCGACCTCTTCGGCCAGGTGGAGGCCGTAGCGCCACAGCTCCGGCGCCACCGCCCGGAGCGCATGCTCGTGGTGCAACCGGAAGTTGAATGCCTCCTCGCCGATGGCATACCCGCCATCCGCTGAATCCGTCAGCTCCTTACCCAGAAACGTGGCGAACGCATTCACGGCGCCGCGTGCCTCCTGCACCGTACGATCAAACCCGTCGTCCCCCGGAGGCCGGAGCTGCCCGGCGACCTCCTCGATCAAGACCTCGGCACCACTCGCCACGCTCATCGCCGTTTCGATAAACACGCGCGGGCACTCCTCCAGCGTCTCGCGCGCGGCCGCGAGAAACCCCGGAACGGCGGCGAGGCGCTGCGCGGCCGAACGCGCGCGATGCTCGAGCGGCCGGTCGCGGCGGGCCAGCAGGTGGTACAGGCCCTCCAGGGCGTGCTCGACCCAGAACGATGGGTTGGTGCGGTGCACCCGCTCCGTGGTGAATCGGTGGATCGTCACCCGCACGTCATCCAGCAGGGCCGTGCGGTCGATCTCCTCCTCCAGCCCATCCAGCTCGATCTCCTCCAGCGCGCCCGCCAGCGAGCGGAGGGCGGCGACGTGCTGGCGCACGTCGTCCACCGTGAAACACCCCAACCGGTGATCGTGCTCCGTCAACCCGGCGGTCGTGGCCGCGACCGGATCCATCTGCCAGCGGAGGTCCAGGTAGGACGCAACCAGGTCCTGGAAGCCAGACCGCATCAGGTGCCGCCGGCCCTGGCGTGGCGGGCGTCCGCGGCCAGCCGGTGACACTCCTCGTCACTCAGCACACGGTCGGCCCGTTTGGCCGCGTCGAACAGGTGCTGGCACAGCTCGGCGTTGGAGGCATCGTAACCGTGCTCTTCCAACCAGTATTTCACGTTGGACAGTCCGGAGACCGGAGAAATCTCGATCTTCTGCTTGAGACCAAAGGTGCCCGCGGGAACGCTGGAATACACCCGGTCCGCCAGCCAGGCGTCGCCCTTCTTCTTGGCCTTGATGATCGCGGCGGCGTGCACGCCGGTTCCGGTGCGGAACGCGTCGGTACCCATCGCCGGATAGTTGGCCGGGAGCGGCACGCCGATGGTGTCCGCCGCCAGCTGGCAGTACTCCCGCAGCTTGGAAACGTCGTGCCGGTGCGCCCCCAGGAGCGCCAGGTTGATGATCAGCAGGTCCATTTCCGCGTTGCCCACGCGCTCCCCCACACCGAGCGCCGTGGCGTGCACCCGATCCACTCCGGCCTCGATGGCCGCCAGACAGTTGATCAGCCCCAAGCCTCGATCCCGATGCCCGTGCCAATCAACCCTAACATCCTCCCCCGAAGGCTCCACAATCTCTTTTCTGGCGAACCGTACCAGATTTCTTACGCCACTCGGCGTGGCGTGCCCCACGGTGTCTGCCAGGCAGATCCGCCGCGCGCCACACCGAATGGCATTGCCGTAGAGGGCCTTGAGGACCTCCGGGCGGGCGCGCGTGGTGTCCTCCGTGACGTACATGACCGGCAGCCCCTCCCGCACCGCGAAGCTCACCGCCTCCTCGCTCACCGTGAGCATCCGGTCCAGGGTCCAATCTTCGGCATACTGCCGGATGGGGGAGGAGCCAATGAAGGTCGCCGCTTCGATCGCGATCCCAACCTCCTGTGAGATCCGCGCAATGGGCTCGACATCCGCCACCACGGTTCGCGCGGCGCAGTTGGGGGCGATGGGGAGTTTGGCCCGCACGATCTCCCGCGCCAGGGCGCGGACCGCCTCCACCACCCGCGGGCCCGCACCGGGGAGGCCGAGGTCCGCCGCCACGATGCCGAGATCGGCCATCAGGTGGAGTAGGTGCAGCTTGACGTCTATGGGGGGGTCAATGGCGGAGGGGGACTGGAGGCCGTCGCGCAGGGTCTCGTCGTTCAGCTCCACCCGCGCCGCCCGCCAGTCGAACCCCTCCAACGCGTTCCAATCGTAGATCAGTTGTCCCTCATCCATGGGCCAACGTTGCCGCCCCGAGTGGGGAACCGTCAAGCTTGCGACCACCCGCGCGCCGCGGCTAACCTCCGGCCGTGGCCCCACCCCGCGCGGTCTTACGCGTCGTCCACCATCCCGCCCTGCGACGCGGGCGCGAGATCCTGTTCGCCACCGATGACGAGACGCTCAACCTCCAAGCTACCATCTCCCAGATCCCCGCGCCCTCCGGGGCGGAAGGGCGCCGCGCCGAATTCGTGGCCCGGCAGTTGCGCGCCCTGGGACTCGAGCAGGTGCGCCTGGATCGGGTGGGCAACGCCGTGGCACGCTGGGGCGGGACCACCGGTGGCGCCGTCGTGGTCGCGGCCCACCTGGATACCGTGTTCGGCGCAGACGTGGACCTCGCGGTGCAGCGCAACGGGTTTCGACTGGTCGGTCCCGGTATCTCGGACAACGCCCGCGGACTGGTGGGCCTGCTCGCGCTGGCGCGGGCCGCGTCGGAGGCGGGATGGGAAACCGAGCGGCCCATGGTGTTCGCGGCCACCGTGGGCGAGGAGGGCGAGGGCAACCTTCGGGGGGCTAAACACCTGCTCGGCCCCGACGGCGTGACCCCGACCGCCGTGATCGCGCTGGACGGCGCCGGGTTGGACCGCGTCGTCCATCGCGCGCTCGGCTCGCGCCGCTTCCGCGTGACCTACTGCGGACCGGGCGGCCACTCCTGGGCGGCGTACGGCGTGCCCAACCCCGCGCACGCCATCGGGCGATTGGCGGCCGGCGTCGCGGAGCTGGCACGCCCGCCCAAGCCCCGGAGTGCGTGCTCGGTGGTGCGACTGCACGGAGGCACCGGCCTCAACTCCATCCCGGCCCTGGCCTGGGCCGAGGTGGATGCCCGGAGCGAAGACACCGGCGCGCTCGACGCCATCGAGACGGGTCTCCGCGCGCTGGCGAGCGACGCACTCGAGACCGAGAACCGCCGCCGTGCTCCGGGGACGGCGTCGCTGGAGCTGGTTGTCGAGATGATCGGCGACCGGCCGGCCGGTGTTACACCCAGGAGCGATCCGCTGGTGTGCGCGGCAGTGGACGCTACCCGCGTCGTGGGCCGGGAGCCGGAGTTGTCGGCCGCCTCGACCGACGCGAACATCCCCATCGCCCTCGGCATCCCGGCGATCGCGTTGGGCGCCGGAGGGATGGCGGGGAACATCCACCTGCCGACGGAGTGGTACGACAATACCGGAGGCACCGAGGGGCTCTTTCGGGCATTACTGGTCTTGGCTGCCGCGGCGGGGCTGAAAGACGGTAAGACGTAAGAAGTGAAGCGTGAGACGGACCCAATTCGTCTCACGTCTTACGTCTCACCTTTCACGTCTCACTCACGCAGCGCGGGCGTGCTCGCCGGCGGCCGCCTGTGCTTGGTGGCCTGCTCATACGAGTAGGCGATTTGGATCAGCGTCGGTTCCGACCAAGCGTCCCCCAGGATTTGCAGTCCCACAGGTAGCCCATCTCGTACGTATCCCATCGGCACAGTGATGGCCGGAAAGCCGGTCGGCGGGGAAATGCGCGGGCTGTTGTTGCCATGCGGCGTGTTGAGGTCGCCGATCAAGCGCGGTGGGTTGCTCCACGAGGGGTAGACCAAGGCGTCTAGCCGGTGCTCTGCCAACACTCGGCGCACACCAGCCTTCAACTGGTCCGCGTTGGCCCACGCCTGCCGGCAGTCGGCGTTATCGTCGGGTGAGGCACCGGGCGTCTCCTGCATCTGCCGCAGCCTGAGCTCGATGGACGGATGGAACCGCCGGGACTCGATGATCGCCTCG